>Ga0209160_1001495_pt1 | contig 19700 bp, 14 predicted proteins | sample GraSoiAngelo_153_FD_186167 | JGI IMG/M metagenome (GOLD analysis project Ga0209160, IMG submission 186167) | Grasslands soil microbial communities from the Angelo Coastal Reserve, California, USA - 14_1009_12_40cm (SPAdes) (version 2) | ecosystem: Environmental > Terrestrial > Soil > Grasslands ... | reverse complement strand
ATGAGACGGAGCACCTTAGGATACCGATAGGACAGGGAATCTGTGGCTCCGCAGCCAAAGAAGGAGCGACGATCGTGGTCCCGGACGTTAGCAAGGACCCGCGATATCTCATGTGCTTCGCCGCAACCAAGTCAGAGATCGTCGTCCCGATAAAGGGAAAGAAAGGAGTACTCGGGGAGATAGACATCGACAGCAGTCGGCTATCTGCGTTCAGCCAGGAAGATCGAGAGATTCTAGAAGAGGCAGCATCGCTTCTAGCCCGTCGTATTGAGAGTCAGTACATGATGTCTCATGAACCTTCAGCTCTGTGAGCTGCGGCCGTCGACATAATCTCCTGAATCGATCTGTATCCTTTCTTCTCGAGGAACTTCCCGATTCCTGTGGTCACTTCTCGGAACACTTCGAGACCTCTACTCGTGACGGCGCTTCCGATCTGGACAGCTGATGCACCTGCCATCATCATTTGCACCGCGCCCTTCCAATCCTCAATTCCACCGACCCCAATGATGGGGATGCGAACTGCCTGCCTTATTTGATAGACCGCTCTAAGCGCGATCGGATGTATGGCTGGACCTGAGAGCCCGCCGAGGACGCCTCCAAGGATCGGGAAACCTGAATCTACGTCGACCGCTGTTCCCAAGACCGTGTTGATCGCCGTGATAGCGTCGGCACCCGCATCTTCTGCAGCCCTCGCGACTTCAGTAATGTCGGTAACGTTCGGACTTAGCTTTACGAACACAGGGACGTGGACTCGACTCTTCACAGTTTGAGTAACCTCGGCAACGACCTTCGGCCGTTGGCCGATCTCAACCCCCACTTCCTTGACATGCGGGCATGAGACATTAAGCTCCACCGCGATAGCACCACCCCTTTCCCCCATCATTGCAGATTCTGCAAATTCCTCCGCATCAAAACCGAAGACGCTCGCTATGACTGGCACTCTCTGCCTCGAAGCGGTCTCAACCTCCTCCCGCATCTCCTCCATTCCCGGGTTGGGTATGCCCAAGGCGTTGAGAAACCCGCCTTGTACTTCAATGAAAGACGGGTTTCTGTACCCCTCCCTCCCCTTCCTATTGAACGATTTACTGACAACGGCTCCGGCACCCGCCCTTGAGACTCGGATCAGCATCTCGCCCGAAACTCCCAGAATCCCGGAGGCTAGAATCGTCGGATTGGGGAGTTTAATACCAGCAAACTCTACCGACAAATCCGGTTCCAAGTGCGCCTAAACATGAACGGTATTACCGTGCTAATTATCTTCGCGCGAGCATCAAGCAATCATCACGTTCTCGTCTTCGAGTCAGGAGCAGAGTCTTGAAAGCGTACCTGATCGATTCGCCCGCCGGACTGTTTCTACTCGAAAAAACGGGGAAGATTTCGGAAAAGGCTCTCTTTGCCCACAATCCGAGCGATGCCGCCAGCCAGTTGAAGCAAGTCCTCAACGGGGAGCTACCCGCAGAGTCCTCAGCCTTCGGCCAACGGCTCACACAGATAGAACTCGACCAGGTTACCGTGGACAGCGAGCCACTAGCGAGACTGGCCCGTTCAATCGTCAAAGCAGAAGTTGTGCAAGACGAGAACGACCCTACCATTTCAAAGCTCAGAAACAGACTGCCATCGATTCTAGTTCGCCTTAGGATCATCGAATCGAAAGATGAGTATGAGCAATTCGTCCGAGACGTTTCCCTTGAACTTGCCAAGACCGCGATAACAGAAGCTACAACGAAACGGGATCTCTACGCAATTCAAACAGTGCGCAGTATCGAGGACCTGGACAAGATTCTCAATCTTCTCGCCGGCAGGGTCAGAGAGTGGTATGGCCTCCACTTCCCCGAACTGGATCGCCTAGTGGAAAAACACGACTCGTACATTCGACTCGTTCATAGTCTCGGTGCCAGAGAATCATTCTCATACGACGCCCTAACAAAACTCGGCATACCACAAGACAAGGCGACGCAGATCTCAGCATCGGCCGAAAAGTCTTCTGGGGCCGAAATGACAGGCACGGATCTAGAATGGCTACGTCAGGTCTGCGGAACAGTGCTTGAACTGTATGGCTTGAGAGAAGCTGCTGAAAAATACACTGACAAGATCATGGGGGAGGTGGCACCGAACATGACATCGGTCCTCGGTGCAGTCCTCTCCGCGAAACTCATCTCCATGGCGGGAGGGCTGGAGAATGTTGCGAAGATGCCCTCAAGTACTCTTCAAGTGCTCGGAGCAGAAAAAGCCCTCTTCCGAACGCTAAAGACGGGAGCTAGACCGCCGAAGCATGGTGTCATCTTTCAATACGCGCCGATCCATCAGTCGCCCAAATGGCTTCGAGGAAAGATCGCGAGAGCAGTTGCTGGAAAACTCGCTATAGCAGCCCGAATGGATGCTTATGGGGGAGGCGACAAGGGGCAGGGGCTTAGGGACGCGCTAGAAAAGAAGATCGTGGATCTAAAAGGTCGTTATCAAGGTCCGCCTCGTAAGAGGGAGTATGGAAAGACCTGGCGTCCGCCCTCACAAGAAGTTCGAAGGGATGTACTGGGTGGTCCGAGAGGGAGAGGAGAGATTAGCCACACTCAGCGAGGACCCCGGGACGACCGTCTACGGGGAAGACACCGTCAAGATCGGAGATAGAGAGTATCGAGTCTGGGACCCGTATCGGAGTAAGCTCGCTGCCGCCGTACTGAAAGGGTTGTCTGAAGTTCCCATCACGCGCGGAAATAGTGTTCTCTACCTCGGGGCGGCAAGCGGGACGACTGCAAGCCACTTGAGCGACATTGTTGGAGAGAAGGGACGGGTCTACTGCGTAGAATTCGCTCAGAGATCATTCAGAGACCTAGTCAATAACGCGAGCAAGAACCGGAGAAACATGACCCCAATCTTCGCAGACGCAAGGTTTCCACAAAGGTACAGGAGCATCGTCCAAGGCGTCGAAACTGTCTACGCTGACATCGCACAACCCGACCAAGCAAGAATCCTCTCTGAGAACATAGATCAGTATCTCAGCGAGAAGGGAGATTTCCTTTTTGCAGTAAAGGCTAGAAGCATCGATGTTTCGAAGGAACCATCATCAATTTTTCGACGAGAGAGAACCCTCCTCGAGGAAAAGGGCCACAGGGTGAAAGAAATGATCCGACTCGACCCGTTCGAAAAAGACCACTGCATGATCCTAGGCAGCAAACGGTGAACTCTGACATGGAACAACGTGATCGGTTCTCTGATGCACTTCTTCGCGATGACATGAGAAAGCTCAACTCTCATCTTCCAAAGAACCGTAGGACCTTGAAAGAATTATTGAACGATCCCACCCCGAGAGTTCCAGCCGCGTCTGGAGACCTCATCAAGATGAAGAAGCCTGAGCTCGAAGAATTGTCCCGTTCTCTGCCGGCCGAAGCAAATACACGCGTAAAGCTACCAATTGTACTGCTCCGAAGGAGAGACCTCGGACGCGGTGCCTTCATAGTTATGGGAGATCGGTACGAAGAGTATGCGATACTGCTTCTGACCGAATCCTTCAAAGGAAGTTTCGAACAGTTCGGCGAACAGAAATCTGACGTAATCGTACTGTTCAAACCGCAAATTAGTCTGTTGATGAGAAGATTTCACTCGTTATTAATACTCGGATTTGGTAGTTCGGACATACGCGGGTAGAGTCCATCTACGGAGTCAGTCTCCGGTATGAGAATTCTACTCGCTCTCGAAGACAACCGGATCCTCCTAGAGGGGAATCGTCTTGGGGGTAAAGCTAACTCACCAGACGCAGTGATCGTTCGAATACTACCTAGCTCCCACATTTATTAGCGAAGGCTTCGATGCGAAAACAGTTTACAGGATGTATGAGCCAACACTACCAGTACGATTCCGACTGAAGGTGAGTAATTTGACCGAGTGCTTGAGAGGTTCTACGAATCGATACTAAGGGTCCATTTTCCAGCGGGCAGGCGCGGGGTTGCGCGAATTGGCACAACGACTGCGTTCAGTTTCTTATGCTTTGTCTTGGTCTTCAAGTGATATTTGCTCGGCCTCATCTAATATCGGACGAAATATAACGCTTTCCGATGCCGGAAGGCGCTTGATGGAGAGCAAGTTGACTTCGTACGGTAGAAAAGTCAATAGTGAATGGGCTTGGTTGAAGATGAGAAGATCGCCCAACCTAGTGATGTATTTTCGTCGAGGGCGCTTAATTGCCGAGAACTACATGAAGAGACGAACCTTCAAAATTGACTTGAATGCAATGATGCTCCTCAGCTACTTTTCGACCTGGAGAACTGCCTCCGAGGCCTCGCGGAGCCTGAGCGATTACAATAGAGAGTCCGTCTTTCACTCGATTCGGAACCTAAGAGATAGCGGTTTGCTTATCACCAAAGAGTCTGACGAGAACAAGTTAGAAAACAAATTTGGGCAAGAATGGCTATGGCCAACAGCTTCTCGCTACTATCACTTCTCCACCAAGATCGATGACCCTCACAATTCCCCCGACGAGATCAACCAGTATTACGAGAGATACCTTAAGGGAAGAACACAACCACCCATCTACAAGTCTTATGCCAGAAAATCGAGGATTGACCTGCTGAAAGGAACAGAGCGCGAAGCCCCATTTTTCGAAACGCTTCGAAGGAGACGCACAACGAGGGAACTCTCAGGGAAATCGATTAGCTTCAATGAAATGTCAAGGCTTGCCTACTATACATGGGGACGGATCTCGTCCTACAAGACTCGCGAGTTTGGTGAGCTCCTCCACAAAATCAGTCCGTCCGCTGGGGCCCGACACCCGATAGAAACCTATGCTATCGTGAATAATGTTGAGGGGATTGAACCCGGCATATACCACTACTCTGTGAGAGATCACGCGCTCGAACTTCTCAAAGCTGGAGACTTCCGAGAGAGATGCATAACACTGACTGCGGGTCATTCATGGACAAGAAATGCCAGCGCCCTGTTCATGATGACAGCTGTCGTTGCACGAACGGCTTGGAAATATAGGGTGCCACGAGTCTACAGGGCATTCTTGCTTGACGCTGGACACCTCTCCCAGTCGTTTCTTCTAGTCGCTACCGCTCTCGGACTAGGCGCCTTCTGCATTGGCATACTCCGCGACAACCTGATCGAGAAAGAATTGAATCTCGATGGAATTTCTGAAACAGTCCTATTCGCCGTAGGAGTCGGGCACCCTCTCAGGAGCCAACGCGGATCAGGCAAGAGCCTCTTACATGGTCATGCTCAGACTCTGCCATTAGAAGACTGATTCCAGCTAGCGTCTCACGACCTAGCCATTCCCGCTAGTTCGAGTTTGAGGCGTCCCGCGTAAGCATTTCGAACATTCAAGAAACAGGTCCGAGAGCGCTGGTAACTGACCCCTGAACCTCAGACATTCATAGCATCTAGTGCACATATTCCACTCGACCTGTTCAACGCTTAATTACGCGGCAAATCTTCATATAAACTGGTCTTTGCTTGCCCGATGATTCGATAGCAAAACGCGTCGTCCAAACCTCGTTGAGAATCCATGAGGACGACATGGTTGTCATTGATACCTGGCAACATACTATCGACCTGGCGAGTGACATTGCACTCGAATGCCTCAGGACCGGGGCAAAGCCTCTGATCACACTGATGACCGACCGATTGTGGTGGAAGGCTTTGGAGGAGATACCTGAACAATACTTCCGCAAGACACCCCGGCATATCCTGAGTGCGATGGAGAGTGCTACAGTCTGGATTGGGATCGGCGGTCCCGAAGACCCGGCGAAGTTCAGAGAGGTTCCCTCCTCCCGTCTCGAGCCATTTTTCGAAGGAGACAAACCACTCGTGGACAAGACCATTGAGAGAAAGATCCGAGTCTTGCAAGTGCTGCTCGGCGACGTCACGCCCCAACGAGCCCGGGCTTACGGTTTCGACTATGCCAGATGGCTCAAGAACACTGAGGACGCGATTAGGGTCGACTATCCGAAAATGACGGAGTTAGGAAAGAAGGTTGCCGGCCGTCTCGAACGGGCATCAAAGGTCCACATCACATCCAAGATCGGAACGGATCTCAGGTTTGACATTACGAAACGGCCAGTACACATTGAAGACGGAATTGTAGACCAAGAAGACATGGAACGAGGCCTCGTCTCTACTCAACTTCCCTCAGGGAAAGTCGAAGTGCCACCGATCGAAACTAGCGCTCGAGGCACTGTTGTGCTCGATACTCCTAGAGCCCTGAAGGGACGTCTTATAACCGATCTTCAGTTTGTCTTTGAGAAAGGAAGGATCAAGGAATTCCACGCCAAAAAATACGAAGATGTGTTCAGAGAGGTCTTCGAAGCTACTCAAGGCGATAAAGACAAGATTGGGCAATTTGCTCTTGGGCTGAATCCCAAGATAGAGATAATTGGATATCGCACTGACGAGCTGGCTCTGGGAACAGCGACTATCGGAATCGGCGCTAACAAAGGAATCGGGGGACAGAACGACAGTAGCCTGGCATTCTCAGGGACGCTCACAAAACCGACCATTGACATCGATGGGTTGGCCATCATGGTCGACGGAAGGCTCGTAATCTGACCCCGTTGTAATCATCGAGACCCTGTCGAACAAGCAAAAGGGAAACCACGGACGAAGCGCCGAATAGATCTTCTCATCCTCGACTCAAAGGAAACGATCACAGTAGAAAACTCTACAGAGGACGACCTCGACGTCATAGATGACGGAGGAGTCGCAATCGATAGAGGCAGGATTCTTGAGGCTGCCTCATCTCAGCTGCTCCAAAGAAAGTACGCAGCTTCAAGGCAGATACTCGCAACAGACGAGATAATCCTCCCCGGTTTTGTAGACCCTCATACCCACCTAGTCTTTCCAGGATCAAGAGAAGAAGAATTTCAACAAAGACTTCGAGGAGCGTCCTACCTCGAAATTCTCCGCAAAGGAGGAGGAATTATGGAAACCGTCAATAAGACACGCCAGACAACTGAGGACGAGCTCTCCTCAATCGCTCAGAGCCGTCTCGACACTATGCTAGAGGGCGGAACAACCACACTAGAGATCAAGAGCGGATATGGGCTCAGCCTGCAAGATGAGCTGAAAATCCTTAGAGTCATCCACCGACTGAAGAGACAGAATCCATGCAAGATAGCTGCAACATTTCTCGGCGCCCACTCAATACCCACAGGAATGATTCCCGAAGACTATGCGAAGATGGTTATGGAGGAAATGATTCCTGCCGTTCGTCAGGAGAGACTTGCGGAATTCTGCGATGTCTTCTGCGAAAAAGGAGTCTTCAGCTCTGAATTATCGAAACAAATATTGAGAGCGGGAATCGTGAACGGTCTTAAGCCTAAGATACACGCCGACCAGCTCTCAGACAGCCAAGGCGCAAAAGTCGCAAACGACGTCAGGGCGACGTCGGCTGATCACCTCGTACATTCAGAACTAGACGAACTGCAGAGAATGGGCCAGACTTTAGTCACTCCAGTTCTACTTCCAGCGTCGTCACACAGTCTACTGAGCACGGACTATGCACCTGCGAGGGACATGCTATCGCAAGGGCTCCCGGTTGCATTAGGAACCGACTTTAGCCCGTCCAACTGGATTCTCGGACTCCTAACGGTAGCTGCAATTGCGGCCAGAGGACTACGGATGAAAGCGAGGGAAATCATTCGCGGAATCACTATCAACGCAGCCAGATCGCTAGGCCTTCAACACATTGTTGGGAGTATCGCCAATGGCAAACGCGCTGACATCGTAATCTTGAAAGTTCCCAGTCACAGGTGGATCGGTTACACGTACGGAGAAGGACTGGTAGACAAGGTCCTTATCGAGGGAAAGGAAGTTGTGAAGGAGGGCAAGAAGGTCCATTGACTCGACGGAGTCAACCGCAGCCTGTTACTCCGCTGAAGCGGAGACAGAATCTGTCTCTGATCATTGGCAAAACTCTGAACTGCAGAAATTGGCAGATCGAGGGAGCTTTGAGAATGCTTCACAATGTTCTGCAACCTGATGTGGCAAAAAACCCTGATGAACTGATCGTCTACGGCGGAACGGGAAGAGCAGCTCGATCATGGGAAGCTCTTGAGACGATCGAGAGTTCCCTCAGAAACCTAGGGGAGGAAGATACTCTTCTTGTCCAGAGCGGGAAGCCTGTGGCGATCTTCAAGACTCATAGGATGGCGCCGAGGGTCTTGATAGTCAACAGTATGCTCGTGCCCAAATGGGCTACATGGGACTACTTCTACGAGCTCGAACAGAAGGGCCTGATAATGTTCGGACAAATGACGGCTGGGTCTTGGGCTTACATCGGGACTCAGGGGATTCTCCAAGGAACTTATGAAACGCTCGCTGCTGCCGCTAGGGAGCATTTTGGGGGCAGTCTGAAAGGGCGACTCGTCCTGACCGCTGGCTTAGGGGAGATGGGTGGGGCGCAGCCTCTGGCGGTCACGATGAACAATGGAATCGCGCTGGCCGTGGAGATCGATAAACGGGCGATAGAGAGGACGCTGAAGCACGGCTACATTCAAAGATCGACCGATGATCTTGATGAAGCGATCGATATTGTCGATCAAGCTAAGCAAGAAGGAGCTTCGACAAGTCTTGCACTGCTCGGAAACGCCGCCGAGATTCATCCAGAGCTCGTGAGAAGATCAATCATTCCGGATATCGTTACAGATCAGACTTCGGCCCATGATCCGCTGAACGGATACTATCCGGCGGGATTGTCGAAGGAAGAAGCTGACCAACTGAGAAAATCCGACCCGACCAAGTACCTCGACAGGGCTGGCAAGAGCATTGTGATCCATGTCAAAGCCATGATCGATATGGGTCGCAAGGGAGCTGTTGTATTCGAATATGGCAACAACATTCGACAAAAGGCCTTTGACGCCGGTCTGAAGGAAGCATTCGAATTCTCGGGGTTCGTTCAGAAGTACATCAGGCCGATGTTCTGTGAGGGCAGAGGTCCGTTCAGGTGGACGTCGCTGGTTGGGGACGCAGAAGACATTCGGAAGATAGACCAGCTCGTCCTTGACACTTTTCCAGACAATATGGACCTTCGGAGATGGATAGAGAAGGCTCAGCAGCACGTCAAGTTCCAAGGACTGCCCGCCCGGGTCTGCTGGCTGGGCTATGGCGAGAGAGCAAAGTTCGGAGCACGCATCAACGAAATGGTCAGAACAGGAAAATTATCAGGTCCCATATGGATCGGACGAGATCACCTCGACTGTGGGAGCGTAGCCTCTCCGAGAAGAGAGACGGAGGGGATGATGGATGGAAGCGACGCGATAGCTGACTGGCCAATCCTAAACGCGCTACTGAATACTGCCGCCGGTGCAACGTGGGTGAGTGTCCATCAGGGTGGCGGGGTCGGGATGGGCTACAGTATACATGCGGGAATGTGTCTAGTGGCTGATGGAACGCCTGAGGCTGCTGAGCGGCTTGAACGAGTGCTAACGGTCGACCCTGGGATCGGAATTGTCCGACATGCTGACGCAGGCTATTCGAAAGCGAAGAAGATTGCTAGAGAGAAGGGAATACGGATGCCGATGCTCAAGTAAGCCCGCCAATACTTATCTCTCAAACATCCTCTGCAAACGACCCGTGGGACATTGGCCCAGGTTACGATAGACGGATCACATCTTACGCTTGATCAGGTCTTGCGGGTTGCCAGAGAGAACGCCGAGACAGTCATCTCGGAGAAAGCGATCGCCCGCACAAGAAACGGACGCAAAGCCCTCGAACAACTATTACAAGAAAAGAAAGTGATCTACGGAGTCAATACAGGATTCGGAGCACTGTCAAACTTCAGAATACCGACGGAGGATCTGAAACAGCTACAGACGAACCTTATCCGGAGCCACTCCACTAGCGTGGGACGACCACACTCGTCGGAAGTTGTGCGGGCTATGATGCTTCTACGCGCCAACACGCTCTTGAAAGGGAACTCGGGAATCAGACCAGAGGTAGTCAGCATAATCGTAAGGCTACTCAACAAGCAGATCCACCCATACGTACCGGAGAAGGGCTCAGTGGGCGCTAGCGGAGATCTATCACCACTGTCTCATATGGCCCTCGTACTTCTTGGGGAAGGAAGCGCCGAATCAGACGGACGATGGATTCCAGGTAAGAAAGCTCTAGAAGTTTCGGGCAGTGTTCCCCTCAAGCTCGAAGCGAAGGAGGGACTCGCACTGAACAATGGCACCCAGCAGATGGTCGCGATAGGCTGCTTGTGCCTTTTCGACGCCTACCAACTCCTAGCGACTATGGAAGCTTCGCTCGCTCTATCGCTTGAAGCTCTGAAGGGCTGGGTCGATGCCTTCGATGAAAGAATACAGAAGCTTAGGCCCCATCCGGGACAGCAGATGGTAGCTGAAGAAGTTCGAGGACTAGTGAGAGGAAGCAGAACGGTTAGAACGATAGAGAGTGGCGATCCTTCGAATGGTCGCCCTCAAGACCCATACTCATTCAGATGCGCTCCACAAGTGATGGGAGCGTCGAAAGATGCGTTTGATTTCACAAAACAGATTCTAGAGGTAGAGATGAATTCGGCTACTGACAATCCTCTCGTGTTTCCAGAGGATGGCGTCTGTATTTCCGGGGGCAACTTTCACGGACAGCCAGTTGCTATGGGACTCGATATCATGGCCTTGGCTATCTCCTATCTTGCCAACATGTCGGAGAGAAGAATATCCGCCCTGTTAGACCCGTCGCTCAACAACGGACTCCCACCGTTTCTGGTCGGAGGACGATCGAAGCCGGGACTCTCAAGCGGGTTGATGGCGGTCCAGTACACGGCAACAGCGCTCGTGGCCGAAAGTAAGCTGCTGACGCATCCTGCGAGCAGCGACTCGATCCCGACGTCTAGCAATTTTGAGGATTTTGTTAGCATGGGACCCGGAGCCGCCCACAAAACAAGAACGATACTCGAAAACTCACAGTACGTGGCCAGCATAGAGCTGCTCGTTGCGGCTCAAGGAGTAGATCTGAGAGGGGCCAAAGGATTAGGAGTCGGGACCCGACGAGTCTTCGAAGCCGTCAGACGAAAAGTTCCGTCGCTCTCGGAGGATCGATCGTCCCACAATGATATCGAGAAGATTCGCAAGATGGTTCGTGATGGTGAGATAGCAATGATCGTGGCCCAGGTTACCGGGTCCTGAATCGAACGTGATAGTCTACCCAATTAGGTCGAATCTAACGAAACCCGGAGACGCCATTCCAGAACTGTTTTCCAAAGCTCTAGCACGAAATCGAATGCGCGTCGAGTCGAAAGACATTGTTGCAGTCTCGAGCAAGATTGTGGGAATCGCTGAAAACAGAATTAGATACCTTGACAGTATAAAACCCGGACCGAAGGCTAGAAGCCTTGCCCGGAAGCATTCCTTAACTCCCGCGTTTGCTCAAGCCGTTCTGGACGAAGCCGACCTTGTGGTCGGCGGTGTAAAGGGAGCGCTTCTAACGGTGAAGAACGGTGACGCTGTTGCGAATGCTGGGATCGACCGAAAGAACGCGCCGGAAGGAGCGATTGTGCTCTGGCCCCGCAACGCAGATCTGTCTGCAAAGAAGATCCGTCAGTCGATTCGGCGAAAATCGGGCAATAATGTGGGGGTGGTTATTGTCGATAGTAGAGTTAGCCCGCTGAGATTAGGAACGACCGGTTTCGCCATCGGTTGCGCAGGTTTCGAACCAGTCGAAGACCTCAGAGGAGGCGTCGACCTTTTCGGCAGACGAATCGAGATAACGTTCCGAGCGATCGCCGATGGAATAGCAGCATCGGCTCAGTTTGTGATGGGCGAGGCGTCGGACCAGATCCCCTTCGCAATAGTTCGCGACGCACCCGTTAACCTCAGTAATGGGCACGGTATTCGTTCAGCGAAGCTGGTGTGGAATCGATGCCTCTACATGAGCCAGATCCCAAGCCCCAACGATTGAGTCTGAACCATGGCCTAGTCTTGCATTCGATAACTGCCGACGCCCAAGAGGGCGGTTTCGCGGAAATCCCTTAAACGATGAGAGAGTACTCTCACGCCGCGAGAAAAAAATTCCTACCCCTCTTTTCTAGAGGGCTCTCGCCAGCTGAAGCTCAAACGGGCGTGTCTTCTGATTTACGGCTTGGAATAGGCTGGTCGGCTGTTTTTCCAGAGTGGAAATCGAGCCTATTGCCCTTCGTGAAAGGCTCGTGATCTAGAAACGCCTGCCCAGATTTGCGATCTAAGCCTATTCTGGGATTCTTCGGTTTTAAACGGTACAGTCTGCGGATTTCTTTCTCTGAAGAGCCCTGGAAGGAGAAAGAGATTACTGTTTGTTAATTACCTCTCAGAGTCGAGTCCTGTGCTGCGAGGAGCAACTGCTTTTGACATTTTCTGACGAGGGGTCTCGCCAGTTGAAACTGTTCTGGGCGAGTCTCGCACTTCAGGGCCCAGAATGGATAGATCCGACGTTTTCGAGATCGCGGATTAAGCGTAGAGGTCAGCGTGAAAAAGTCGCGATCTCAAATCGCTTGCCCCGATTCCGGATCAGGGCTTGTTCTGCGCCTGTCAAGTTTGAAGCGGAACAGTTTGTATAATTCCTATCTTCCAAAAAGCCAAGGCGGAGAAAACATTACTCTCTGTTAATTCCCTCCCAATCGCGGGTTCTGTAAAGTCTCACTATTAGGGCTTAGAATGGGCCAAATCGGTATGGCAGGAAGCGCGGGTCCTTAGCAAGGACACTGCTCGAAAACTGCATGAAGCCGATAGATTCCAGATCACGATTCATTCTGCGCCTATTCCGTTTTTGACTTTGGAAAACCCGAGACTGGGACCCTCACCCTGCGCGCATTGCAGATAGGGGCAGGTCGGCTCCCAGATTGGGGTCGGCTCTCTACTCAGGTTCAACCCCTATAACAGGTTGAGTTCAGACTCCCAATAGAAGTTTCAACCCTCGCAACTCCTCAGAAACGTCTGGAACATACACTAGCTTGAGGCTCCGAATGTCAAGTCCGGTGCCCAAGCAGGGAGAACCGAGCCTGATTCCAATGCAGATGTTGCATTTACTTAACGCGGGCCGACGCGCCCTTGTACGAATATTGTTGCAGCATGGGTGCAAAAGTTATCGACCGTGGTCATTGTGACTGTTGCAACTACATTAGAAATTTTGATGGTGATTTGCATAATGCCGCCTTGGCTGCGACTATGCTTAGTGGCTGATGGCTCTGTGGCCTTCGATCTTGGTGGGAGAACAATGCGTGTGCTGCAAGGTCCGAGAAGACATTGGGCAACAGCCTTGTAAGACAAGTTGAAAACATCGACTCTCTGAGAACAGCCATATGAAACTCGTGGCCTCGTGGCTCGAAAGCGATAATCTCGCTCTCGTTGCTAATCTGTGCCGTACCTGGAACCGTGGCAAACTCTACGAGATTTTGGGAGAATATGCCGGATTGAGATTCTCACATCTCGAAGAAAAGAAAGTCAGATGCTGGCTCTACTTCGAGAATGAGATTTTGTCAGGATTCTCGCTTTGCAAGCAAATGGGAGACTTCACAGTTATAGAAGAGATCTGGGGACCTTTCAACGGTCGTTTCGGAGACCAAGTAACGCTGCTGGACGTTGACAGAGAAAGGGCGAGAATCTTCCAGAATTCTGCCTTGTCAAGTCTGAACCAACCCATCCTTCTTAGGGGAGCAACGGACAACTGTTTTGCTCACGGATTGGCGCGAGCCCTTTGTCTTCCATGGTTTAACGGAGTTGTCATTGCGTCAAAGGAGATGGTCAGAAAGATAGAACTCAAACCCTCCCAGGATTTTTCGCTACGCGGCTTCAGGAAAGGAGATGAGATTTTCTTTTCAACTCTTCATGGCTCAAGTTTTGCTGAAACAATCTCCGCAAAAGACTTCAGGCTATGGGCAACGGCCCCAAACGTGAACACATTTGTTGCTGTCAAAGGCGCCCGACGTCTGGGATTCATAATAGCCGAAAAGAGGCGATCAAATTTGCTTGGTGACTTTAACATGGCCGTCAAACCTGAGTACCAGTCAAAAGGGATTGGTTCTGCCCTGTTGAGTGTCGGCCTGAATTCACTTTACGAAAGGGGAGTGAAGACAATCATTGCAGATTATAGGACGCTAAATCCTTTGACGCATCGAATCTATTCCAAGTATGGGTTTCAACCAAAAAGAACGTATAATTACTTCAAATTACACCGAGCCCCGGTAAACGGAACAAGTCTCTAGGGAAAAAGTCCCTCACAGGGGAACCACAAGAGGCGACCCTTGTGTCAACGGTCCCTCTATGGACTTTTGGGCGTCTTCGACTCGGCGGCGTAGAAGCCTTGAAAGTCCGATGCGAAGACTTCAGTTAGTTCTAAGCTGGTCTGAGAGGTGAGTCTGGTATCGGGTGGCCCACATTCGAACAGAAAAAGGCAGGACCAGAAGCGATAGTCAAAAGTAACTGGTTCCCAGTAGCGGTTTCTCGCTGCCCTCAGGAAGCTCTGATTTGTCTCCTAGAACCTCTGACTTCCCTGCGGCTCTAATGCTCTTGTCGACTAGTCGCGTCTTGAAACCAAATTGGAAACTATTCTGATCCGCCAAGATTTCGGGGTTCGCTTATACGTACCAGTAAACCGGGGTTCAGATCATTCTCTAGTCTGCTGTTGCGGCGCGTAGCTTAGACTGGTTTTTGGCATCTGTCGCAGTACCAGCGCATTTGAGCCGGGTCCCACCTCAAAGGCTGCTGACAAGTGGGACATCGATTGTACTGGACTCCTGCTGACTTCCTCCTTCGGAATATCAGATAGCCAAGCAGAATGCCGATTACCGCGCCTATTGCGACTCCGATGAGACTAAAGACGAGGGCGGGTGAGATGGCGCTGTTGGCAAGCTGCTGAGCCGCGCTAGCATCTTCGGCCGCCGCCAACGAATACTGAACGGCACCCGCATAGTCCATCGTGTTGTACAGGTTTTCCGCCTGCGCAATATTCTGGTTGGCCATGGATATGTCCCCTGCATTGAAGAGAGTGTTCTGGGTTGCCGACAGAGCTTGCAGAGCGAAAGAGAGAAGCTCATCATTCACTCCTCGCAGGATTGTATCTCTGTCGAACTGGCTATAGTTCAAACTGTAAGCGTAATATCCCATCACGGTGTTCGTGAAATCCTCAGTCAGATCGTAGATGAAGGGATGGTTCAAACCCATCATGTGGCCCAGCTCATGAATGGCGACATGCGAGAATCCGTCTCCCTTCCCCGTCTGTTTGGGAATCGTTCTGTTGCCGAGCATAAAGTCTGACTGAGATAGCCCTATCAAGACCATATCGCCCAACGCTTCTCCCGCAAAGGTGTGTTGTTGACCGGTCAACGCGATGTCTTCTTTCACCGGCACCCCGAAAGTATAGTTTCCCTTCAAAGCGAAAAGAAAGCCCGGGATATCGATCTCCGATGTCGTCCGAGTAACATTGATGAAATTCGTAATGTGCCCCAAACCGCTGGTCGTGAACCAGCGATAAACGAGGCTCCCGTCCACTAGAGGTCTTCGGCTCAAGGGATCTACGAGATTTGTAGTTGCGTTAGCCACTATCCCGGCTAAAGCAGGATAATCGGTTACATTTGCAAAGTTGATGTTGACCGTTGCCTTCGCGAACGGTACGAGGCTGGCTACAGTCTTCTGAATCAACGTCTGGTTGATCGTTCTCTTCAATGGAACCTTCAACATTTCAGGAAGGGTCCGGTTGTCAAAGACGAACAGTTGTATCTTGTAGGTCTGTGCATAGTTCACTGGGTAAAGCTGGTCAGCAGCAAACAGATTGTAGACGGCTCCAAAGACGTAAGACCCCACGAACTCGCTCATCCAAAGCTTGCCGTAATAACTACCGGTGTCTACTCCTCGAAGCTGGGATGCGACCTGGACGGGAAGCTCGTTCGTTCGATAGCTCGGTCCGGCCGAGAGGTCCATGTAATAGAACCTGCTGCTTCCACCCCAGCCCGTCATGTAGTGACGGTAATTCACCAAGCTCAAGTCTGGGTCTGTGACGGTTCTATTGTAATAATGTGGGGTTACGATTGCTGATGGAGGTGGACAGCTTGTACAGCTCAGGTTGTAGGCTTGATATTGAGCGTAGGAAAAAGATGGGATTAGAAAGTTGTGGAGGTCGGCCACGAAGAGAGTGTATCCTGGAACAGGACTCGCGCCGAAAAGGGTCATATTGGATTCTAGCCATGATTCGACCTTATCTGCATCGTACACGTAATTCCGGGCTTGGGACAGTGTGGTGTAATTGTCAAAGTATGGGTTAACGAAAGCAGACGTGGCAGTGGTGATCTCTTCCTTCTGGATTGACATCAAGTAGTTGGCGAATTTGGTCGTCGTGGAGGCGTTTGCGAAGACTAACTGATAATGGAAGTTGTAGATGACGCCAGTATTCAAGGGACCCGCAATAATGTTCTGATACTTCAACGCGGGAAGGGTGACATTGCTCGTTAGATAGGTCGAATTCAAGTCTGCCGGCGTAATTCCGAGAAACACGATCTTGACAGAGAGCGACGCGGATCTGTTCAGTCCAAAGCCTTGTTGAGCGATTAACTGAGGTGACTGAGAATTGACTGCCGGAAACTGAACGACTGCGAGTATCAGGATCGTTGCGACTGGGAGTAAGCTGAGGCGCATCTTACATTCATATCGAGGTCAGGCGGGATTTCTATTAAGCGTCGTCTAGGATTCCATAATTGGGACTGTGAAGTCTCCCTTTGGAACGATTAGAATCTTCGACTCCTTGCCTTCAACGCGTATCGCTTTCTGAACCGCTTCAGATGCCGTCTGGGAAGGTTTCAACCCAAAGGAGTCCCTGACAAATAATTCAGGAAGAATGGACACTAACTGTATGCGGCACTTCTCCAACGCGTCTTGAAGGAAGAGGTTGACGTGGCCGCCAAGCTTGAATCTGTATCTCAGCTCGGTCGACAATTCTTTCCTTTCTGGAAATCTCCGAGCGTATTCTAGGAAGCCGGAATCGCCGACTCCGCTCGAACATTCGGCCACTAGGATTATGGTGCCCTCTTTTCTAACCGCGCCGAGAACGTTGGAGACTACTCTGATCGCATGGTAGAGGTCTGCTCCCAACAGGCTTCCCGCTGACACGATGACGATGTCCAGCTTCCGTTCAATCTTTGGACTATGGACTTCGTGGTAGCGGGAGACAGCTTCCCTGAACACCGACTCAAGTTCCCCGGCGAACGCCGAGCTGACTCCCCCGGCCCCGTCTGGCATGAAGCATAAGCTGTAGAATGGTCCTGCGAGTTTGCAAGCTTCCAGAGAATCTAACAGGACCTGATTGTCCGGTGTGGATGAAGATGTTGGGAAACCCTTCGTCAATAGTGACCGGTTCTTGGTTATCGAATGGATCGAGGACGCGCCTGGCAGGACGGCCTCTGGTCCTCCGGTGAAGCCGCTTGCGAAATGGGGCATGACGAGCCCGACATTGATCTTGACGTCGCACGCGGCTAGGTCAGGATCCAACTCGACGCTGGTTCCTGTCGAAGTCTTTCCGAGTTCTGCGAACGAGGTTCGGGAAGGGTCGATTATCTTGAAATCCTCGCTCGCCGGGATGACGTTTGACATGCGTTTTCGGATGAAGACTCTCACATTGTCGATACCCAGTGCCGTGAGACGGGATCGCAGAGCCTTCGCCGCCTCGTCCCTTGCGATAGGTGGAACGATGGGATCAATGACTATTCCAGCAACACTACCAGGTTTGATCATATCTTTCAGGAAGAGCCCTCCAACCGGCTTTTCGAGAGCCTCCTCGATTATGGAAGGGGCATCTTTCGTCCCAAGCGGCTTGGCTGGCTCCATAATTCTGTAGAAATTGTCGTCTGGAACCCGGACTGGAACCTCTGTCTCGCCATAAGGTATCCAGAGTTCCAAACCGGCCACCTTGATTGTTCGATTGGGCTTGCCTTTAAATCGCTATACTAGCCGGCGGAGTTCGCATCTGCTTAGACGAATCGTCAAGGCAGACGGAAAAATTCGAGGATAACTGAAATGCCCAAACCGATTGAGGAAGAACTTCCAAAGATTCTGGTACATACCGGAGCTCTGAAATTTGGCATGTTCACACTTTCCGGAGGAAAACTCAGTCCATATTATCTCGACTTGCGAGTCCTCCCAAGTTTTCCAGACGCGTTCCACGCCTCCATCGAGCTCTTGGGAAAGACCGCGAGAACGATCGCGGACATTGCCAAGATTGCTGGGATTCCAACCGGCGGATTGCCGTGGGCTTCAGTCTTGGCCTACACTCTCTCGAAGCCGCTCGTCTATGTGAGAAAGGAAGTGAAGCATCATGGTAGAGAGAAGATGGTTGAGGGTCTTCTCGTTCCCGGTGACAAGGTCTTGCTCGTGGACGATGTGATTACTACAGGGAAGAATATTCTCGACGCGGCACAGACCCTTAGGGCTGAAGGGGGAGTTGTGGAAGACGCTCTAGTCTTAGTAGATCGTGAGGAGGAAGGAAGGGAACACCTGTTCAAAGCCGGCATGAAGCTTCATTCGGTCACCCGGATTTCTGAACTTGCCAAGCGACTGTTAGATATGGATGCTATCACGGAATCACAGTACGAGGAGCTGACGGCGCAGCATCAGAAGTGATTTCCAGCAACCACACTAGGGTTTGATCAAATTGGCTCAGTCAATCTCTCTATTCAGAGAACTGCAGGTAAGTCGCCACGTTTTAGATAACGGTCTCAAAGTCCTGATCCGCGAAATACCAAACGCCCCAGTGTCCGGCTGCTGGGCGATATACCGCGTTGGATCTCGAAACGAGAGGCCAGGCGTAACTGGAATCTCCCACTGGGTCGAGCACATGCTCTTCAAAGGAGGAGGAAAACTCCACAAGGGCGACATAGGCCGAATAGTCAGCAGTGTCGGAGGCGAATACAACGGATTCACATCAAAGGACTTTACAGCCTACTTTGAAGTACTCCCAGCCGACCAGATAGAGAAAGGACTCCTCATCGAGTCTGAACGTATGATGAATGCCGCCTTCGACCCGAGAGAGGTCGAGTCGGAGAGGACTGTTGTTGTCTCGGAGCGGGAGGGTAATGAGAACGACCCCGAGTTCTTAGCCTCAGAGGAACTTTTTCTATCAGCCTTCAGGTTCCACCCGTACAGATGGTCTGAGGGAGGGCTGAAGGCAGACCTTCTGAAAATAACGAGAGACGATCTCTTCGAACACTATCGACGCTACTACGTTCCCGGGAACGCGCTGCTCGTCGTTGTGGGTCCGTTCTCGCCAAAGAAGATTCTTCCCGAGATCCAAGAATACTTCGGCCCACTGGCCAAGAGCGATCGGCCTAGTGATCCTACAATCGCTGAGCCTCCTCAGTCTGGTGAAAGGCGGGTTGAGGTTCGAATCCCGTCTGAGGCTGACTACATCAAAGTAGCATATCATACGCCCGGGTTTGGAAGCGAGGACGTTTATGGGCTGATGATGCTTGATGCGATCTTGAGCGGGGTTCGCCTCTTCGCATTCGGCCCCGGCCAATCCTCGGGTAGAAGCGCCAGACTGCACAAGGCACTTGTCGAAAGAAAGCTGGCTACTGAAGCCAGTTCGGAGTTCTTCCCGACCATCGATCCGTCCGTGTTTGCATTGGACGTTACGGTCTGGGAGGGCGTTTCTATTGATAGAGCTGAGAGAGTTTTGATGGAGGAAATTGAGAAGATTCAGAAAACTCCTCCCAGCAAGCATGAACTTGAGAGGGCGATCGCGCAGATCAAAGC
>Ga0209160_1001494_pt1 | contig 19713 bp, 22 predicted proteins | sample GraSoiAngelo_153_FD_186167 | JGI IMG/M metagenome (GOLD analysis project Ga0209160, IMG submission 186167) | Grasslands soil microbial communities from the Angelo Coastal Reserve, California, USA - 14_1009_12_40cm (SPAdes) (version 2) | ecosystem: Environmental > Terrestrial > Soil > Grasslands ... | reverse complement strand
CGCCCGCGCGCAAGAGCACAGGCGGATCCTTTGTTGGATCAAAAAGTTTCAACGGCGTACGTCCGATCAGATTCCAGCCCCCAGGCGATCGCAGCGGATAAATTCCCGTTTGCGCGCCACCGATTCCGACCACACCTGGAGGAATTTCCTTGCGGGGGTTGGATCGGCGCGGCGTGGCTATTTTCTTTGGCAACCCTGCGATAAAGGGAAATCCGGGAACGAACCCGATGCAGGCCACTCGATAATCAGCCGCGCTGTGGAGCTCTACAACTTGGTCTGTCGAAATCTGTGCATGACGCGCCACTTCATCGAGGTCGGGCGCGAACTCTGGATCGTAGCACACTGGAATTTCAACAATTCGAGGCAGCGATCGACCAACCAAGGAACGGCGGTCTCTAGTCCGCCGTCCCACAGCGGCGCGAATACGCCCGGCCATCCAATCGACCACATCATCCGACGTTCCACTCGCGAAAGCTTTCGAGACCGCGACCGGATCAAAAAAAACGGCGACGCTCGTGTAAGCCGGCGCAAGTTCGATGACGCCAGGAATGGCAGCGCTTCGCAGCTGCTGAAACGTCTGGAGGACCTCGTTCAGCGTTTCCTCGGGCGCATCGTCAAATTGTTCGCGCACGCGCACGATGAGTGCAGAATCTCCCAGGGGAACAATTTCCATTGGGGCTCAGACTCGGTTCAAACGAAGAGGCTGAACTTGCTGCGCCATCTTTCAAGATGATGCATCTTTTGCTGCCGAATTTTGAGGTGAAACGGCTTCAGCAACGTTTTCCACATGTTCTTTGATCTCGTGCACTTTCGGATGCACATCACGGATCATGTCATGTTCAGCCTTGGAGAGCCCCTCGATGCGCGTTGTAATATCGTGCAGTTCTTTCAACAGGGCGTCCTGGCGCGCTGAGATGCGATGCATCCACCAAAAACAAACACACCAGCAGATCAGACCGATCCAAGTGAGCGCAAACATGATCATATCATTGCGTCCGTTTCGCTTCGATCTCGATGTTGATCGCGACTGTTTGGCTGATTCCAGACACTGCTTCGGCTCCAGAGGCAAACATCAAATTGAAGTCGCGCCGCGAGATTGGTTCGGTCGTAACCGCCCACCGCGTTCGGCTCATTTCGTTGATGGGTGTGACTAGTTTCACATGGAGCGTGATCAGTCTTGTCACGCCATGCATCGTGAGATCGCCGAGAATATCGCCGCTTTGCGGGCCGGTTCGCTTGACGGTTCGGCTCCTGAACGTCATCTGGGGAAACTTTTCCACGTTAAAAAATTCCGGACTGCGAAGATGGTCGTCCCGTTTTTTGATCCGCGTATCGATGCTGCGCACGTCGATCTGCGCGGTGACCGAGGAATTCTCCGGATGTTCGCGATCGACGTCGATCTTGCCGCTGAAACTTGTGAATTTGCCATGAGTGGTGCCGAGAAACTGATGCACGGTGAAGCCAATCGCGGAGCCAGAGGAATCGAACTTGTAGGTCTCATTCGCTGATGCAACGGAAGTGAGGCCCGCGACTACGACGGCAGCGATGAGATTGCGCATAATCCATCTCCGAAATGGCGCTGTCATGTTGAGCGAAGCGAAACATCTCTGTCTATTTCCGCGTGCGATCCGTCCAGAAATGATCAGAGATTCTTCGCTTCGCTCAGAATGACACAATGGCATTGTTGGAAGTTCTCATTTCGCTCTGTTTTTCGCCTCCCTCGCGAACGTTTTCAAGAGCGGCGTGCGAGAGAGCGGCAGCCGCCCGAATAAGTTCCCCAGTGCAAACGCTGGGTCCGGTTTCAGCTTTTTCACATCGTGCACGCCGGCGATGCGCGCTAGCTCAGTCTCGAAATGCGCAACGGCGCGCAGCGTCGGATCGTTCGCATCAAGATAACCAAAAGCCCGGCGCAACAAGTCGAATAATTCCGGTTCCCGATGATCTCGCTCGGTACAAATCTCAATCAGTTCAACAAAGTATCCTGCAGTCTGCGTGCGCAGATAATTAGTGCGAATTCCGGGAAACGGATTTTTCAGCACAACCTCGGTGAGCGTGTGCAAATCTGTTTTGCGGCTTCGCACGATGGAAATTTCAGTCTCAAAAAATAAATCCAGCTTTCCGGCGAACGGACTTTTTAGCCGACGCGCGCCTTTGGCGACAGTTTGGACGCAACCAAACGAGTCCGTGCACCACGAGACGATCAAACTCGTATCGCTGAACTTTCGTTTCCGAATGAGAATTGCCTCGGTGCTTTCCATTCGCCACAAACGTAGCACATGAGCGCGCTCGATTTTGCAATTGCCGGCCTTGCCAGCCATGATGAGTGATGCCGACAGTTAGCACTGAAACCGCGCGCGTCCCGGAAGATCTCAGCGGCCGGCAGCGGCGGATGCCGGTGGGCGGTATCACCTGGCGACATACATTTCGCGCTCTCCGCCATCGCAATTATCGCTTGTTCTTCTGGGGTCAGCTCGTCTCGCTCATCGGTACGTGGATGCAGCAAACCGCGATGATGTGGTTTGTCTATGACCGTACAAATTCAAAACTTTTACTCGGTGTCGTTGCTGCCGTCGGTTCCGCACCGATGGTGTTCTCGTCGGTGTGGGGCGGCTCGCTCGCTGATTTGTATCCGAAACGCTCGATTCTCGTCCTGACGCAATCCGCACAGATGCTCTGTGCGTTTTTGCTCGCAGCAGGCGTCTGGCTGGGTTTTGCCACACCTGCGTTTATAATGGTCGTCGCAGCATTCAACGGAACTGCGATGGGATTCGACATGCCCGCACGCCAGGCGTTCACGGTTGAAATGACGAGCCGAGAAGATCTGCTGAACGCGATTTCGCTTAACAGCTCCATCGTGAACGGCGCGCGCGTGGTCGGCCCATCGGTCGCCGGTCTGATGATCGGCGCGGTGGGTGTGGCGATGTGTTTTTTCCTAAACGGCCTGAGTTTTGTCGCGGTAATCGCCGGTTTCTTAATGATGCGGTTGCCACGATTTCAGAAACCGGCACATGCCGTCTCTGCTGGCGAACACGCCTGGAACGGCGTCCTCTATTCAATAACACATCAACGAGTGCGCACGATTCTATCGCTTTTTCTCGCAGTGGGGGTCTTCGGCTGGTCGTATGCTGTGCTAATGCCGGCTTTCGCGCGCGACGTGCTCGGGCGCGGTGCAAACGGTTACGGCGTTCTGATGTCGGCGAGCGGAACCGGCGCGTTCGTTGGCGCCCTGATGGTCGCAACGTACGGGCATCTTTTCACCCCGCGCAAACTCGCGCTCGGCGGCGTCTGGCTATTCTCGGCTGCGATGCTGGCATTCTCGTTCACGAAAACCTTTTCGCTGGCGCTTCTATTTCTGTTTGCTGCCGGATTCGGTATGCTGTTGTTCTTTTCAACGTCAAACACTCTGTTGCAAACAATCGTGCCCGATGAAATGCGCGGGCGCGTCATGGGCGTGTGGTCGCTTGTGTTCGGCGCGATGATCCCGCTTGGCAGCCTCGAAGCTGGCGCCGTCGCGCATTGGCTGGGCACAGCGCTCGCCCTCGGGTTTGGTGCGATCATTTGCGCAGTTTCTGCGCTCGTGACGTTGTACGTAATCCGGAGGCGCCAGGCGCGAACTGCAAGTTGATCTCAGAATTGGATTCGGCGTTTGACACAAACGCCGCTACAACATCAGCGGTTAATAATATGCAACGCGCGTTTCTCGACGTTGAGCGCAGCTTCTCTCACGGCTTCGCTCAGGGTCGGATGCGAATGAGTCGTACGACCGATATCTTCAGAGCTGCCGCCAAATTCAATCACCGAAACAGCTTCGGCGATTAGCTCAGAAGCGAAATGATGCAAGATGTGGGCGCCGAGAACGCGATCAGTCTTTGCGTCGGCGACGAACTTGACCATTCCTTCGACGTCATCGGAGCAAAGCGCCCGACTGTTGGCTCGGAATGGAAATTTGCCAATGCGGACATCGATCCCCTGCTCTTTCGCCTGATCTTCAGTGAGACCAACCCCGGCGAGCTCGGGATTGGTGTAAATGATTCCAGCGATTGCTTCGTAGTTTACGTGGCCGGCTTTGCCGGCGATGATTTCTACGCAGGCGATTCCTTCGTCCTCGGCTTTGTGCGCCAACATCGGCCCAGCTATTACATCGCCAATCGCGTAAATCCCTTCCACGTTCGTGCGAAAATGTTTGTCCACTTTGATCCGCTTCTTTTCGTCGAACTCCACGCCAACTTTTTCCGCGCCCAAACCATCCGAGAAAGGACGGCGTCCGACTGACACTAGAACTTTGTCTGCTTCGAATTTTAGTTCCTGACCGTCATTGGTCGCAACCACCGTTGCGCGACCATCATCGACTTTCACAGCGCTAACCTTTGCTTCGAGGTGGAACATCATTCCTTGAGCGGTCAGCACGCGCTGTAGCAAATTCGACAGCTCAAGATCGAATCCGAGAGCGATGCGCGGCAGAAATTCCACCATCGTTACTTCAGAACCAAGCCGGTTCCAAACCGAACCCAACTCAAGACCAACTGCGCCAGCGCCAATCACAATGAGCTTCTTTGGCGGTTCAGTGAATTCGAGCGCTTCGGTGCTACTGACGATTGTTTTGCCGTCAAATTTCGCGAACGGCAGTTCCACCGACGCGCTGCCAGTGGCGATGACGATGTTCTTTGTTTCGATCTCCTGCGTCTGACCATCCGCGGATTTAATCGAAACTTTTCCGGGCGCCGTGATCGTGGCAAGGCCCGGAAAAACAGTGACCTTGTTGGTTTTCATCAGCGAGCGGACGCCGCTGTTGAACGTCTTCACGACTTTATCCTTGCGCTCCTGCATTTTCGCAAGATCGACACGCGCGCCGTCGATCACGATGCCATGCTTCGCCGCCTCTTTTTTTACGAACATGAAATGATCGCTCGACGTGAGAAGCGCTTTGCTAGGGATGCAGCCCACGTTCAGACAGGTGCCGCCCAATTCCTTCTCTTTCTCCACAAGGCCTGTTTTCAATCCGAGCTGACCGGAGCGGATGGCGGCAATATAACCTCCCGGTCCGGACCCGATGATTACAACGTCAAATTTTTCCATACGCCTTCTGTGTCATTCTGACCTCGCCACTGTCATTCCGAGCGAAGTCGAGCAATCTCATTATGTTTCTCGGGAGCGATCGGCGAAAGCAATTATCAGAGATGTTTCGCTTCGCTCAACATGACAATCGTAGAAATCAAAAATCCAGCGGCAGCTTTTTCGGGTCCTCGATGCATTCCTTCACTTTGATGAGAAAGGTAACGGCTTCTTTTCCGTCGATCGCGCGATGATCGTAGCTGAGCGCAAGATACATCATCGGACGGACATCCACCTTCCCATCCACGGCTACGGGTCGCGGCATGATTTTGTGCATGCCGAGAATTCCACTTTGCGGAAAATTCAAAATAGGCGTGGCAAAAAGCGATCCATACACTCCGCCGTTTGTGATGGTGAATGTGCCGCCTTGCAGATCTTCGATCTTGAGTTTTCCATCGCGCGCTCTTGCAGCGTAATCGGCAATATCGCGTTCGAGGTCGGCAAAACTTTTCTTGTCCGCATCACGCACGACCGGCACAACCAGTCCGCGTTCGGTGCCGACGGCTACACCGATGTCGTAGAAGTTGTTCTGAATAAAATCGTCGCCTTCGATGCGGCCGTTGACGACCGGCACGGCCTTGAGCGCCTCCACACAAGCCTTAACAAAGAACGACATCAAACCGAGTTTTACGCCGTTCTTTTTGGTGAACTCTTGCTGTTTGCTGCGGCGTAACTCCTGCACGGCGCTCATGTCGCATTCGTTGAATGTTGTGAGAATTGCGGCCGTGTGCTGCGCTATCACTAGTTGCTGCGCGATTTTGCGGCGCAACGGCGACATTTTTTTGCAGACGAAACGGCCGTCGCCGGATAGTTGCACTTCGCGGGTGTCAATCTTTTCCCCGGCCTTGCCACGTTCCTGCACAGCCGCGAGCACGTCCTCTTTTGTCAGGCGTCCTCCCTCGCCTGTGCCACGAATTTTCCCGGTCTCGAGCTTCTCTTCTTCCACGATGCGGCGAACTGCTGGCGAAAGCATTGTAGTCCCGATGTCTCGGGATGACTCCGGCCCGCTGCGGTCGACGGCTGCGGCTACAGGTTCCTTTTTTTCTGTCGGCTTTTTCGATGGCTCAGCTTCTTTCCTTTGCTCCGGCGTTTTCTTTGACGGCGCTTCCTTCTTTTGTTCGGCCGGCTGCTTTGAATCATCAATTGTCGCAACGACTTCGCCGATCTTCACCTCTTGCCCTTCGGGCACTTTCGTTTCGAGGGTGCCGGCTTTTTCGGCGACGATTTCTGTGGAAACCTTGTCGGTCTCGAGCGTGAAGAGCGGTTCGCCTTCGTTGACGAAGTCGCCGGATTTCTTGTGCCAAACAGAGACGACACCGCTGGTAATCGATTCACCTACTGCGGGAATTTTCACTTCAATCGCCATACGCGAGAATTATCCCGCGTCTGCGGGACTAATCGAGCGTCGCGTCCGAGGCGCGTTTCGTCAACAATCAGGCTGGTCGATGCGCGCCTTCGTTTTACTGTCAAATCGCACCGGAAGTTAAATCAGCTATGGCGGGTGGTGAACATGGACAAGAGGACGTGGGGCGCATTTTTGTGCTTGCCGACACGCACAACCGTTTGCCGCAGGCCGTGAGTGAAATGGCTAAAAGCGCCGATGAAATCTGGCACCTGGGTGATGTTTGCACGGAGGTCGTTCTCGATGAGCTTCGCGCAGTCGGGCCGCGACTGACAGTCGTGCGAGGAAATTGCGACAGCAATCCGAATTGGCCGCTCGTGCTCGATCTCGTGCGTGGCGGATTGAAGTTGCGGTTGCAACATGTACCGCCTGATCATTCGCCGGATGATGTCGACGTCGTGCTACATGGACACACGCATGTGCCGCGACACGAGAGACGTGGAAAGGTCTTATTTCTAAATCCAGGTTGCGTGACGCGCGCCAACCAAGGCGCACCTCCAAGCGTAGCATGGCTTGAAATCGAAGATGGAAAATTGAACTGGAGGGTCGTGCCGCTTCGCTGATGCGATTCATCAGCGAATTGCGAGTCGTAACCCTGCTGCTTGCTGGTTAACTCCGCAGCCAAGAACAATTGCCTGGCGCGCTTGCGGTATTTCCGTGCGCGCATGCGGAAGCCGCACCGAAACGGCTGAGTCTGCGTGAAGCACAGGCGGAAGCTCCCGTTGTTGCAAAGCCTGAGCTGCCAGGATGACCTGCCACAGTGCCGCAGCACCGACGCTTTCGCCCAGCGCTGGTTTACCTGTATAAACAAGGACATCCGGAAGAATTTCTTCCAGCGCCGCGTGTTCTGCTTGATCGACAAACGTTCCGTTCGCGCTCGATATCACAAGATCGATTTCGCTGTGTCCGAGATCCCTTAGAATTGCCGTCAAAATCTCCACCGCTTGCGCGCGCTTTGTAAAAAATCCACCAGCATGAGTGCGTTCGACTGTGATCGGTCCCTCTCGTGCGAACAGAATCGCCCCTGCTCCTTCACCTAAAATCATTCCTCGCCTTTGCTTACTGAAGGGCTCAATCGGTGGGGTCGAGCGAAGCAACCGCCATCTTCGGTAGGCATCGCACAAGAGCCAATCGACTTCTTCGGCTCCAACAAGAAGGCAGTAATCGAGCGCTTCATCGACCATCATGTCTTCGGCCATTTTTATTGCGGCCACACCAACCGCTCCGTCGCCAACCAAGGTATAACTCGCGCCGGTAATGCCGAGAATCGCCGCAAGATGACTCGCCGACGCGTTGAAAACGGTTTCTGGAAACAAAAGCGGACTGGCCGACTGTGCGCCGGCCTCAAGGATGTCGCGATAAAAACGTTTTGTGTAAATTACGCCGCCATTTGAGATCGCGAAGATGAGCGCAGTTCGTTCCGCGCTCTGCGAATCCAGCTTTACTCCTGCGTTGTGCAACGCCTCCAAACCCGCTGCCGCAGCAAATCGCGAAATCACACTGGCCCGGCGAAGCCTTGAATGTGCGAACCCTGTCAGAGCAGATTCAGGTACACGGAAGGTCGTGTATCGCCGATCGCTGACCGATTCGGAGATCGTTGTGGCGGATGCTTCATGCCCCTGAAGCAGTCGTTTCCAAACTGAATCAATGCCGCTTCCGAGAGGGGTCACCCACCCCATTCCGGCAATCGCCAGACTCATGCTTCAACTGGTCCACCGTAGTCTTGGCGACGGTGGGACCTGCGCATCAGAATCGAAGCATTCGTACCGCCAAAGCCAAAAGAATTCGAAAGCGCTGTATGTAGAACAGCGGGGCGCGCCTCATTCGCTACAATATTTAAATCCAGATTGTCGTCTAAAGTCGCAAAATTGATATTGGGAGGAAGCAACTGATGCTGGAGCGCCAGCAAACAAAAAATCGCTTCGATTGCGCCAGCGGCGCCCAGTGAATGCCCCATCATGCCTTTGGTCGAACTCACCGGCACGCCATTGAACAATGAGCTGATTGCCTTGCCTTCGGCTGCATCATTAAAAGTGGTGGCTGTTCCGTGCGCGTTGATGTAATCGACGTCACGCGCCGAAATTTCCGCGCTGTGGAGCGCTCGCTCCATCGCCTGTTGCGGTCCGATGCCCGAAGGATCCGGCTGTGTGATGTGAAAATTATCGGTGGAAATGCCGTAGCCGATAATTTCTGCAAGGACTGGCGCACCTCGCTGTTGAGCGAGGTCGAGATTTTCCAATGCCAGAAGCGCAGCGCCTTCTCCCAGCACCATCCCTGTACGATTACGGTCGAACGGCCGGCATTTATCTGGCGTGGACGCTTGCAGCGAATCGAAGCCGACAAAGACCATTTCCGATAGTGCGTCATAGCCTCCGGCCAGCACTCGCTTGTAGCGACCCGACCGGACACATTCGAACGCGTGACCAATGGCATTCGTGCCAGAAGCGCAAGCGTTCGCAATCACCTGGCACGGCGAAGAAATCCCAAAAGCCTCTTGAGCATCGATCACGGGCTTTTGCGCCGGATAATTTGCGATCCACGTGGGCGCGTGCCTCAGCTTCCCAGCTTGATGCACTGAGCGGTAGTAATCTTCACCGTATGACATGCCGCCACTCGTTGTCCCGATTACCGTCAGCTCCGGTTTGAATTGGGGTTGTTGCGTTAGGAGTTCGTTTAGCGCTTGAATCATCATGTGCGAGGCACGATGCAGCCGCCGACGGGAACGCGGCGCGTCGTTCCGACCCGCGAGCAGTCGCTCATCGGGGATTTGACCAGCGGTTTTGCACCGGCATTGCTCGACCGAAAAACGCCTTACCGGGCTCACGCAATCTCGCGAGTTGCGCAGCGAATCAAGCGTTTCCGTCAGGCCAAATCCCAGAGGGCTGACAACGCCTGCAGCCACAACTGCCACGCGCGCAGTGACCTTTTTGCCGTTAACCCTGTTTGATTGAGCCATGGTTTAAGCAGAATAATTGCTCCAAGATTTCCTATTGCTTTCTTACGATAAGCATCTTACAAATGAGCCCAAACGGAAACCAAAGCCCGGCAGTTGGTGGATTGTCAGTTGAGTTTATTCAGCGGCGATTTGAAATCCGATAAGCGGGAACAGTGACCTGGCTGCGTTTCCAGAATAAACTCAATGGGAACTAAACTATACGTAGGCAATCTTCCGTTCAGCACGACAGAGAACGAGCTGCAAGAACTTTTCTCACAGGCTGGCGCTGTGCAGGAAGTCACTCTCATGCAGGACAGATTCACGGGCAAGTCGCGCGGCTTCGCTTTCGTCACGATGGGTTCGGACGAGGACGCTCAAAACGCCATTTCGAAACTCAATGGCCAGGCAATGGAAGGCCGGCCGCTGACAGTAAATGAAGCTCGCCCCCGAGAAGCGCGACCGCCCGGTGGTGGCGGACGTGGGTACGGCGGCGGCGGCGGCGGCGGCTATGGTCGCCGAGATCGCGGCCAGCGCAGAGATCAGTAAGATCGCCAGCATCCATTTCCGCAGGCGGAAGAGAATTTGGGCAGGGCTGGATTCGAACCAGCGAAGGCGTAAAGCCAGCAGATTTACAGTCTGCCCCGTTTGGCCACTTCGGTACCTACCCTTGCTGTGAATGGAACACAGGCATTCTGCGTCCGCGGGTGAATCGCAACTGTCGATCTTTATTCAAAAAATTCAACGATCGCATTTACGACGTATTGCTGCGCTTCGCGCGAAATCTCCGGATAAATCGGCAGCGCCAGCGTCTCGCGCGCGGCGCGCTCCGTCTCAGGAAAATCGCCATTTTTGTAACCAAGATAAGCAAAGCACTTCTGCTCATGTAATCCGAGCGGATAATAGATTGCCGTCTCGATCTGCCGCTTAACAAGATGCTCGTGCAACGCATCGCGCTTCGGTGTGCGGACAACGTACTGATGATAAACGTGGTGATTGGTCAGGCCACAATCGCGATACGGTTCGGCGGGTAGAGTGATTCTGTCGGTCAATCCCGCGCGAGTGAATTCCGCGCGATAGAAATCCGCGGCTGCTCTGCGTGCGGCGGCCCAGCTTTCCAAAAATGGGAGCTTAACGCCGAGAATTGCAGCCTGCATTTCATCGAGGCGAAAATTGCCTCCGACAACATGGTGAAAATAGCGCGGCTCCATTCCGTGATTTCTCAAAATCCGCAACTTGCTCGCCAGCGTCTCATCCTGACAAACGATCATGCCCGCATCACCAGCCGCTCCCAGATTCTTTGAAGGATAAAAGCTGAAGAACCCAACTTCGCCGATCGTTCCGGCTTTGGCGGCTCGGTCACCGAATGGAAATTCTGCGCCAATCGCCTGCGCCGCATCTTCGATTAGATAAAGCTGGAAGCGTTCCGAAATTTCACGAAGCGCGTCCATCTGGCAACACGAGCCAAACAAGTGAGCGGGAATAATAGCGCGGATTTTCTCTCCGGTTTTTATTCTCCTCGCGCCATCCGAATCCAGTTCACAATTCTTCTCCAGCCACTCCTGGATCGCAGATGGAGCAATGTTGTACGTTCGGGGATCAATATCGGCGAAAACTGATCTCGCGCCGACGCGCGCGACGCATCCGGCAGTGGAAAAAAAAGTGTAGGGCGTCGTCATAACGGCATCGCCCCGGCCGATGCCCAGCCCCATCAAGATGGCCAGCAACGCATCTGTTCCGGATGAAACACCTATCGCGTGCGGCACATCGCAATACCGGCAGATTGCGCTTTCGAACTCCTGCACTTTTGATCCAAGGATGAAACGATGGCTGTCGAGGACGTCGTCAATCGCCTCACGAATTTGTTTACTCAGAACACGATATTGTTGGCCGAGATCAAGCAACGGCACGCGCATGGCCAAGTAGCTTGGCAGCTTCAGCATTGCGTTCAAGAGCTTGTGTGGCCTCCGCTATTGATCGCCCGATTCGCAGCGGCTAATCTTTTGCATGGCGCTTCTGCGCGCGCTTTTTTGGTTCGCTCTCTTCATCGTCTTCACTTTTGGCTTTGTCGTGCTGTTCGAGTACGGACCGCGCGATTTCGCCACTGGCGTTCACAAGGAGTATGCCCGCGTGAAGTCTTTCGTGGAAAAGCAAACGGAAAAAATTAAACCGAAGAAGAATCGCTGACCCGTGTTCCGATTATTGCAAGCGTCTCGATTGGCAGAGCAGCAAGGAAATCTTTTGCATTCTCGATCTGCAAAAGTGGCCGGGCCAGATGTGCCGCGAGAAAACTGGTATCCGGTGTGGGAGCAATCGCCGCTTGTGCGGCGATTTCGCATTCGAGCAATCGCTCGATAACGCGCGAAACTTTTTCGCTGAGATTACGGTTATCTGTGAATTGAACGGTGCAAATCCCAGGTGCGGTTGCTTCTACAAACGGACTAAAGCTAAACGCATAATAAAGTAAGATTTCTTGGATCGATTTTTCCTGGGTGTATGCGCGGGCCTTGATCGCCACCGACAAACATCGCGCCAGAGCCTGACTCGGTGTCATTCCTTTTCGAATTCCGGCGTTTTGCGCGGGCTCGTTCAGTTGAATGATCATCGGTTTTCTCTGCTGTTCTTCGATCAATCCAACTGGTTTTGCGCGAAGTTCCGGCTGATGTCGGGTAGCGGCCTGCAAATAGAAATTCGGCAAATAGATCGTGGCAAACATAATCAGGTGGACTCCAGTCACTGACTGCCAACCTCCGCTCGGACATATGATCGCTGAACACGAAAGCGTAATTCTGCCATCGCACTTTCGTCTTCGAGGCTGTCGAGGTTCCACGAATTTTCGAGAACGAGTTTCAATTGCGCGCTGGCGACCATTGCATAGCGGGTGAGCACCAGGCATGCCGCAGGGGCTAATTCGACCAGGCGTTGCAAACGATACCAGTTCGTTTGAGGAATTTTGCGCAATTCTTCCGGCGCGTTCAGCACCAGATCCAGAATCACCAGCGGGAAATTGCCATCCCGCAATAGCAGATCACCCGCTTTGATCACTTCAGATGCTTTGCTACAACGGACCCAAAGCAGATGTCGCAGCGAGGCATTATCCAATCCACAGGGATCGAATGAATCGCGCCCATCAATCAGCGCGAGAAAATGTTTATCACGATGTGCTGCATGGACCAGGGTGTGAATGAGCGATGCGCTTCCCGCGCTTGTTCGCGGGCAGATCAATTCGGTGATCGCGCCTCGCGGCAATCCGCCATTGGTGGATTCATCAAGAAAAAATAAACCAGTGACTAAATGCGTTGCCGCTGTGGCAGGGGCATGAGGAAAACGCTCCGCCAACAGTTTGCGAAGGTCGATAATCTTGCCAGTCGCAGCCATTTGAAAGAAAACATGGCATGCCGAAGTGAGATGTTCAAATGAACATAATAACGGAACCCGTTCACTACCTTTTTCGCCGCTCTTGTTTGCGGATCAGCGATACCATCACGCCTTGGATCTTTAGTTCGCGAGCCGGAACCAGATTTGGATAGCGCGGGTTTTCGGCTTTGAGATACGGGCGGCCATGCTCGACAACATAACGTTTCAACGACGTTTCGCCGTCGATCAACGCCGCAACGATATCGCCGTTGTGCACCTCCTTGGTGTCTTCCAAAATCACAATGTCACCATCAAGAATGTGAGCGCCGATCATGGAGTCGCCGCGGACGCGCAAGGCAAACGTGCCGCGATTTTTTACCACATTTGCCGAGCGCATATCGAGCGAGACGTGACCTTCAACTGTTTGCTCGGTTAACGCCGACATGCCGGCCGGGATTTGCCCGTAGATTGGAATGTCGGTAATCCTGACCTTCATGGCTGGAGTGATTAGTGCCCTGGCTTTCCGCGCATGCCGATTGAGAAACCCTTTGCGTTCCAGTGTGGCGATGTATTGCATCACCGATGTCTGACTGGCGAACCCGAAATGATTTTGGATTTCGCGCGTGCTCGGGGTGATTCCGGTGTCGCGCTGCTCGCGCTGAATAAAGTCAAGAACGCTTCTTTGCCGCTCAGTCAGCATGTCAGTATGATCGTTCAATACTCAGTATGAATCAAGTTCAGATGAACATTAATCGCTTCTTTGATTCCCGGCGAGTCGAAGAACCCACGGAACGGCCTTTCAATACGCGATCCTTCGACTTAGCTACGCTCCGCTCAGGATGATAGAAAATTAGCTACAGCCGCACCAGATCGACCAGAAACTGACACCAAAGATAGATCATCCCGCGCCAGGAATATTTCACGTCTCCTGTGGCGGTTTGTTTAAGGACGCCTTTGTGAATGTTGTGCGCGATTTGGTCGCGCAGATCCTTCTCCATTTCAGATTCGATTCGCTCTTCGTCGAGCGGGTCAATTTGAGCGGGATCAACGCCGTTCCGCCGGAGAAACTCGCGATGACTTTGATAAAGCTGCCAAAACGATCGATCCGCCCGCTGTCGATTGATGCGGAACAGAGGCGTGAGTTTCAAGCCGTAGGAGAGCGGATAATTCCACGTTGTCCAAGCCGTGCCATCTCTGGCTCGCGACGAAATGCGCAGATAATAAAACGAAAAATCATGCTGCTCATTGAGGCAGATGGCGGCCTGCGCTCGATCTTCTTCCCTGTAAAACAACCGGAAAAATTGCCGGTAATCTTCCCAATCCCATCCGGCGTCGCCTACGTGCACGAAGCCTTCGTCCTCGATTTCTCGCGTAATGTCACTCAATGCTGGGAAAGTGTCCGAAGAGGGCGGACTTTTTGGCCGAAGCTGTTTTTCCTTTGGAAGCCGGAGCGCACGAATCCGGGTGAGAATTTCAAGCCATGGAAGAAACAGCCAGCCCACCGCGGCGGCCAAACCCCAGATCCAGCTGCCACTAATGAAATAAACCGCGAGGTAAGTGGCGACCAGAATGCCAAGCGCGCCCGCTTTTTGTAAATACGAATTTTGAAAACTGCGCAGGCCGATGCTGAGCACGCCCACGCCGAGTGTAAGAAAGACGCCAAAAAGCATCACGGATTGATCTGGTGCTCGTTAAGAAATTTCTCGAGTTGATCCGTATCGAAATTGGCCAGGACCTTGTTGCCGGCTACAAATGTGGGGACGTAGGTTTGTGCGGAAAGCTTCTTCATATCCTCGTACGCTTCGCGATCTTGACCAACGTCAATCTCCTCGAAGCGATATCCCTTTTCGCTGAGATAATCCTTCGCATCAATACACCACGAGCACCATTCGCGACTGTAAAGCTTTAATTCCATCGGCAGAGCGGAATTAAGCGAGTGGCGACTGTGCAGTCAACTGACACGCCTGCACACGCGCCGTGGCTTTCAATATGATTTGGCCCAAACGACCCGACGCTGGCTCGGTTCACCTGTGAAAATGCATTTCCCCGGCTCCGGGGAATCATCAAGGGGAATGACGCGAATGGTCACTTTGAGGTCGTTCTTGATTCGTTCTTCGATTTCACGTGACCCGTTCCAGTGCGCGAGCGCAAAGCCGCCGTGGAGTTCCGGCTTCTCTGGATTTTTCGACGTGAAGAAACCATAGAAATCCTCCTTCGAATCGATCACGCGCGTGTTCTCGTCACGAAACTTTTTCGCTCGCGCGTAGAGAGTATCCTGAACCGACCTGAGAATTTCCGGCGCACGCGCAACGAATTCTTCCATCGGCATCGACTCTTTCGACTTAACTGCTTGATCACGCCGGCTGATTTCGACGGCATTTTTCTCAAGATCGCGCGGGCCGATCTCGACGCGCAATGGCACTCCTTTCTTAATCCATTCCCAATTCTTGACGCCGCCCCCGACATCGCGGCGATCGACAAGCACTTCGACAGGAAAATCGGCATAGCGACTGTCGCGTAAGCCCATTGCAAGCTTGTCGCAGGCCTCGAGAACCGCAGCGCGAGTTTCCTCCTTCGCTGTGATTGGAAGAATCACGATCTGCGTCGGCGCAATTCGCGGCGGCAGAACGAGTCCGTCGTCGTCGCCATGCATCATGACGAGCGTTCCAACCAGCCGAGTGGTCATTCCCCAGCTAGTCGTCCAGCCAAATTCCTGTTTCCCCTCGCGGTTTTGAAATTGAATTCCGCTGGCGCGCGCGAAGTTTTGGCCGAGGAAATGCGACGTTCCGGCCTGGATCGCCTTTCGGTCCTGCACCATTGCTTCAAGCGTCAGTGTTTCCACGGCGCCCGGAAACTTTTCGCTTTCGGATTTCGCGCCGGTGAAAACCGGAATCGCAAGATGGTCGCGGACAAATCTTTCATACAAATCCAAAATCAATCTCGTTTCACCGCGTGCCTCGCTTTCGGTTTCGTGAACGGTGTGACCTTCCTGCCAGAGAAATTCAGTTGTGCGCAAAAACAGCCGCGGCCGCATTTCCCAGCGAACGACGTTCGCCCATTGATTTATGAGAATTGGCAGGTCGCGGTAGGATTGCACCCACTTCGCGTAACTGGCGCCGATGATCGTTTCTGAAGTTGGCCTTACTACAAGTGGTTCGCTCAACGGGCTGCCCGGTTTCAATTTTCCATCGGCATCCGCTTCCAGGCGCGTGTGCGTGACCACGGCGCATTCCTTGGCGAAGCCTTCGACGTGCTCGGCTTCCCTGGCGAAGTAGCTCAGCGGAATGAACAGTGGGAAGTACGCATTACGATGCCCAGTGGCGCGAAACATCCCGTCGAGTTGGCGCTGCATGTTTTCCCAAATGCCGTAGCCCCACGGGCGAATCACCATGCAACCGCGTACATCCGAAGGCTCGGCCAATTCCGCAGCGCGAATGACCTGCTGATACCATTCCGGAAAATCTTCGTCTCGGCGTGGCGTGATCGCTGTTTTTAAAGTTGAGTGGGACATTTCTGTGATGCGACATATGTGTCGCATATGACTCATGTGTCGCAAGGGCGCTCACAGGTTGACACGCCTCTGCGCCGCCCGTAGCTTGCGTGCCCTTTTTCCGATGACAACATTTTCTGCCAAAGCAAGCGAAATCTCGCGCAAGTGGTGGGTAATCGACGCATCCGATCAGGTGCTCGGCACGGTAGCGGTCAAAGCTGCTAATCTCTTGCGTGGCAAAGAGAAAACCGTTTTCACGCCGCATGTGGATACGGGCGATTTTGTGATCGTCATCAACGCAGAAAAAGTGCGACTTACCGGGAAGAAGGAAGAACAAAAAAGTTACATGAGTTTTTCGGGCTACGTCGGTGGGCACAAATCTGAAAATGTCCGGGCGCGCCGCGCTCGACATCCCGAACTGCTAGTCGAGCGGGCCGTGCGCGGAATGATTCCGCATAATCGGCTTGGGCGGCGTATTTATCGCAAGTTGAAAGTCTATCGCGGCAATTCTCATCCACACGCTGCGCAGCAGCCTGAAACTGTGAAACTCACCGCGAGGAAGTCATAATCCCATGCCACAAACCGAAGAATTCGCCGCCACAGGCCGCCGCAAGACTTCAGTCGCCCGCATTCGCATGACGCCGGGCAGCGGAAAAATTGATATCAATGGCCGCAGCTTCGAAGATTATTTTCCAACCGTGCCATTGCAAAACGTAGTGCTCCAGCCGCTTCAAACAGCGAAGGCCGTCAACGCTTATGATTTGTGGATTAACGCCAGCGGCGGCGGCGCCATCGGGCAGGCTGGTGCCGCGCAGCTCGCTATCGCGCGTGCGCTTCTTCAGGTCGATGCCAATCTGCGAGGGCCGCTCAAGGCCGAGGGTCTGCTTCGCCGCGACCCACGGATGAAAGAGCGAAAAAAATCCGGACAACCCGGCGCGCGGAAGCGTTTCCAGTTCTCGAAACGCTAGGGCAAGTTAAAAACGCAGCGCCTGTAGCCACGGCCCTGCGGGCCGTCTCGGGTACTATAAGCGGCAACCGCAGCGAGAGACCGGCCACAGGCCAGTGGCTACAGCATCCATGAACTCGGCTACGGCTTTTTTGGCTGTGGCGGAGCTTGCGGGGCCGGTGGCGGAGCTTGCGGAGCCGGCGGAGGAGCTGGAGGAGCTGCGATCATGGGCGGTATCGTTGCGGCTGGTGTCAGCCCCGGCGCCGATGAGCTACTCGGTTTGAGTAAGCGCAATTGCTGCATGGCCTCACCGGCCCAAACGCTGGTTCCGTATTGCGTCATGATGTTTTCGCAAATGCGGCGCGCGTCATCGTTCCGATTTTTTGCCTTCAGAATGTACACCTGTGACAGCAAAGCCACAGGGGCATTAAAACCGTTTGGGTTGGCGGATGCGACCTGTTGATACATTGCCAACGCTTCATCTGTTTTTCCCATCGATTCCAGATTACCCGCCATCGCCATTCGCGCCGTGCTCACAAGGTCGTGTTGCGGGAATTTGGCGACAAAGGTTTGAAGCGTCGTGTTTGCCTCCGCGAATTTCTTTTCCTTTCGTTGGGCCTCTGCGAGCAAAATGTAAGCGTCGGCCGCGGCGGCGGTGTTCGGGTAGCCATCGATCACTTGTTGGTACTCCTGCGCGGTTTTCGCGATAGCTAACAAGGCTGATGCAGCTGCGACGCGTCGATCGGTATAGAAACGATAGCCGGCAAAAGCGATCACGCCGAGCAGGAGGATAAGTAGCGCCGCGGCGATTTCTTTCTTGAAGCGCTCCCAGAACACGCGCGTTTCGAGCGCGACGTCACGGGAAGGAGGCGTAGCTGTCGGCATAAAGTGTCGTGCGCTGGGTCGGTTCTAACCTCGCGAGCGGTCGTCTTATGCCACGCGAAGCTTTGTCGCGCAAGCGACGGGCTGGCATCTACGCGCGACAAAGAATCTTCCGGCGATACAATCTTATCTATGAATGCACTTTGGAACTCTTTTGAAACCTTGCTTGGCTTGGGCGTAGAACCGAAGGATTTAACATTTGTTCAAATCTCGCTGCGCGGGATCATTGTCTTTCTTGTCACATTGGCCACCGTGCGGCTTGGACACAAACGCTCACTGTCGCGCAAGACTCCATTCGACGCCGTCCTTCTAGTGATCCTTGCCGCGGTGCTTTCGCGCGCCATAAACGGTTCGGCAGCGTTTTTCGCCACACTCGGCGGAGGCGTGGTTTTAGTCGTGGTCCACCGCCTGTTCGCATTTCTGACATTCTATTCCCATGGATTTGGGATCTTGGTGAAAGGCAAGCCCGATGTCATTGTGCACGATGGACAGTGCGATCTGGCCACCATGCGACGCAATCATGTCTCAATGCACGACCTGGACGAGGACATGCGTCTTAGCGCACACCTCGACGACCTTTCGAAGATTCGACTCGCCCGCGTCGAACGAAGCGGCGACATCAGCTTCATCAAGAAATAAATTTGACCCGCATCGCTCATACACCTATGAAACCTGCGGGACTTATGAGACGGACCAAAAAGCGCTGGATCAAACCGATGCTGAAAACTGTGCCGATCTTTTTCGAGTGCACGTGTTACGCAGGCGCGATTTAATCCAATAGCATAGCTACTGCGAAAACTTCGGGTTGATTCGCATCCACATTCTCGGCAGCGCAGCCGGCGGCGGTTTGCCGCAATGGAACTGTGCCTGTGCGAATTGCGCCGCTGCGCGCGCGGGCAAAATTGCTCCGCAGACGCAATCCAGCATCGCGATCAGTAGTGAGTCGGAAGACAAGCGACAGTGGTTCTTGATCAACGCGTCGCCTGATCTGCCGCGCCAGATCGAAAACATGCCGGAGTTGCAGCCGCACCGGGACTCGCCCCGCAACACTCCGATTAGAGCCGTTTTTTTGACTAACGCCGACATCGATCACGCGCTGGGCTTATTCCTCTTGCGACAAGACGAAGCGCCGCTCGTCGTTTATGCAGCCGATCAAACGCGAACCGCGCTCGCGTGGATCGACGGAGTCCTCGCACGGTTCCGCAGGATTGAATGGCGAAAGATCAGTGCTGACTTTCAATCCTTAAGTGGCAGCCTCGGCTTTCGAGCCATTCAATTGCCCGGGAGTGTTGCGTATCAATTTCGTGATGACTCCTCAGGAGCAACCGCGCTGTTTGCGCCGATTGTCGGCGAATTAACCGAGCAATTGCGGAATGCCGTTGACGCATCCGCCGTTATTCTGTTCGACGGAACATTCTGGACCGATGGCGAACTGGCAACAGTGCGACCGGGAGCCCGCACTTCTCGAGAGATGAATCATTTGCCCATCAGCGACGGCAGTCTCGATTTCTTGCGCCAATCGCCGGCGCGCCGGAAGATCTTTACTCACATGAACAATACGAACCCGATTCTGAGGCCTGGCAGTCGAGAAC
>Ga0209160_1001486_pt1 | contig 19772 bp, 18 predicted proteins | sample GraSoiAngelo_153_FD_186167 | JGI IMG/M metagenome (GOLD analysis project Ga0209160, IMG submission 186167) | Grasslands soil microbial communities from the Angelo Coastal Reserve, California, USA - 14_1009_12_40cm (SPAdes) (version 2) | ecosystem: Environmental > Terrestrial > Soil > Grasslands ... | reverse complement strand
CGCAGCTCAAGAAGAAGCATCCGAACACGCGCCTCATCGTCTGCAACTGGGGGCCGCAGCTCGGCCACATGCGGCGGCTCATCCGCAAGGAAGGCGTCGCCGACGTGCTCTTCGCGGGCCGCGTCGACGACCGCGACAAGGCGCGCTTCTACAAAACCGCGGACATCTTCTGCGCGCCGTCGACCGGACAGGAATCGTTCGGCATCGTCCTGCTCGAGGCCATGGCCGCGGGCCTGCCGGTCGTGGCCAGCGACATCCATGGCTACAAGCGCGTCGTCCAGAGGAACGTCACCGGCCTGCTCGTGGAGCCGAAGGAGCCCGACGCGATCGCGGCGGCGCTCGAGCGGCTCATCTGCGACGAAGGCCTGCGGCGGCGGCTGGGCGAGGCGGGCGCGCGGCGCGCGCCGGAGTACGACTGGTCACACGTGACGAGAGAGCTCCTCGACCTCTACGGCGAGGTGATCGCGAAGCGCGTCGCAGCCTGACGCGGGTAGTGTTCGGGAGACCGTGAGCCGCCTCCCCCTCGACGGCATCCGCGTTCTCGAGCTCGGCAACTACATGGCCGGACCATACGCGGGGACGCTGCTCGGCGACATGGGCGCCGACGTCGTGAAGATCGAGCCGCCCGGCGAGGGCGACTACACGCGCGGTCTCGGCCCGTTCCCGCCTGGGTCGAAGGACGGCGCGAGCTTCCTCCGCCTCAACCGCAACAAGCGATCGCTCGCGCTGGACCTCAAGCGAGCCGAGGGCAAGCGCGCGTTCCTCGCGCTCGTGCGGCGCGCCGACGTCGTCATCGAGAACTTCCGCGCGGGCACGATGGACTCGCTCGGCGTCGGGTACGAGGCGCTCGTCGCGGAGCGGCCTGCCCTCGTCTACCTCTCGGTGACCGGCTTCGGCCGCACCGGCCCGTACCGCGACCGCCCGGGCCTCGACCTCATCCTGCAGGCCGAGAGCGGGATCATGAGCGCGACCGGCGAGGAGGACCGCCCGCCGGTGAAGGTCGGCGTCCCGGTCGTCGACATGGCGACCGCGCTGTACGGCGCGTACGCCGTGGTGTGTGCGCTGCGGGTGCGCGATCGCGACGGCGTCGGACAGCTCATCGACCTCTCGCTCCTCGAGGCCGGCGTCTCGCTCGCGATCTGGGAATCCGGCGTCTACCTGACGACCGGCGAGATCCCGGGACGGCTCGGCTCGGCGCACCGGCTCACGGCGCCGTACCAGGCCTTCCGCACGAAGGACGGCTACATCGCTGTCGGTGCGACCACGCCGCCGACGTGGCCCGCGTTCTGCCGCGTGCTTGGTCTCGAGGACCTGCTCTCGGACGCCGGCCTCGCGACCGGCTCCCTGCGCTTCGGGCGGCGGGGCGAGCTCGCCGAGCGCATCGAGCGCGTGACCGTCACGAAGACCACGGACGAGTGGATGGGCGCGCTCCAGGAGGCGGGCGTCCCCTGCGGGCGCATCAACACGTACGCCGACGTCTTCGCCGACCCGCATCTCGCCGCGCGAGGCATCTTCGCCGACATCCCCGATCCGGTGCTCGGGGCGCTGCGCTCGATCGGCTCGCCGCTCCACCTCTCGAAGACGCCGCCGCGCCTGCTGCGCAGCGGCCCGCGCCTGGGCGAGCACTCGCGCGAGATCCTGGTCGAGGCGGGCATCAGCGCGCGCGACATCGACGCGCTCTTCGCGGCGGGCGTCACGTCGTAGTGGCGTCGCCGGTGAGCGACATCCGCGAGGAGCGTCGCGGCGCGGTGGCCTGGATCACCTTCGACCGTCCCGCCGCGCGCAACTCGTTCACGAAGGCGATGTACGCCGACCTGCGCGAGCTCTGCGGGCGCCTCGCCGCCGACGATGCGGTCCGCGTCGTCGTCTTCCAGGGCCGCGGCGAGGATGCCTTCGTGGCCGGGAGCGACATCGCGTCCGTCGGCGAGATCCGCACGCGCGAGGACGCGCAGGCGTACGAGGCGCACGTCGAGGCCACGCTCGGCGCGGTCGAGCGGCTCCCCAAGCCGACCATCGCGCTCATCCGCGGCGTCGCCGCGGGCGGCGGCGCCGCGCTCGCGCTCGTGTGCGACATCCGCGTGGCCGCGGAGAACGCGCGCTTCGGCGTACCGATCGCGCGGACGGTCGGGAACACGCTGTCGCTGCTGAACGTCGCCCGGATGGTCGAGGTCCTCGGCCCAGCGACGACGAAGGAGCTCCTCTTCACCGCGGAGCTCGTGGACGCACCGGAGGCGCACCGGCGCGGCGCGGTGAGCGCGGTGCTGCCGCTCGCGGAGATCGAGCGCTACGTGAGCGACCTCGCCGGGTCGCTCGCGGCGAACGCGCCGCTCACGCTGCGCACGTCGAAGCTCGCGGTCCTCGCCTCTCTCGATGCGCGCCGCGCGGCGCTCGGCCCGGGGAACGAGATCGTGGAGCTTGCGTATCTGTCCGAGGACTTCCGCGAGGGCACGACCGCGTTCCTCGAGAAGCGCAAGCCGGTGTGGAAGGGGCGCTAACCAGGCGCCCCCGCCTCGTCGCAAGCGCGCGGGCAACGCTGCTGTTCGCGGTGAACCGGACCCACGATGATGGACGACATGCTCGAGGAGCGACTCGGTGGCGGCAGGTCGACGACCGGCGTCGTCCGAATCGGCGAGACCCTGCGCCGACCGGTGGGTCCGTGGACGCCGACGATCCATGCCTTCCTGCGCCATCTGCACGCGTCGGGTTTCGCGGCGGCGCCCGAGGTGTTCGGCCTCGACGACCAGGGCCGCGAGATCCTCAGCTATATCCCCGGCGAGACGTGGGGCGACCATATCGATCCGGACGAGCCGAAGACAGAGCTGGTGACGGTCCGGCCGTGGCCCGAGGCGACGCGCTCCGAGTCGCCACTGGCTGAGATCGGCCGTTTGTACTCCGATCTGCACCGCGCCGCGCGGGGCCTCCGGCCGACGGCGCCGATCTGGCGGGAGTACGAGCTGCCGATGCACGAGGGCGAAATCGTGTGCCATGGCGACGCCGGGCCATGGAACGTCGTCTATCGCGAGGGCCTACCCGTTGCGCTGATCGATTGGGACGGTGCGCAGCCGAACCTGCCGATCAACGATCTCGCGACGATCGCCTGGTCCTTCGTGCCGCTCGGTCCGGACGACTTCCTCCATGCGTGCGGCTTCACCGAGCCCTTCGCCACAGCTCGACGGCTGCGGGTTCTCTGCGAGGCATACGGTCTCGCGGACCGCCTCGCGATACTGCCCGCACTCAACCTGGTGAAGCAGCTCGCTCCGATGAAGCTGCGCTACTGGCAGCCCATCCCGCCGAGAACGGGGGCCGCGCACCTACGCTTCGCGGCGCGCGATCTCGACTGGCTCGAGGACAACACAGGCAAACTCCGCTCGCAGCTGGTCTAGTCTGCCGCGACCAGAAGCAATGGATCCAGCTACTAGAGCCCGAGGTACGCGCTCCGCACCTTCGGGTCGTCGGCGATCTGCCGGGCCGGACCGGCGAGCACGGTGCGGCCGTTCTCGAGCACCGTCGCGGTCGCGGCGAGCTCCAGCGCACGGTGCGCGTTCTGCTCGACGAGGAGCACCGTCGTCCCTTGCTCGCAGATCTCGCCGAGCACCCGAAAGACCTCGTCCACGAGGATCGGCGCGAGGCCGAGCGAGGGCTCATCGAGCATGAGGACGGTCGGCTTGGCCATGAGCCCCCGGCCGATAGCGGCCATCTGCTGCTCCCCGCCCGAGAGCGTCCCCGCGAGCTGCCGGCGGCGCTCCGCGAGGCGCGGGAAGAGCGCGTAGACCTCGCCGATCGTCGCCACGCGGGCGCTCCGCGCGCGCGGCGAGTACGCGCCGAGCAGCAGGTTGTCCTCGACCGTCATGTTCGGCCAGAGGTGACGGCCCTCGGGCACCTGGACCACGCCGAGGTCCACGATGTGATGCGCCGAGCGGCCTGTGACGCGCTCGCCGGCGATGCGGACCTCGCCCGAGGTGGCCGGGAGCGTGCCGCTCACCACGCGCAGCGTCGTCGTCTTGCCGGCGCCGTTGGAGCCGAGGAGCGTCGTGATCGCGCGCTCCGGGACGTCGAACGTGACGTCCCACAGCGCCTGGAGGTCGCCGTACGCCGCGGCGAGGCCGCGGATCTCGAGGACGGCCGCCATCAGGCGATCGCCCGCTCGCCGAGGTACGCCTTCACGACCGCGGGATCCCTCGCGACCTCGTCAGCGGTGCCGAGCGCGATCTTGCGCCCGAGGTCCATGACCATGATCCGGTCGGAAAGCGACATGATCGCCTTCATGACGTGCTCGACCATGACGATCGTGATCCCCGAGTCGCGGATCTTGCGAATGAGATCGACCATCTGCGCGCCCTCCGTCGGGTTGAGGCCGGCGGCGACCTCGTCGAGGAGCAGGACGTCGGGCGCCGTCGCGAGCGCACGCGCCACCTCGAGGCGCTTGCGCCGCGCGAGCGTGAGCGATCTCGCGAACGTCGCGCGATGTGCCGACAGCTGCGTGAGCTCGAGGACGCGGTCGACCTCGGCCTCAGCCGCCGCCCCGCGCAGGCCAAGCCGCCCGAAGAGCGCGCCGACGAGGACGTTGCGGTGGACGGTCATGTCCGCGAACGGCCGCACGATCTGGTGGGTCGTCACGAGGCCGAGCCGGCACACCGCGTGCGGCGACAGGCCGGCGATCTTCCGTCCGCGCAGCTCGAACGTCCCCGCGGTGGGCGCGTACACGCCCGAGAGGAGGCGGAAGAGCGTCGTCTTTCCGGCGCCGTTGGGGCCGATGAGGCCGTAGATCTGGCCCTCGTCGACATCGATGTCGACGCCGTTCACCGCGACCAGGCCGCCGAAGCGCTTGACCAGGCCCCGCCCGACGAGGATCGGCCCGCTCACGGCGCGCCTTCGGACGGCCGCAGGAGCCTGCCGAGAGGAGCGCGCAGCCGGCCGAGGAGCCCGACGATGCCGAGCGGCTCGAAGAGGACGATGACGACGAGCAGCACGCCGTAGATGAGCGATGGCAGATATGGGTTGCGGCTCGCCGACTGGATCTGGTCGAGCCCTGCGCTGTACAGCAGCGCGCCGAAGACGGGGCCCCAGACCGTGCCGAGGCCGCCGACGAGCGGGATGAGCACGAGCGCGATGGACTTGTCGAAGCCGAACATGCTCGCGGGGTCGAGGAACTGCTGCCGCGCCGCGTAGAGGGTCCCGGCCATCGCACAGAAGAACGCCGACACCGCGAGGGCGAGGACCTGCAGCCGCGCGGTGGGGACGCCGACCGTCTCGGCGGCGTCGCGGTCCATGTTGATGGCGAACAGGCCGGTGCCGAACACGCCGCGCCGGATCCAGAGCGTCGTCAGCATGGCGAGGACGAACACGGCGGCGGTGGCGTAGTGGACGGTCTCGGCGTCGTAGTTCGGGAGCGACAGGCCGGTGACGCCCTTGGTGAGCGTGACGCCGAAGATGTCGTCGAAGTTCACCGCGAAGAGGCGCGACGCCTCCCCGACGCCGATCGTGGCGATCGCGAAGTAGGGCCCGCGTAGCCGCAGCGTCGGGACGCCGACGAGGAACGAGTACGCCGCGGCGGCGAGGCCGGCGACCGGGAGCGTGAGGAGCGGATCGATCTTCGTCGTGTACCAGAGCACGCCGCTCACGTAGGCGCCCATCCCGAGGAACGCCGAGTGGCCGAACGAGATCTGGCCGGCGTAGCCACCGATGATGTTCCAGCCCGTCGCCATGATCGCGTACCAGAGGACGAAGAACGCGAGACGCTGCAGGTTGAGCGCGCGCGGCTGCACCACCGGGATGAGCGCGATGACGATGCCGATCGCCACGATGAGCGCGGCCTGCGTCCAGACGCTCGTCAGCCAGCGCGGGAGACCGAGCCGCGGCGGCTGCGCCGTCATGCGACGCCCCGGCGGCGGAGCAGGGCCGCAAGGCCACCCGGCATGACGACGAGGACGACGACGAGCAGCACGAAGGAGACGAGGTTCTCGAGCTGCGCCTTCCACAGGGTCACGGTGACGTTCTCGGCGAGCGCGAGGACGAACGACGCGAACGCGACCCCCACCACCGACTCGAGGCCACCGAGCACGATGATCGTGAAGCTCTTCAGCTGGAGAACTCCGAACGGATTCGTGGGGTCGAAGGCGAAGACGAGCGTGAGGAGGCAGCCGGCGGCGCCCGAGAGGGCGGTGCCGATGCCGAACGCGATCATGGACACGCGCTTGGTGTCGATCCCCGCGAGCTGGCACGCCTCCACGTCCTGCGCGAGCGCACGGATGGCGCGGCCGAGGAACGTGTTGCGCAGGAACAGCTCGAGCCCGACGAGGATGACGAGCCCGGAGAAGAAGACGGCGAGCCGGTTGTAGGCGAGCGTGATGTCGCCGAGCTTGACGACGGATTCGATGTAGGCGGGTCGGACGGAGCGCACGTCGCCGCCGAAGACCAGGCTCGTGGCGGCCTGGATGACGAGGAGGACGCCGAAGAGCAGCAGGAGCGAGATGATCGGCGCTTGCGCGGCGACGCGGCGAACGAGGAAGACCTCGATGAGCGCGCCGACGAAGAAGAAGAGCGGTCCCACGATGAAGACGCAGAGCAGTGGGTCGAGGCCGGTGGCCTGCCAGATGAGGAGCGTCACGAACGCGCCGAGCGTCATCGTCCCGGCGTTGGCGATGTTGATGACTTTGCGGACCCCGTAGATGAGGGCGAGCCCGTACGACATCGTCGCGTACAGGCCCGCCACCATCAGTGCGCTGATCAGCGCCTCTACGAGGCGCATGTATTCAGTTCGTCGCTATTTCTTTGGGATCGGCACCGTCGCCGTGCCGGTCGCCAGGTCCTTCGGCCAGATGATGATCCGGTTCCCATCCGGCGTGTTCTGCGTCATGACGTAGTCGTTGTCGACCTGGCCGTTCTTCCCGAACTTGAACGAGCCGCCGGGGAAGAACGTGTCCCAGGTCGTGTTGAAGACGATGTCGCGGACTTTCTGCTTGTCCACACCGCCGGCCTTCTGGATCGCGCCGGTGAGGATGCGCGCGACCTCCCAGCCGGAGGCGAGGTACCACTCCGGCGAGTCGCCGGTCACCTTGATCGTGTCGAGCCACTTCTTGACGCTGTCACCGGGCATGAGGCTGTCGAACCATGCCGCGGCGACGATGTAGTCGCTCGACGCCTTGAGCGCGTCGCGCGCGGCCTTCTCGGCGCCACGCGGCCCGAACGTCTCGTACAGGTGGTACATCCCGAGCTGCTTGTACTGGGTCTGCATCGTGATGTAGTCGTTCACCCGGGCGTCGACCATGTACGCGTCTGCGTTCGCGTCCTTGACCTTGTTGAGGAGCGAGGTGTAGTCCTTGCCGGCGAGATCGAACGTCTCGCTGAAGACGACCTTGAACCGGTCCGGCGACGCCGTCTCGGCCTGCTTGATGCCGGCGAGGAACTCCTTGCCATGCGAGCTGTTCTCGTAGGCGACCGCGATCTTGAGCGGCTTCGGCAGCTTGGCCGCGTCCTGCTGCGTCTTGATGAACTCCATCTGCGTGAGCGCGAGCTTCTCGATCGACGCGAGGATGCCGACGGCCCACTGGTTGTCCACGTAGATCGACGACGAGGCGCCACCGCCGCCGACGTACGGCATCTTCAGGCGGTTGACGACTTTCACCTCTTGCGCGACGGTCGTCGTGTTGTAGCCGCCGAGCATCAGGTCGACGTTGTCCTGCGTGATGAGCTTCTCGATGAGCTGGCCGCTCGTCGCAGCGTCGCTCTTGTTGTCCTCGATGCGAAGGTCGATCTTGACCTTCTTCCCCGAGACCACGAGGCCGCCCGCGTCGTTGAGCTGCTTGATGTAGAGCTCGTAGGCGTCTTTCATGAACTTGCCGGGAGTGGAGTCGGCGCCGGTGAGCGGGAGCGAGGCGCCGAGCTTGATCGTGTCCGGCACGTTCGCCGCCGGCGCGGCAGATCCAGGCGCGCCGGAGCTCGGCGGGGTCGTGGAGCCGCCGCATGCGGCCACGGTGAAGATCGCGGCGAGGGCGACGATCGCGAGTCGACGCATGATGAACCCCCCTACCTTGGTGCGGCTGGCGGCAATTATGAGCGCCGCCGCGCTAGGCATACGTTTTCCGGCACGCGATCGTTCACGCGACGTGGGGCGGTCCTAGTTCGTCGCCGGCGGGAGGTGCGAGTTCGGGTCGAAGATCTCGCTCGCGACGAAGATCGGGGCCCCGGCCCGGAGCGCGAGGGCGATGGCGTCGGATGGCCGGCAGTCGACTTCGATCTCGCCCGCCGGCGACCCGAGGAACGCGCTTGCCAGGAAGACACCGATCTTGGGATCGCCGCCCGTGGGCGGCGTCAGGCTGCGGACGACGACGCGCGTGACGCGCACCCCGAGCCTCGCGAGCACGTCGCGCATGAAGTCGTGGGTCAGCGGCCGTTCGCTCGTCTTTCCGTAGAGCGGCAAGGAGATGGCGTGTGCGGAGTCCGGCCCGACCCAGATGGGCAGGACCCGTCCGGTCTCGTCGTGCTTCAGCAGGACGACGTGCTGCTTCGTCTCTTCGTGCATGCGGACCGAATCCACCGAACACGGAACGAGCATCCGGGCACCGTCCTTTCTGGGCGCTAGCAAGCACCCCAGCGGTCAAGTTTGTCACCCTGACGCCGCCACACGGCGGCCTTCGTCCCGCTCGAGCCGACGATCCAGAGATCGGTCCCTTTGGCGAAGATGCCGCGCAGCGGGCACGTCGTCGCCAGGTCGACGCGCTGGATGTCGTTCCCACGTACCGCGAGGAGCACGCCGCCGTCGCCCGCGACGTAGGTCACCGGGCCGACGCGCGCGGCCGCGCGCAGGTCCGACGTCACGCCGCTGTCGAGCGGACGCCAGCGCCCGTCGAACCGGAGGAGCACCCCGCCGTCGCCGGCCGCGACCGCGTCGGTCGGCGAGGTCGCGGCGAGGGCGCGCAGCGTCGCGGTCGTGCCCGTCGCGAACTGGCGCCAGCCGGCTTGCTCGAGCCGAAAGGAGACGCCGTTGCTCCCGACCGTCCAGGCCGACGTTCCGCTGAAGGCGACCACCGCGAACAGGTCCTCCTCGAGGCCGCGCGCGTACGGTTGCCAGCCGCTCGAGGTCTGCCGAAGCACGGCGCCCTCGGATCCGACGACGAGCACGCCATCGGGCAGGAGAGACACGCCGAAGAGGTCGACGATGCCGAGGTCGTCGGCGCGGATCGACTTCGTGCGGTCGTCGATCGTCAGGACCCGGCCCGCGGGACCGATCGCGAGGACGACGTCCGACTCGCACACGGCGCCGACCAGCGAGTGAAGGGTCGGGTCCGCGAGCCGCCACGTCGTTCCGTCGAAACGGCCGATGCCCCCGCCGTCGGAGACCACCCAGACGGCGTCGTCCGTCGCGCATCCCGTGACGAGGGGGAGCGCGAACACGAGCGGCGCCGTATCCGGCTCCGGCGTCGGCGCCGCGGTCGGCTCGGACGTGGGGTTCGGCGTCGGCGTCGGCCGTGCGAGCGTGCCGGCGATCGTCCCACCCGCGATGGCGACGACGAGGGCGATCGCCGCGATGGCGAAGGCCGTGCCCGTCCCGAGGGAACGGAGTCGCGTCATCCCATCGCTTCGAGCCGCCGGATGCGCTCCTCGATCGGCGGGTGCGTGTCGAAGAGATGGTCGAAGAACGCCGGGGCGTCCTTCAGCGGGTTGGCGATGTACAGCGAGGCCGTCGCCTTGTTCGCGGCCTCGAGCACCTCCGTGTCGGCGGCGATCTTCCGCAGGGCGCTCGCGAGCCCGGGTGGGTACCGCGTGAGGAGCGCGCCCGACGCGTCCGCGAGGTACTCGCGCTGGCGCGACACGGCGAGCTGGATGAGCTGCGCGATGATCGGCGAGATCACGAGGAGCACGAGCGCGACGATCGCCAGGATCGCGCCGCCACCGCCGCGGTCGCGGTCGCGGCCGCGCGAGCCACCGCCCCAGAACATCGCGCGCCACGCCATGTCCGCGATGAGCGCGACGGTCCCGACGAGGACGGTGACGAGCAGCATCACGCGGATGTCGCGATTGCCGACGTGCGAGAGCTCGTGCGCGAGGACGCCTTCAAGCTCGGTCCGGTCCATCTTCTGCAGAAGCCCGCGGGTGACGACGAGGGACGCGTGCGCGGGGTCACGACCCGTCGCGAAGGCGTTGGGCGCGGAATCCTCGATCACGTAGAGCCTGGGGGCGGGGACGCCCAGGCCGACCGCGAGCGTCTCGGTGATGTCGCGGAGCACCTTCTCTTCGTCGGGTCCGAGCTCGCGTGCCCGGCTCTGCGCCAGGATGAGCTTGTCTCCGGCGAAATAGGAGACCCACGCCGAGCCGACGGCGATGAGGAACGCGATCGGCACGATCGCGACACCGCTCCCGCCGGCGAGGTACTCGCCGACGAAATACGCGAGCACGACGACGATGAACACGAACGAGACGAGGAGGACGGCGGTGCGCACGCGGTTCGCCGCGGCGGCGTCGTAGATCGAGACTCGCGCCGGCGATGGAGCTGAGGCCACGACCGTAAGGCTAGAACTTCACCTGCGGCGCCTCGCGCTCGCCTGCTTCGGCGAGCTCGAAGTACTCCTCGGGCTTGAAACCGAAGGCATCCGCGAAGAGGTTCGTGGGGAAGGTCTGGAGCGAAGTGTTGTAGTCGCGCACGTTGCCGTTGTAAAAGCGCCGCGCGAACGCGATCTTGTCCTCGGTCGCCGTGAGGTTCTCCGAGAGATCCTTGAACTCCTGCACCGCCTGGAGCTGCGGATAGTTCTCGGCGACCGCGAATACCGAGCGGAGCGCGCCGGTGAGGACGTTCTCGGCCTGCGCGCGCTCCTGGGGCGACGCCGTCGCGCCGGCCGCCACGGCCGCCGCGCGCGCCTGCGTGACGTTCTGGAAGACGGTCGACTCGTGCGTGGCGTAGCCCTTCACGGTCTCGACGAGGTTCGGGATGAGGTCGTGGCGCCGCTTGAGCTGAACGTCGATATCGGCCCACGCCTCCTTCACGCGCTGGCGCAGCGTGACCAGCCGGTTGTACGTCGAGACGAAGAACAGGACGACCGCGACGACGACGACGGCGATGACGACCGCTTCCACAGACCCTCCCGCTCGCTCTAGGTAAAGAGTACGGCCAGCGCCTCCTCCAGCTTTCGCTGACGCTCCATGCCGGCGACCAGGCGTGTGTGCGCGTCGGGACGCGGACGGAAGGTACGGCCGAGCGGCGAACGGGCCGCACGGAGATCGCGGATCATGCCGATCCGCTCGAGCGCCGCGAGCGCGGCGCCGCGCGCGGAGCCCTCGCCGGCGCCGCTCATGACGAGCGGCCGGTCGAGCGCGTCCGCGAAGAGCTGCATGAGCCACGGGAGCCGCAGGAGCGTCCCGCCGGTCGCGATGACGCGCTCGATCCCGGGAAGCGCGCGGTCGACCACGGTCCACAGGCGCGCCGCGCGATAGGCGACACCTTCCAGCATCGCGCGGGAGATCTCCTCGGGTCCGCTCGCGAGCCCGAGCCCCGCGATCGCGGCCCGCGCGGCGTCGTTCCACGTCGGGCTCCGGTCGCCCGCGAGGAGTGGGAGCGCGGTGATCCCGTCCCCGTCGAGCGAGCCGCGCCAGAGTGCGGCGGGGTCCACCGTCGGGAACGCGCGCCGGAGCCATGCGATGACGTTTCCGCCGTTGCTGAGCGCTCCGCCCGCGACGACCCGTCGCGCGTCGAGGTGATACGTCCACCCGCCGGACACGACGGGCGGGTCGTCGGTCTCGAAGAGCACGCGGATCGCACCGGAGGTCCCCAGGAAGATCGCCGCGACGTCGCGACCGACCGCCCCGGCGCCGACGTTCGAGCACGCCCCGTCGCCGATCGCCGGCACCCACGGGACGCGCGCGAGCGCGGGCCATCGGCGCGCGAATTCACGCCGCAGGGCGGTCTGTGGCTCGTCCGAGATCGCCGAGAGCGCCGCGCTCGGCACGCCGAGATGTGCGAGGAGCGGCTCGTCCCAGATGCGGAGACGCTGGTCGTAGAGGCCGGTCGCCGACGCCATCCCGTGCGCCGCGCGCGCATCGCCGAAGAGGCGGAGGTACGTGTACTCGCCGAGCGACAGCCAGCGGCGCGTTCGCGCGAAGGCCGCGGGATCCGACTCCCGCAGATAGCGGAGCTTCGCGGGCAGGTACGACGCGTGGAACGTGCAGCCGGTGCGCGCGTGCGTCACCGTCGGATCGAGCTCGCCCCTCAGCGCCGCCGCCGCCGCGCGGGCTCGCGTGTCGGCCCAGGTGAGCACGCGCGTCGTCGGGCGACCGCGCTCGTCGACGCCGAGCACGCTGTGCCAGAACGTCGAGAACGCGACCACCGCGATCTCGCCGACGCGACGTCCGGCGCGCGCGAGCGTCTCGTCGATCGCGCTCGCGGTCGCGCGAAGGCGCTCGTCGGCGTCGAGGGACGCTTCGCCGTCGATCGAGGTCCGCACCGGGCGATCGCGGTGCGCGATCGCGCTCGCGACCGGGCGCCCGGCGACGTCGAAGAGGAACGAGCGCAGCCCGGAGGTGCCGACGTCTAAGGCGAGCACGAGGGGCGGCTTCGCCTCGCGCAGCGGTATCGCGAGCGGCTCGCGGACGAGCCCGGCCTTCCTCATGGCGCGCGAGTATGCGCGGGGCTCTTAGGCGGCGAGCTCCCGCACGGCCTTCGCGATCGCCGTGGCGTCGATGCCGACGTCGGCGAGGAGCTCCGCCGGCTTCCCGGAGCCGGGCATCTTGCGCACCGCGAGGTGGCGATAGCGCAGGTCGCGCACGCCGCGATCGGCGAGCGCGGCGAGCACCGCATCGCCGATGCCGCCCTCGGGCCAGTGGTCCTCGACCACGACGATCCGGCCCCCGGTCGCCTTGGCCGCGGCGGCGAGCGTCTCGCCGTCGATCGGCTTCACCGAGTACGCATCGATCACGCGGACCCGGAGGCCGCCCTTCGCCAGGTCGTCCGCCGCCTTCACCGCCTCGTGCAGCGTGATGCCCGCGGCGATCACCGCAACCCGGTCGTCGCTCCCGCCGCCCCGCACGACCTTGCTCCCGCCGATCGGGAACGCGTCGTCCGCCGTGTAGAGCGCGGGCGTGTTCGCGCGCGTGGTGCGGATGTAGCTGATGCCCTCGCGGTCGGCCATCGCCGCGACGAGCTTCGCGGTCTGCGTCCCGTCGCACGGGTAGAGCACGGTGCTCCCGTGGACCGCGCGCATCATCGCCAGGTCCTCGAGCGCCATCTGCGAGGGACCGTCCTCGCCGATCGAGACGCCGGCGTGCGAGCCCGAGAGCCGGATGTTCGCCCGCGATATCGCCGCCATACGGATGAAGTCGTACGCGCGCGTGAAGAATGCGGCGAAGGTCGACGCGAACGGCACGAGGCCGACGACCTGCATGCCCACCGCCGCCGCGACCATCTGCTGCTCGGCGATGTACATCTCGAAGAACCGATCGGCCGCGGCTTTCTTGAAGTCCTCGGCGTGCGTCGAGTTGCTCACCTCGGCGTCGAGCGCGACGACGTCCTCGCGCGCGGCGCCGAGCGCGGCGATCGCCTCGCCGTACGCCTTGCGCGTCGCGACCGGCTCACCGTAGGTCGGAAGGCGCGGCGCGGACCGCTTCGGCGTCGGCGGGGTCCACCGCGGCGGCTTCGCGACGTCGAACGTGCGGGCCGCTTCCGCGCCGAGCTCCTTCAACGCCTGCGCGGCCTGGTCCTTGTCCAGGGCCTTGCCATGCCAGCCCTCCTTGTCCTCGAGGAAGGAGACGCCCTTGCCCTTGACCGTCTTCGCGACGATCGCCGTCGGCCGCTCGCTGCCCCGGGCGCGCCCGAGCGCGTCGTCGACCGCTGCGAGGTCGTGGCCGTCGATGACGATCGCGTCCCAGCCGAAGGCGCGGATGCGCGCCGCGTAGGCGGCCGTGTCCCACTGGAGCTCGGTGGGGCCGCGCTGGCCGAGGCGGTTGATGTCGAGGATCGCGGTGAGATTCGACAGGCCCTCGTGGCCGCCATGGTCGAACGCCTCCCAGATCGACCCTTCCGCGGTCTCGCTGTCGCCGACGAGGATCCAGACGTGATACGGCGCCGCGAGTGGTCGCTTGCCGGCGAGGGCGATCCCGACGCCGATCGGGAGGCCTTGGCCCAAGGAGCCCGTTGCGACGTCGACCCACGGCAGGAGCGGCGTCGGATGGCCCTCGAGACGGCTGCCGAGCTTGCGGAAGGTGAGGAGCTCCTCGTCGGTGATCGCGCCGGCCGCACGGAACATGGCGTAGACGAGCGGCGAGGCGTGGCCCTTGGAGAAGATCAGGTGGTCGTTCGCAGGGTCGTCCGCGTTCGCGTAGTCGTAGCGAAGGTGTCCCGCGAGGAGCACGGCCATCAGGTCGGCCGCGGAGAGCGACGAGGTCGGGTGTCCCGATCCGGCGGCCGTGGAGCACCGGATGCTGTCGACGCGGAGCTGCCGCGCGAGGTCGCGATAGAGGTCGAGCCGCGTCCCCGCCCGGCTTGCGGTCGCCATGCCGACACCCTACTACCAGCACGGAGTGCGTAGCAGGACGGTCAGTCGGTCGCAAGAGCGACTGACCGCAGAATGGCGGCGGTACGAAGTAGCGCCGAGGCGTCGCGCGGGCGCGAACTGAAAAGAGGGCCGCAAGCCGATTCAAGGGCGCTGGTCGACTTCCACAAGTGAGGGGGCTGGTTGACTTCCATGAGTGAGATAGGCCTCTACGGACTCGGGCGGATGGGCGGGAACATGGTGACGCGGCTCGCGCGCGGCAAGCATCGCGTCGTCGCGGGGAACCGTAGCCCCGAGCCGGTGGAGGAAGCCGTGGGCCACGGCGCGGTCGGCGCGGCCTCGATCGAGGACATGGTGAAACAGCTGAAGCCGCCGCGCGTGCTCTGGTCGATGGTGCCCGCGGGCGAGGTCACCGATCACACGCTCGACGAGTTCGCCGCGTACGCGTCGCCGGGCGACGTGCTCGTCGACGGCGCGAACAGCTACTTCCGCGACTCGATGAAGCGCGCCGAGAAGTACACCGCGAAGGGATTCCGTTTCCTCGACGTCGGCGTCTCCGGCGGGATCTGGGGGCTGCAGGTGGGCTACTGCATGATGGTCGGCGGGCCGGCGGACGCGGTCGCGGTCGCGAAGCCTGTGCTCGACACGCTCGCGCCACCGAACGGCTGGGCGCACTTCGGGAGCGCCGGTGCGGGCCACTTCGTGAAGATGGTCCACAACGGCATCGAGTACGGGATGATGCAGGCCTACGGCGAGGGGTTCGAGCTCCTGCACGCGAGCGAGTTCGGCCTCGATCTTCACAAGGTCGCGAGCGTGTGGCTCCAGGGGAGCGTCGTCCGGTCGTGGCTCCTCGAGCTGGCGGAGCGCGCCTTCGAGGAAGAGGGCACCGACCTCGCGAACATCAAGGGCTGGGTCGCGGACTCCGGCGAAGGGCGCTGGACGATCCTCGAGGCCATCTCGCACGACGTCCCGGCGACGGTGCTCGCGCACTCGCTCTTCGCTCGATTTGTCTCGCGGCAAGAGGACAGCTACGCGATGAAGGTCGCCGCTGCGCTGCGCAACCAGTTCGGCGGCCACGCGGTCAAGAAGGAATGAAGGCCGAGCGAGGACGGGCTCTGCCCGGACGAGCGAGTCGACCAGCCATGGGCGCGTCTCCGGCGCGAAGCGCCGAGATCAGTCAGGGGTAGGGCGTCTTGGCGACCACGGTCGTCAACCCGCTCCGCGAGGGGCTGCGCCTCGCTCGTACGCCCGAGCCCTCGACGATCGTCATCTTCGGCGGCTCCGGCGACCTCGCGCAGCGCAAGCTCCTTCCCGCCCTGTACAACCTCGCGCTCCAGCGTCTCCTCCCGGCCGCGTTCGCCGTCGTCGGCGCGGCGCGCCAACCGATGACCGACGACCGCTTCCGCGCGGAGCTCCGCGACGCGGTCGCGCGGCATTCGCGGACGAAGCCGCTGAACGAAGAGGTCTGGAAGAGCTTCGCCGAGCACATCCACTTCGTCGCGACGCCGAACGACGCGGCGTACGACGACCTGCGGAGGCGGCTCGACGACGTCGACCGAGAGCTCGGCACGCACGCGAACCGGCTCTTCTACCTCGCGACGCCGCCGCCGGCCTATGCGGCGATCATCGAGGCCATCGGCGCGCATGGCCTCCGGGGCGAGACGGGTTGGGCGCGGGTCGTCGTCGAGAAGCCGTTCGGCCGGGACCTTGCGACCGCGATGAAGCTCACGGAGATCGTGCACTCCGTCTTCCGCGAGGATGAGGTCTTCCGCATCGACCACTACCTCGGCAAGGAGACCGTCCAGAACATCCTCGTCCTGCGGTTCGCGAACGGGATCTTCGAGCCCGTGTGGAACCGCCAGTACGTCGACCACGTGCAGATCACCGTGGCCGAGTCGCTGGGGGTCGAGGAGCGCGCCGGCTACTACGAGCAGGCCGGCGCGATGCGCGACATCGTCCAGAACCACCTCCTCCAGCTGCTCGCGCTCGTCGCCATGGAGCCCCCGGCCGCCTTCGACGACCGCGCGGTGCGCGACGAGAAGGTCAAGGTGCTCCGCGCGTTGCGCCCGATCCGTCGCGAGGAGATGGCCGAGCGGGCGGTGCGCGGTCAGTACGACGCCGGGTTCATCGAGGGGACGCGCGTGGTCGGCTACCGGCAGGAGCCGGACGTCGCGCGGACGTCCAGCACCGAGACGTTCGTCGCGCTGAAGTGCTTCGTCGACAACTGGCGGTGGGAGGGCACGCCGTTCTACGTCCGCACCGGGAAGCGGCTGCCGAAGCGATCGACCGAGATCGCGATCCAGTTCCGCATCGCGCCGCACCGTGTCTTCTCCCGCGAGGCCTCGGCCGGGCTCGAGCCGAACGCCCTCGTCCTGCGGATCCAGCCCGACGAGGGCATCTCGCTCAAGTTCGGCGCGAAGGTCCCCGTGCAGGGCATCCGCATCCGTTCGGTGAACATGGACTTCGTCTACGGCGCGTCGTTCATGGTCGACGCGCCCGACGCGTACGAGACGCTCATCCTCGACGCCCTCCGCGGCGACGCGACGCTGTTCACCCGCCGCGATGAGGTCGAGCAGCAATGGACGTTCGTGGACCCGATCATCGACGCCTGGTCGAACGCCGGCGCGCCGCCACGCTACGAAGCGGGGTCGTGGGGGCCGGCCGAGGCGGATCGAATCGTCGAGCGGGACGGCCGCGAATGGCGCAAGCCCTAGCCCAGGGGCCGGTCGACACCGGCTTCTGGGGCACACGCGCAGCGGGGGTGGCGGCCCTCGAGCGCGAGCTCGCCAGGCTCCGTCGCGCGCAGACCGCGCACGCGCGCGAGCAGGGACGCACGATCGCGCGGGCGTCGGTCCTCAACCTCGTCGTGTACGCGGAACGCGAGGTCCACGCGCGCCGCGCGGCGCTCAGCATCAGCGAGCTGTCCCTCCGCCACCCCTCGCGGGCGATCGTGCTCCTCGCGGATCGGGGCGCGCGGGAGGGTGTCGAAGGCCGCATCGACATGCACTGCCACCTCCCGTCGGCCGACTCGCTCCAGCAGGTCTGCTACGAGCAGATCCTGCTCCGCGCACGCGGCGACTCCGACGAGCGCCTGGCGAGCGCGGTCATCCCGCTGCTCGTGCCCGACCTCCCGGTGTTCCTCTGGTGGACCGGAAACCCGCCGTTCGGCCGCCGGCATTTCGAAGGCCTCACCGCGCTCGCCGACCGCCTCATCTTCGACTCGGCCGACTTCGCGCGGCCCGACCAGGTTCTCCCGGCGATCGCGCGGGTCAGCGAGCAGGCCCGCGGACGCTTCGGCATCACCGACCTCAACTGGACGCGGCTCACGCCGTGGCGCGAGATCGTGTCCACGTTCTTCGACGTGCCGGCGTACCGCCCATTCCTCGACGTCATCACCGGCGTCCGCGTGGGTTTCGCGGTCGATATGGACGGCCGCGACATCCACCCGTCGCAGGCGCTCCTGTTCGTCGGCTGGCTCGCGTCGCGGCTCGGCTGGCGCGCGACGCAGTCGCTCGCGCCGGCCGAGGCGGGGGGACTCCTCTTCGCCATGGCGCGGGGGGACGGCGCGCCGATGATGGTCCGCGTGCGGCCGCGCTTCGAGCGCGGCCTCGACGAGGGCGACGTGTCGGGCGTACGCATCCAGTCGGGCACGGGCGCCGTCATGGCGGAGTTCGTCGTGAAGCGCCAGCCGGATCCGCGACACGTGACCGCGACGACGATCCTGAACGGCGAGCGGCGCGGCGAGCGCGTGGTCCCGCTTCCTTCTCCGGACGTGGTCGAGCTGCTCGGCGAGGAGCTCGCGATCGTGGGCAGCGACGCGATCTACGAGGACGCGCTCCAGGCGCTCGTCTCGCTGACGTAGTCCTGCGCGACACAAGGGGGCACGGAGGCCCGCCTGCAGTTAGAGGAGCCGACCCAGGGGGTGCGGGGACCTGCTCATCGCAGGGGCGGCCCCCGCACCCCCTAGGTACGCGTCTTTTCTGAGGCGCCGGTGATGGCGTGCGACTTGCGGGCGAGCGAGGGCATGCCGAGCGAAGAGCGGACGGCGGTGGTCCGGCGCCCCGCCTCGGACGAAGGACGCGTCCTCGCGCACCGCTACCGCCTGTTCGAGCGCATCGACGAAGGCGGCGCCGGCGAGGTCTGGCGCGGGCGCGACGAGAAGCTCGATCGCGACGTTGCGATCAAGCTGCTGGGCGCGGACGCCGACGACGCGTTCCGCGCACGCTTCGCCGACGAGGCACGCCGCGCCGCGGCGGTCGTCCACCCGAACGTCGTGACGGTCTTCGACGAGGGCCGCGACGGCGCGGACGCCTTCATGGTGATGGAGTACGTGCCGGGGAAGACGCTCCGCGACCTCGTTGCCGAGCGCGGACCGCTGCCGCCGCACGAAGCCTCGCGCCTGGTCGCCCAGGTCGCGGCCGGGCTCGACGCGGCGAACGCGGCGGGCGTCATCCACTGCGACGTGAAGCCGGCGAACGTCATCGTCGATCGGGCGGGCCTGGTCAAGCTCACCGACTTCGGCATCGCCCGCGCGGCGCGCGATCGCGACGACCAGGAGCTCCTGGGCACCGCGCGCTACATCGCGCCGGAACGCATCGAGGGCGGCGAGGTGACGGCGCGCACCGACGTGTACGGCCTCGGACTCCTCGCCTACGAGCTCCTCGCCGGGCGTCCGGCCTTCGAAGGCGTCTCGACCGAGGAGCTCATGCGACTCCGTCTCGAAAGCCCGCCGCCCTCCCTGCGGCTGGTGCGGGTCGGGATCGACGACGCGATCGACGGCGTCGTGACGCGCGCCCTCTCGCGCGATCCGGGGCGCCGTCAGGCGAGCGCCGGCGAATTCGCGCGGGCGCTCGCGGGCGCCACCGAGCGCGGCGACGAGACCGCCCCGCTCGGAATGGTCGCCCTTCCGCGGACGATCCGCCGCTGGTCGTTCCCGCGCCTCGACAGCACGGTCGCGCTGCTCGCCATGGTCGCGGTGCTCGTCGCGCTCCTCGTGTTCTTTGCCTCCTTCCCGCGCGGGCTCTCGCCCGCGCCGACGCCGGCGGCGTCCGCGACCGGGCCCACGCGGCTCGCCGCGCCGAACGTCGTCGGCAAGAGGCTCGCGGAGGCGATCGGCGACCTCCGCGGGAGCGGCTTCGGCGTGGTGCAGTGGGGACCGGATACGACGTCGCGTGGGTCCGCATGTACGGTCACGCGGCAGGATCCCGCGGCGGCGGCGCAGTTCGACCGGGGCCAGACCGCTACGCTCGCGTACGTGCCGGGCAAGGACTGCGCGGGCAAGGGCGACTAACGACG
>Ga0209160_1001484_pt1 | contig 19787 bp, 26 predicted proteins | sample GraSoiAngelo_153_FD_186167 | JGI IMG/M metagenome (GOLD analysis project Ga0209160, IMG submission 186167) | Grasslands soil microbial communities from the Angelo Coastal Reserve, California, USA - 14_1009_12_40cm (SPAdes) (version 2) | ecosystem: Environmental > Terrestrial > Soil > Grasslands ... | reverse complement strand
AGTCGATGTGTCCATTATAGTGTGCGACAGAGGAAACGTTGACAATTCGTGACGGTTCGCTCGACTTAAGCTCGGGAAGAAGGAGATTTGTCAAGAGGAAAGGAGCGAGGTAGTTAATTGCGAAGGTCGCCTCGTAACCGTCCGGCGTGACGTGTCGCCTTTGGTTGAATAGGCCGGCATTGTTGATTAGAACGTGAAGTTTGGGGTATTTTGCTTGAAACTGTTGGGCCAGTTCTCGAACTGATTGCAAGGACGATAGATCTGCAAGGAGCAGTTCGATCGAATCGTTACCTGTTTGTTTTGTTATCTCCGACATGGCAGTCTCTCCTTTCTGTTGGTTACGAGCAACGATTACGCATGTCGCGCCCATCCCTGCAAGCTCAAGTGCGGTCGCTTTTCCGATCCCGGAATTGGCTCCGGTGATCACGCAAACTCTACCTTTCATACTCGAGTTCGGTGCAACGTGTAGACTCTGCAGTATGGTTCCCTGAAAAACGTAGACTGTCCTGTCATTATTTAACCTCCGGTACAATAGCTTGAAAGAAAACCCGTCTTAAATTTCGGACCGCGTGAACTATTGCGTCATTGAGCGCTCGGTGAGATGCTGTCCGCCAGCGTCGTGATCCCGATGGAGCAGTTCATAGTGACTGGTACAGAGGTTTTTCGCACAGGTTCCACAGAACTCAGTGGCCTTCTCGCCGCATAACTTCTCATGGGACTCGAACGCATCAACATCACCGAAGCCGCCTATGTCTCCAACCTCTGGCTCCTCACATGTCTTGAATCCAGGAATGCTGAGTGTAGTTGTAGTGACTGTAGTTGTAGTTGGACCCTGAGGTGGACGAGGTCTCCTCTGAATTGGTCTAGCTTTCCTGGGAGTTCTACTCTTCGATTTCTTGCGAACAGGGGTCTTCTTGTGAGCTTTGGACCGTTTCGCTTTCATAACTGACCAGCAAGAAAGGTGTCTGGGTTTGTGATAGCTTGTTCCTAACTCCAAGATTCGAAATACGGTAACAGACTCGGGTTCTTGATTGGGCGAAGGTATTGATTGAAAACCTCTTCTCAAGAACAGCTGCCCCCATCTCGATTGGTAATTCATGACTCTGTTATTGAGCAGATACTAGTATTATCCCTCAAAATCTCTGACGTGTTCAGCGCTAGTGATTCATGCTTTGTGGATAATGATGTGGAGAGAGGCCTTGCTTAGTCTGTCGACAGACGCATTGCACTAGCCTTATCTTTGTTCTACCAGCTATCGCATATGTGATTCGTGAATCAGCGAGGAGGATCAATCATGGTCTTGCCTTCTATGGAACCTTGGCTTTCGTCGCTGGATTTTTTGGTGCAAGAATGTTCGCGACCCTTAATCCGTCCGTAGTAGTCGAGCGAAGTGGAGTCCATTTCCACCACTTCTGGTACGGCATCGCTATGGTTGAAGTTGCTGGCTGGCTCGGGATCGCGTTGAACGATGAAAGACTCGATCGATACTGGGCCATAGTGTTCGGCCTTGGAACAGGTTTCATAGGAGATGAAGTGGGTCTTCTACTAACATTCGGAGATTATTCATTCCGACTTGCGCTGATGTTCTTTGTCGCCGCCGTGGCGTTCATTATTCTCACGACCTTGGTTACAAGATTCCGTGCACAACTTGAGAAAGACGTGCTACGTGTAGGAGCCAAACAGCAACTTTCTCATTGGGGATTGTTCCTCGTCGGCTTCTCTACCCTTTTCTTCGCTTTTGGGCTTATCACACCGGGCCTAGCCGTGGCGGGTCTTGGGGTTATCTTGTTCTTGGTGGGATTTGAGATCCGGCGGCGTCCAAACATCCTCCTGAGCCTTGCGTCATAGGACTTCCGGAATCTGAAGCCTTGAGACATTGACAGATCCTATCAACCTCGTGGAACACCATTGATGATGCGTATGCACAACCAAGCTTCCGCCAAGAAGATCGTGAGAAAAGGCTACAACAAGATCGCAACAAGTTACACAGCTGCGAGAACTGCTGATTCGGATTCCGAAGACATCCAACTCTTGAATCTGCTCGTAGACCGGTTGCCGAAAGGAGCAACGATACTCGATGCGGGATGCGGATCTGGCCGTCCAGTAACGCAACTCCTTGCAGAGTCATTTGCCGTTACCGGAGTTGACTTTTCCCATGAGCAGCTCCACATGGCCAAAGCAAACGTACGGAATGCCGGATTCATTTGCGCAGACTTGTCGCACGTGCCATTCAAAGATGAAGCATTCGATGCAATCTGCTCTTACTATTCCATCATCCACATTCCCCGGGACGAGCATTCGAAATTGTTGATGGGATTCCACAGAATCCTGAGAACAGGTGGCCTAGTGCTACTCTGCACAGGAGCAGGAGATCTCAACGAGGATGTAGGTGATTACCTTGGTTCAGCGATGTTCTGGAGTCACTACGACAGCGAGACGAATCTTAGAATGATAACGGAAAGTGGATTCGAACTGGTTTGGTCCGGGATCGTAAAGGATCCATTCGACAGTGCCGCTTCACATCTTTTTGTGCTCGGGAAAAAGAAGTAGTTCAGGTTCACTTTCCGATGAAACCGACCTTGGAGGAATGGCGCAAGGTAGTCCAAGCGATAGAGCAATCACTTCCAGTCTACGACTCGGTAAGCGAGAAGATCTCGCTAAATCTGGCAAAAATGGCACGAGGTCGAGCCATCGCCTACTTGGCTCCTTACAAACGAGACTGGATACTTGATGTCGGCGTTGGTCCGGGGACCTCCAGCAGAATGCTCCTCGAGAATGGGTTCAAGTCGGTAGTCGGCTTGGATCCTTCAATAGTACTATTGAATCATGCCAAACAAACCTTCCATAACGGATTTCATCCCGTCAGAGGCGTGTCTGAGTGGATGCCGTTTAGAGAACGTAGTTTTGCTGGCGTCTTGGTCTGTTTTGCGCTCCGCGACGTCCGGGACCTAGAGGACTCGTTGAGGGAGATTTCTAGAGTGGTTCAAGAGCACGGTCGCTTCGGACTGGTGGACATAGGTAAGCCAGAGAACGCCATACTCCGGGGTTTCATAGGGTTCTACGTCAAACACGGAATGCCCATCGTATCATCCCTCGCCACAAGGCGAAGGGTTCCAGGAAATCCATTTCTGATGATAGTTCCGACCTTCAACAGACTGGTCTCAAATCAAGCGCTAGTCAAGGCCGTCCGGACTGTTTTCGCCAAGGTAGGTTTACACTCGATTATGCTGGGAGGCCTAATTGTTATTCTGGCTGAAAAATCAAAGCCAGCCAACTAACACCTGGGCTCTGTCCTACTTTACGAGATAGCGAAAGTTCTTCCAGACGCCGGTTGCGCCCTGGCCATGGACCGAGGTACTGCCCTTCGAGGGGTCAACTGGCTTTAGTGTGAAGAGTCCGAATCCGATCATGATTTCCTTAGGCTGAACGGGCACTCCTTCGGCTTTGAAGAACCGTTTGCCATCAACAAACCATTCCGCTCCCTTATTCGATCCATCCAGAGTCACTGAGTAATGGTTGAGTCGCCCTGGTGAAGTCGAAATTCCAGAGAACGGTGATTCGATGATGTGTGTGAAGGCAGTATTTTCGTCGGTCACTCCCGGAATTAGGAGTCGTTCATAGATCGCTCCTATCTTCTTGCCAGTAGCTACAAAGTCAAAGATCATTCCGGTCGAGAAATCCATCAATATGAACCCGGCGAAGGCGTCCTGAATATCCTCCGCGTTGCTCCGATAAGTTTCGGCTCCCATATCCACTTCGAAGATTGTCGAACGATCCTGCGAGACGGGAAATGTGCGAACAGATCCGTAAAGGTGCTTGGGGTCGTCGAACATGTGGACCTTGTCATGCTTCCGAGTGAATGGGTCGACCGTTATCCCCAGGCCGCCGTTCCTCGGACCCACTTTGGCATTGGGTTCGGCCCAAGTCCAGAATTCCTCGTTCCCCATGGGGAAGCTTAGGATTTTCCATTTGGAAGGGTCAATCGTTCCCGAGGATAGATTGTCATAAACTCCAGATTCGAGCTCCTGCAAGGTCTCTTCTGGAATGTGGTTGATTAATTCTGATATAACCCTTTGATGAACAAAACGGCTGTCTAGGTCCAGAGTCACTAGGGAGCAAGCTTGACCGTCGACTTAGTCAATCTCTTGGCTCCCAACACGGCAAGGAATATTCCGAGTCCCGTAAGCACTATAGTCGCGCCGGAAGCAGTGTCGAGGATAATGGACATCGGGAGGCCGATAATAACGCTGATGATCCCGAATACTGGGGAGAGGATCATCGTCTGTTTGAAAGACCTTGAGACTTGGACGCTTGTTACAGCGGGCAGAACCAAAAGTGCTGAAACAAGCAGGACCCCTACGATCGGAATCGAGGCGATGACGACGATTCCTGCCAACACACTGATCAAGTAATCGAAGAATGACGTTTCTACTCCTGCCGCCCGAGCCTGAACCTCATCGAAAGTTGTGTACACCAGTTCCTTGAAGAACACAAAAATTAGTCCTAGTGTGATGGCTAGAATCGCCGACGCTAGTATGATCTGGTTGCTCGTTACGAGAAGAATGCTTCCAAAAAGCAGACTCTCAAGGTTGATCCCGAAACCACGGGATAGGCTCAGCAAGACTATTCCGAAGGCTAGACCTAGCTGCAGGAACAGCGCGACAGCAGCGTCACCAGCAACCTTTGCAGAGCGGATCGCTTTTGTTATTCCGATCGAGCCCAGAACGACAACAACTGCCGCAACCCAGATCGGGAAGACGTCAAGATAATTACCTAAGGCGATACTGAAGTAGCCCAGGGAACTCAGGTAGTAGCCTAGGGCGAGTCCTCCAAAGGCCGTATGCGCCAGGCCGTCGCCAATTAATGAGACTCTTTTCAGAACCACAAATACGCTTAGGATGGAGCTCAGTACAGCGATTATCGTGCCGATGATGAATGCTCTTTGAATGAAGCCGGCCGACAATAATGTGAAGAATGTTTCAAGCGTGGTCGTGATGCCGCACCACTTCGATCGGGTAATCATACGTCTTGGCGAGTATGGAACTGCTTGTAAATTCGGAGGTGTCCCCGCAGAAGAAAAGTGTCCTGTTGATGCACACCACCCGCTTCGCAAGCGTTGTCACAATGCCAATATCATGAGATGAGAGGATCAGTGTAACCCCTGACTCTTGGTTCAAACGTCCCAGAACGTCGTAGAACTCTTTCCTCGAATGAGCGTCGACCCCGCTGGTCGGCTCGTCCAGAAGTAGAAGCTCAGGATCGCTCACTAGTGCCTTCGCAAGGAATACCCGTTGCGACTGTCCCCCTGACAAAAGGCCGATCCGACGATCTTTCAGATCAAATAATTCGAGTTGTTCAAGGACCTCCTTGACCTTCTGATGATCCTGCTTTCCCAGGCGATGAAAGAGACCAGCTTTCGGGACACGTCCCATGAGGACGGTTTCATAGACTGTTGATGGGAAGTTGATGTCTCTCGGTTGGGCCTTCTGGGGGACATATCCTACGCGTCGCAGCCCGTCACTCGATATTGGCTTGCCGAACAATCGAGCTTCACCAGTTGTCGGCTTCACCAAGCCTAGCACAACGCTTAGGAGAGTGGATTTTCCAGCTCCGTTGGGTCCGATTATCCCAACAATGTCCCTCTGATAGACTTGAAGGCTGATGTTCTCTAGTGCTTGAACTCCGCCTTCGTACTGGACCCCTACCTTTTCGAGGTCTACTATGCTGCTGCTATTGGCAGTCTGCATTGTTGAGCGCGAAAGTTATGACGGAAAGGTCCTCTACCATCTTAATGAGATAGGTCTTCCCCAAGATCTGATCCGATTGACTCAGCCCTTCTATCGGGTCCATCCGCATTAGCTTTGCATGCGTCTGACTTGCGATTGATTGGGAGACGGCTGGATTCTCCAATGACTCGTATCCGACGACGCAGAGATGGTTTTGATTGACTACGTTGACTACGTTTTGTATGTCGCTGGGGGTCGGCTCTTCCTCGAATGGTCCGGCTATTGGGATCTGAACCAGATTATACCGGTTTGAGAAATAGCTGAAGGCTTCATGGAACGTGACAAATTTCCTGGTTTGAGTTGCAGTGGTCGAGCTGATTATTTGCGAGTTTAGATTATCCAGCTTGGAACTGTAAGCCTGAGCATTCGCTGTGAAGTACGCTTGATCCGCCGGGTCGGCCTTGATGAGGGCCTGTAGAATATTGTTGACTTGCTGCTTTGCCAATACCGGGTCGAGCCAGACATGCGGATCCATCACCCTACCCTGCCGTTGAAATTGCGGGGGCACGGGAATAAGTGGAATGCCTTGACTGGCATTGACCAGTAGCAAGTTATTGTTCCCTGCCGCATTCACAACCTGCGAGACCCAAGGTTCCAAGCCAGCTCCATTGTAGACCAGAATTCTGGCGCTCGTCACTTGCTGGATCGAGGAGGGGGTAGGTTCGAACGAATGCACATCAACGGTCATTGGGACCAATAGTGATAGGCTGATCTTGTCGCCTCCAATGTTCTGAGTGAAGTCATACTGTGGATAGAAGGTGGCAAGAACCTGGAGTTTGCTCGAAGATGAAGATGTGTGGAAGATCAAACCACTTTGATAGAGTGCGAAGGTGGTGCCGCTGGCGGCCATGACTATGGTGAATATTGTCCCGACCAGCAGGATTCTCTTGGCCACCATACGTGTTCTGTCAGGCGACGTGCGGTTAATACAGATAAGGTTGTTCTTATTAATTGACCTAGGCAAAATTATAAGAGGTTAATAACCATCTTTGGATAGGACAGTCTCTTGACAATAGTTAGCCTCTCGATCAACGAGGACCTCCTCAAAGAAATGGAGGTCATGATGAAGGACCTAGGGTATACGGGAAAGTCGGAATTGATCAGAGCCGCGGTGAGGACTCTGATCGCAGAAAAGAAAGAGCAGGAAGGAATCACCGGTCAAATCAGCAGCATACTGATTGCGTCACACAATGAGGAGGCCGAGGAAGTCGTAACGAGCCTCAAGCATCAGTTCGAGAGGGTCATCAATGTCCACCTGCACAGTAAACAGGAAAGCGGAAAATGCGCAGAAGTATTCATTCTGAAGGGTGCAGCATCCGACATCAAGCGGATGCTCAATGAGTTTCAGAAGAATCGCAAGATCGACTACGCGAAACTTGTTCCCCTGTAGAACCTTTCTACTCGCGCGCTACTACTTTTTCTCTTTCTTCTTCTTGGGCAGCCACTCGCCTAGAGAGTCGATATCAATCTTCTCCGCTTTCAACGCGGTCTTCAAACCTTCATAGACCGCGGCAAACGTATAGCCGGCTCCCAGCCGAATCAGATGATGAACCACTGGTTGCTCATGCAATTGGTAGACGTTTTCCCTAGGAAATGACGTGTTAAGCCAGAAAATTATGGGATTCTTTACTTTACCATTGAAGGGGACGAGACGATTCGCAACTAGATAATTCGGCGGATCATCATAGGCCTTGAGCCTTTGGTCGAACTCGAAACTTTGTCCGACTTGGATCATGGCGGTCCCTCTCCTAGCATGCAATGCGACTTGAGGAGAGAGGATGCAATTGGGGCATTTTGCGAGCCAGTCCCTCACCTGAACTTCGAGAGCCTTTACTTGGTTATCGTACGAACTCATACGACTCTAGCATTTGCTCGCACGATAATAGAGTTGTCGTTATCAACCGATCATAGACACGATAATCGTGGGAAATCCGACTAGTGAACTAGTTGTCGTTGAAAGGTGCAGTGTCCTCAGATTTTACTCGCTTAATTTTTGTTCGGTCCTTCCTTCTTGGCCGCTTGTGATCGCCAGAGGTAAAGTGTTGCGATCGAACAATAAGGTCGCCACGCCTCCCTCAATTTCTCCATTCTCTCTTTGGAGGGTAACTTACGCAGACGATAGACTCTCTGGATCGCTTTCTGGACTCCCAGATCATCAAAGGGTAAAACGTCCACGCGACGGAGGGAAAAGATGAGAAACATTTCAGCCGTCCATCTTCCAATACCGCGTACCTCATCCAGTTCTTCGATAATTTTCTCGTCCTCCCCCTGACTGATTTTTTTCAGGTCTAGCCGTCCAGAGACGATCCTCTCGGATAGGTCTTTGATGTAGGAGATCTTTTGCGGCGATAGGCCAGCGGATCGAACAGCACTTCTCCTAGTGTTCAAATATTGTCGTGGAGTTGGGTAGCTTCCATTGTACAATCCCTTGAAGCGTCCGAGTATTGCTCGAGCGGCATTGCCGGCAATTTGTTGGTAGACTATCGAGGCGACCAGAAACTCATAATGTCCCTCGGCGCCACTTCTATCGAAATCGAATCTTCCAACCTTTTCCATTAACAGGCCGAGTTTTGGATCCTGCTTCTTGAGGTGCCTAACTCCTGAAAGCCAGACCTTTCGATCATCCAGAGACATCAATGGGGACAACTAGTTCCCGGATGATCTTCTTCGGAGCATGCTCTCTTCGAAGAGAGCCACGTCGCGAAAGTACTGCTGTGCGAGTTCTGGAGCGGCAGGGTTGGTATACAACTCTGCCACAGGATGATCGATCAAAGACACGATCTGGACCGCCACCTCATTCGCAGACTGGACTCGTTGCGGACCAAGAGTGCTCCCCGCCCTGACTGGGAACGGTGATCCCGCGACCTTTTGGAAATCAGTGTCCACCACCCCGGGCATCACTGTCGAAACGTGGATTCTGGGATACTTTGCCTTCAGGTCAACCCGAAGGTTAGCAGTCAACACGTTTACGGCGCTTTTCATCGCACTGTAAATCGATCTGTAAGGGATCAATGGCACTCTCCCCAAGAAAGAGGAGACGTTGATCAAGTGTCCCTGACCCCGCTCCTGGAAGTGTGGCACTATTGTCTGCATACCATAGAACACGGACTTGAGGACAACAGCAACTATCTCGTCAAATTCTTGGTCCGTCAATTCCATTACCGATTTCGTTATACCACGGCCCGCATTGTTGACCCACACATCCACGTGTCCAAATCGTTCGAGCGCGACGTCTTTCAAGTGCTCGACGTCTTTTCTCCGAGTAACGTCAGTCGTCACGGGAATAGCATTGGATCCGATGCCACCAGCAACCCGTTTCAACTCATTCACTCGTCTCGCACCAAGCACAAGCCTGTGCCCCTTTGCTCCCAGTTGTTTTGCCAATGCTTCCCCGATTCCACTGCTGGCTCCAGTTATCACGGTCACTTTTTCATTCATGAAAGCTCATCTAGACTTGAATCTAGCTTCTTCCGAATTGGCTTGGACCTATTCTGAAGGGCTCTCTGGTTCAGGGGCCTTGTTGGTAAGTGGTGGTTCCCACAATTCGATCCGATTGCCCTCCGGGTCGGTCACCCATCCGAACTTTCCATACTCAAGATTCTCTGTCTTTCTATCCACGCGTACCCCCTCGCGCCGAAGTTCTGCCAACAACTTGTCGAGATTCTTCACTCGGTAATTGATCATGAACTGGCGTTTCTTAGAATGGAAATAGGAAGTGTCATGGGGAAAAATCGACCATACAGTATAGCCAACACGTTTCGAGCTCTTCCTGGGTTGCCATGTGAAGAGAGCCACATTCTCCTGTGTCTTTATCCCTAGATGCTTTCTATACCAATCCGACAGCTTCTTTGGCTTCTTCGCCTTGAAGAAGATGCCGCCGACCCCAACAACACGCTTCCTGATGTGACTCATGGATTTTCCTGGCATTGTCCAGGTTATCCCAATGACAACGCTTCTTATCAGTTTTCATCCTTGGATTTTACTAATCCCAATAAAAGAACCGCAGAGGAAAGGGATAATTCGTTAGGGTCAAATTACTGGATGTAAGCAATAGAAGTCGCCCCTGAATCGACGGTAGGCTATTTACAAAAAAATGGAGTCCCAACCAGTTCTAGAGAAGAAGGCACATCCGGAAAAGCCGAGCTATAGGCGGGTTCTCTCTAACAGATCATTCTCACTTCTCTGGATTGGCCAATTGGTCTCTCAGTCTGGAGATTTCATCTTCGACGTCGCCGCCCTCTGGCTCGTTCTCCAACTTACCGGGGACACACTGAAGGTCGGAGTCGCCGTTGCATTCGTCCTCTTGCCCGCGGTCGTGGTCGGCCCCTTTGCCGGTGTCTACATTGACAGATTCAATCGCAGAGACATCATAATCGCAGGAAACATATTCCAGGCAGGCGCAGCCATCGGAATAGCCGTATCCTACTCAATTGGAATCTTGAACTTCCCGGTCCTATTGATTCTATTGTTCGTCCTGAACGCTGGCGCACAATTTGTCCGACCAGCAGTCACCGCAGTCGTCCCTAGCGTTACCGGCAAGGAAGATCTAGCAGCAGCCAATGGTCTCTTCTCACTAACTTCCTCCATCAACCAAGTAGCAGGCTACGGCATCGGAGGCGTTATCGTCCTTCTGTTCGGTCCGACCCTTCCCATACTCTACGATGCTCTGACGTTCGTCTTCGCAGCGTTGGTGATCTCAATGATCGCTAGGTACCGATGCGCGATTCCAAACACTATCTCGACACCGGGAAGCCCCTTAGCAGCATCGTCATTCAAGCAGAAGTTCTCGGAGGGATTGAAGTATATTCGAGGCTCTCGGTTCTTGCTTGAGCTCGTAGTCGTAGGCGTGCTCCTCAACTTCTTCGGCACCGGCGTCTTCGCTCTACTCGCCCCGTATAGTAGAGATGTCATCCATGGAAATGCAGGCACCTATGGAATCTTGTTGGCAATGTTCTCACTCGGGATAATCCTCGGATCCATCTTTGTCGGAAAGATTGACTCGAGGAAATACGTTGGGAAGCTCCTGTTCCTAGGCGTCATTGCAGTGGGTGGACTAACAGTGGCTCTCGCGTTCACAACGGTCGCGTGGCTCGCCTTGGGAATCGCCTTCGGTGTCGGGTTCTTCAATGCAATCGTCAACATTCCGCTCTCCGTACTTATTCAGGCCAAAATTCCCGGTGAATTATTGGGGAGAGTTGCCACGTCTCTGGGCGCGTTGATCACTCTCTCCCAACCTATCTCGGCAGCGACAGCAGGCGGAGTTGCTGGCTCCCTTTCGATAGGTGAAACATTTCTGATCTACGGGTTCTTCATGATTCTTGTCTCAGCTGCAACATACTTTCTCTTCGGCGAATTGAGAAATGCAACCTACTAGTCGGATCATGCCGACTCGGCGCGTCGCCAGATACCTGGTTTACTCCTCAGTTGTCATCGGCCTAGCTCTTCTGATCCAGTTGTATTCGCTAGTCCCGACTTGGCTGTTTTACCTTGTCCTAGCGGGTTGGGTTGTGTATTTGTTCGTGGCGATTGAGGCTGCAAGAGGACGCGAGATCGCTTACCCTTCTGCGGTGATAATGTCGATCCTGACGTTGGTTGTGTCTCTCCCACAGCCCGAACACTACTCGTTAGCCGCCCATGGATTTACATTGGCTGCTTTGACATTCATCATCGGGTCGGCTATTCAGGTCGCAACAATAATTTCGGTTGCATACTATCTAGTTTTGAGACGAAGAGAACTCCGCACACAGATGAAGGGCACCCATAGACCATCCCCGGACGTCAACGCCTATTAGGACAACCTTTGGTAGAAAATGTAAGACCCGCTTTGCAGGAACTTGCCTTTCCAAAAGTATCAGTCTCGAAAGAAACCCTTGATTGGCTGCTTGAAGACGAGCCGTCAGTCCAATACTTTACGCTCACCGGACTAATGGACCACGGTGAGAATGATCGCTCTGTTAGAGATACGAGGGGACGGATCGGAAGGGAAGGATGGGCTGCAACAATCCTTGCAAAACAGAAGGATGGGATCTATTGGGAGAATCCAGAATCCTGTTACGTTCCAAAATGGTCCTCTTGCGCTTGGCAGTTAGCAGTGCTCGCTGACATAGGTCTAGTCGGATCTGACGAACGAATCGAGAACTCCGTAGAACACTACTTATACGCCCACAACGTGGAAACAGGAGGCTTCGCATTACGACCAAGAGGATCTGAAGGAATCAAGCCCCACGTCTGTTCGACCGGGAACATGATCCGGTCCCTCGCAAAATTCGGATATGGCCAAGACGAGAGAGTTGTCAAGGCGATGGATTGGCTCATCTCAGAACAACTCGTAGATGGAGGATGGAACTGTTTCACCGAGGATGGCGCCAAGCACGGCTCGTTCCAAGCCACGATAGAGCCACTCTGGGCATTGGCAGCAATGCTCCAAATCCATCCATCAATGAAGAGATGGGAAGACGCTGCAGCAAAAGGCTCCGAGTTTCTGCTACGGCATCGAATATACAAGTCGAAGCGCAATGATTCGCCGGTGCTTCTTGAATTCTTAACCATTCACTATCCCATGCATTACCGCTACGATTTTCTGCATGGACTGAGAGTACTCTCGGAACTCGGGGCCAAGTACGACCCTCGAATGGGCGACGCTGTAAATTTGCTTCGACAAAAGAGACTTCCTGACGGGAAATGGGTTCTGGAAGGAGTCTATCGCGGTTGGCGACAGAGCGTTGGCATACACGGAGGAAAGGCTGTGTCAAGACCGGAAGAGAGGGAGGCCTTCACAGAGGGCTGGGGAGACGGACACACACTCCAACTGGAAGAGGCGGGCAAGCCCAGCAAATGGATAACGTTACAGGCATTGCTCACATTGAAGAGACTGGGAATCTTAGAGCGCTTATCATAGCTTGAGTCAGAGCGTTTCGGTTACTTCTTACACAGCTTTACGAAATTACCAAACTCATGGTTTGGATGGTGCACCAGTCCGGGCGAAGAAGCTCTTAGGACCGGCCCGAGTCAGGTAGAGCGGGATGACTATTCCGGCGATTATTCTGATGACTCCGCCTATCCCTCCGACAGTCCCACCATAGAGTATCTCAAGGATTCCGAGCAGGATAGAGATAACGTAAATCACAATTCCTCCGATCCAGGCCCAGTGAGCCCCAGTGTAGAACCCGACGCCCAGCGCTAGGCCTAGGACACCAAAGATGACCACTACAATCGCCAGCCAGGTGGGACCGGTGGCGTTGCCGGAAAAGACGGAAGCGGCCCCGAACAATGACAACAAACCTCCAGCAGCAGCAATCGCTGCGATTATTATGACTCCAACTGGTCGTTTCGGCTTGGATGGAGATTGCATGACCGTTCGAACATCCTCATACTGGTCTGATAAGAGCGTTCCCATCCTTCACTTTGACGAACCCTTGAGGACTAGTGGGGAACTCAGTCAAATTAGAGGGTGTAGCCGGACACACATTGTTAAATTTCCTGACGTATCTGTCTCCCTCGACAATGCCCAAGAACGTCACCGAGAAATTGATGATCAAAGAAGGACAAAGATTCCTACTTCTCAACGAACCAAGCAATTACAGGGGGTTGGTGGGACGATTGCCTAACAAGGTCACGATCTCCACGGAACCGAATGGTCAGTACGACGTTATCCAAGTTTTCGTGGCTTCAAAGAACGAACTCAATCAGAGGCTGCCAGGACTCAAAACGTCTCTTGCCTCAGACGGAATCGTATGGGTTACCTATCCTAAGGGCAGCTCCAAGATGAAGACTGACATCAACCGCGACAGCATACGCGAATACGCCCAATCAATTGGTCTAGAAGCGGACGCGATATTCTCCGTTGATGACGATTGGTCAGCTCTGAGAATGAAAGCTGCCTGAAACCTCTAAGAGCATAAGTCTTCATTACGATAAATGGGCATGACAACTTCTGGCACGGTTCCGGTTCAAGACGGAAAATTGTACTATGAGGTTAAAGGCAAAGGTCACCCGCTAATCCTGATCCATGCCGGCTTCTTAGACCGTCGGATGTGGGATGAACAGTTTGAGCTATTCTCGAACAGTTACAACGTTGTAAGGTATGACGTAAGAGGTTTCGGCAGGTCCACCAAGGCTGAAACCAAATTCTCAGACTTTGAAGACCTCCACGCCCTATTACAACATCTCAAACTCGATAAGGTGTACATTATCGGTGTCTCGAACGGGGGAAGAATAGCCATAGATTTCACGACCAGCTACAAAAACCAGGTCGATGGTCTAGTCCTTGTTGGAGCTGGAGTTAGCGGCCGCAAAACATCGGATCCTGTAGAAGATCAAGTGTGGAAAGAATTCGATAAGCAAATGGCGCCACAAGAGGATCTGATCAAGCAAGGAAAGCTCAAGGAAGCTGCTGAGATGGATGTCAACGCTTGGGCCGCGGCTCAAAACCCAGAATCCCGAAAGAAAATCATGACGATCGCGCTGGAGAATGCTCATGTCCAGTTGGACAACCCATGGAAGCATCAAGTCAGTCCGGACCCGGCAAGCTACAAGAGATTGCCAGAAATCACTGTCCCGACTTTGGTGATGATCGGCGACCGGGACGTCAAAGGCATGCAATTGATTGCCAACGACCTTCACTCCAAGATCCCGGGCTCAAAGAAAGTGGTTGTCCATGGCGCCGATCATATTGTGAATATGTCCCGTCCCGAAGAGTTCAACAGAATAGTCTTGGAGTTCCTGTCCCTGACCCACTCAAGAGCTTCTTGAACGGGTCCAATCCCCTGAGCTTTGCTAATTCTCCTCGTGGCCCTTGCATGATCCTCCTCGTGAGGTCTAGGAATTGAGCGTGAAATTTGAGCACGGGAGGGGGAGGGGGCATACTGGTTCAAAAGAGAAAATTTGAGCGTGGAAGAAATGCTGGAGTTGACGGACGGTCGCCCCATTCTCAGGGATATTCTTCGGTCGGGTAGATAGTGGAAACCATCGTTCTTAGCTTGAAAACGAGCATTTTTCGTTCAAAACTGGATCTTTCCCTCGTGAATATTGAGCGTGAGAGGGGGGAGGGTGTATCGATTAGAATGAAATTTTTGAGCGTGGGGAAAGGAATCTGACTGCTCGAATTTTTCGTTAGTCCTGTCCTAAGTAAATTCAGTCCAAAGTGCGGCTATATCGTAGCGACGGAATAGACAGGATGGATCTCATTCCAGCCATGATCCAGATCCGTCACGTACTGTCCCACGACGGAAACATGCTGTCCAACATTGGGAATTGGAACTTGGTTGGTGTATCCTTGACAGGCTGACACTGCGTCTTGCTGGGGTATGTATGAGTAGGCACAAACTATCTCTAGAATCAGAGTGCCCTTCTGATCCTGCATGTTGTAATCGTTCAGTAGCCCGGTATACTGTGGATCCAGCTGAAGGCGTATGTGTGTATCTCCATCCCTCTCTTGCAGGATCCTCATTACTGTCCCAGTCACCGTCTGGCAAGAATTGTGGACCTGCAACCTATCAGGACTGTACACATGATTCAATGTCTCACTGTTGCAGCCCGGCTGGGACGATGAGCCTGATCGAGTCTGTAACAGCATGGGCGCGGCAAACAGTAGCACAGTTGCGGTTACGATCAAGATGCCTAATGCCCAAACTATCACTATGGGCTTCAAGGCCAACGGTGGTTGGTTATCTCCAGGAAACCCAGCTGAGTGTTGCCAGTCCGAGGGTCTGGACAAGGTTTGCAAGCATCACGTACTGCATAACGTAGCTGAAAGCGTCCCACTCGGCGAAGTAGAAGTAGATGTAAAGCAAGTTTTGAGTGACTAGCAGGCCTGCGAAGACGAAGAGGCCAAGTCCAAACCTTGACTTTAGCTCCGAATATCCGCGATGGTAAATATACATCAACCCTCCGAGCAATCCAATATTGACCAGGCACACCCCCGTCGTGGCGCCAAGAATAACTAGGTCAGTGCTAACCAATTATTCTCACTACCCGACGGCTCAACCCGGTCTTCTGCACTTGTACGAATGCTTCATAGTTCGCTTCTAGGACGGGAGACAAGGAGTAGGCCTTGCCATACTTGTCACCGAATGATTCGAGGAGATGATGATCCGACAAGACCTTCAGATGATGCCGAACGGTCTTGTAGTTGATATCGAGAAAGTCGGCAAGTTGCTTCGCGTTCAACGGCTCCTCCTTCAAGGCCATGACAATCCTCGCCCGGGTAGGTCCCCCTCTAGTTCCGACGAACCACCACCAGAGCAATCGATCGTCAGAGTTCAACGGGTTAGCCATGGCGAATCAACCGTAATCTAAGCGCGGTCTTATTACTAGATATTCGGGTACACGGCTTATCTGAACATATCGCCAGACCACGCCGGCTCCTCTCAAGCATGAGCCTGCTCGAACATCCCAGGCCGGACGTCTTGGAATACTGCAAGCTGGTTCCCACTTGGATCCTTGAACAAGTAGCAGGGCCCGTTCGGAATCTCGAACTTGCCGCTCTCAGACTCCCACCCCTTCCGCTTCAACTCCTTGGCAGTAGCATCAATATCCTTGACCTCAAATATCGGTAGGCACGATGGCGCGGAACGATGCCCCGCCAAAAGAAGCGGGGGACCGTCACAGATCCGGACGGCCGCGACTCTCGTCCCAAATGAGGATAGGTCCCAGATCTTCTCTGCACCGAGCACTCCCGTGTAGTATTCTAGGTCGCGACCAACGTCTGAACTTCCTACATAGAGGAAGCGCAAGGCTCCGAAGGGCGGACGAACCATACATCACATTGGTGATGGCTCACTATTTATCGTCGGACAAACCGTGTTTCCCTGAGAAGGTACAAGTTGGGCTGGTAGAATGAGCGAGACTGACGTCTGCATTATCGGAGCTGGAATAATGGGCTCGGCCACAGCATATTATCTCAGCAAGATCACCAACAAGCAGATCATTCTAGTCGACCAATACAATGTAGCTAATGATTATTGCAGCTCCAACGACATCAACCGCGTATTCAGATACGCATACGGCAAGGATGAGTTCTACACTCGCCTCGCGATCCAGAGCCGCAAACTTTGGCAACAGTTAGAACAGGAAACAAACCTCCAACTCCTGATTCCATCCGATCTACTACTCGTTCAAGGAACAGACAAAGAATGGAACATGTTCAATGAAGAAAGCCACAAGACTCTCCAAAAGATCGGGCTCGAAACAGAGGACTTGGAAAGAAAACAGTTGGAGAAACGATATCCACAGTTCAATGCTGAAAGAGCCTTCACAGATCCATATGCTGGAATCCTCCTAGCTTCCAAGGCTCTCTTGACCTTCGCAAGCGAGGCCAAGAAACATGGTGTCAAGCTCATCGAGAATATGCGAGCAACAAGAATAACCATCCAGAATGGTCGACCAACCATCGAGGACTCCAATGGAAACAGGATCATCGCCAAGAGACTTCTCGTCACGGCCGGCCCATGGTCCAACAATTTCATTAGAAAGAATCTGGTGGAAATGACTCCGACAAGACAACAACTACTATACTTCAATCCTCAAGACACACAACTCTATGCCCCGCCGCGGTTTCCAGTGTTCTTCGCCGACCAATTCTACGGAATACCCGCAGCCGGAACTGATGCCGTCAAGGTTTCGCACATGGGAAGAGACACGCCAACAGATCCCGAGACCGCCGAGAGAAGTATTGATCCAGAGGAGGTAGATGCATGCAGAGAACTCCTGAGACGGTTCATCCCCAAACTCTCCAATGCCAGGCTAGCAATGTCCAAGGTATGTCTCTATGATATGACCCGAGACAGAGACTTCGTATTAGGACACGACCCCGAGGAAAGCAATATTCTATACGGATACGGATTCTCCGGCCACGGGTTCAAATTTGCACCCTTGATTGGTAGGGTTCTAGCTCGACTCGTACTCGGCAACGAGCCCGGGATTGATATCTCAAGGTTCAACCCGGACAGAAATCCAACAGCCCGTTAATGCTGTCTTTACCCCACCGTGACCTGCTAGGTCTCCACGCCACGAAAATCCAACGAGTCAGCAATAGAATGAGCCAAAAGTCGTGTGGAAAGTAATATGGAGGGCTTAGAAGGTCCAATATTGGGCCTTTCGGGGTATGTCAGGGGTCGAAGTAACCGATTGGCCAATGGGCAAAAGTAACAAGCTTATGTAGAGACCCCTACCCTAGTTAAAGGGAATGGCCGGGACTTCGACAGCAAGCAAAAGCAAGATCCTCGAACCTGTCCGAGCCGAGGCTTTGCAGGCACAAACCCAGACCCAGCCTAGAGGACAAACTTACACCCAACAAGTCACCCAGGCCCCCTCCAGACCACAGTCCCAGCCGATCCCAAGGTCCAGAGTCTCTACCAGGGACGAGGTCGGCCATTATCTGTGCCCTCAATGTGGAAGTTCCAGCCTAGTACGTGATGCCGAGACCGGCGAAGTCATCTGCACAAACTGTGGCTTCGTGCTCTCCGACCCGACGGAGCAATACGCCGCACCCATCCCGCGGAGGACAGAAGAAGGATTGCTTGAGAGCCAGACCGGACCACCTGGAAGATTTTCAGCATTCGATAAGAACCTATCCACAATAATCTCCCGAGCACAAGCCTCCAACAGGAGCATTAGTGCGGAAGAACGCCTCCAGCTCTGGAGGCTAAGACGGACACAACTCCGCGCTGCAGCCGGCACCTCGATGGCCCGCAATCTTTCGCGGGCAATGAATCAGTTGAGAGGACTCGCTGGAAGACTGAATCTACCCGACGTAGTCACCGAACGCGCAGCCCTCATGTACCGCAGAGCCCTCAACAAAGGACTCGTCCGAGGTCGACCAATAAACGGAATGGTCGCCGCCTCGACCTATGCCGCATGCCGTCTCACTGATGTTCCCAGATCTCTAAGCGAGATCGCTAAAGCAGCAGGTATGAGCCGCAAGCTACTCGCTCATTATTACCGAGCATTGGTCCGTTCGTTGGACGTGACCATGGCTATCGAGGACCCGTTGAAGCGGGTTTCCAAGATCGCTTCCCGTGCTGGAGCGGACTCAGCGACTGAGATGCTTGCGGGCAAGATACTTCGCGAAGCTATTCGCCTGAGAGTCAATGTTGGAAAGGATCCTGACGGACTCGCCGCGGCAGCATTAGATCTCGCCGCTAGAATCAGAGGCTCGACAGTAATGCAGCGTGACCTTGCTAAAGCAGCCGGAGTTAGCGAGGTAACTATCAGAAGCCGAATGCGAGATCTAAAGGTCGCCGCCAAATCGTTGGGCTTGCCTGACGTGCCCTAGAAACTGTAACTCTCCGTTCTCTTCCAAGGGTTACAATCGTCTAAACCCTAGCTCGTAGCCACTGCACGGCGAGACCACTGGAGAGTATCGAGAAAGAGCGGCGGGAAAGACAGTGGAGCTCTAAAACGGTAGGGGACTGACAATAACGGGCCTTCTCATAGAGATTATTCTAGACGGATTCTCCACAATCGCCGTTTTTGGCATGATAATATCGATATTACTGAACCGTGTATCCTACTTCAAGACGTTCCGAACCTACTTCATACTAATCTACGCTGGCTTCCTCACATTCCTCGTACGAGAAGCCATACTCAATTTTGCTCCGGAGAATGTCGGTCTCATACAATCTTCGACTGAACTAATGATCACTGCCTCCCTTGGTATCGCGGTTCTTTGGGGACATCTCACCACTAGGCTTTACCTGTACCCGGAGCGATACAATATCAGGGAAGTTCTAGCTTTTTCCCGAAAGCCGGCTCACGTGCTTTACCAACTGTATCTCTGTCTGATGGTAGTCGCCGCATGGGCGACTTGGGCATTTGCCGGCATTGACACTGGCGTCATAGCGTACTATCCACTCGACGGGACGTTTTACCGTGCTGTAGGATTCCAAGCATCCTACTTGGCACTGATGGCAGGGATCGTGGTGGTCCCTTTCATTGTTTATCCTAACTTCATCCTGTTCCGACTTAGGTCGCAGTTGAAAGATAGAGAGGTCCGCTTCGCTC
>Ga0209160_1001479_pt1 | contig 19811 bp, 18 predicted proteins | sample GraSoiAngelo_153_FD_186167 | JGI IMG/M metagenome (GOLD analysis project Ga0209160, IMG submission 186167) | Grasslands soil microbial communities from the Angelo Coastal Reserve, California, USA - 14_1009_12_40cm (SPAdes) (version 2) | ecosystem: Environmental > Terrestrial > Soil > Grasslands ... | reverse complement strand
GTTCAGCGAAGCACTGCGATCGCAGGGACTGCAGCCTGATTTCGAGCAGCTCGTTCTGCTGACCCGATGGGTGACTCCGGCGCTGCTCACCCGCCGTTACGACGCGCGGTTCTATCTGGCCCGGATGCCGGCAGGGCAAACCGTTCACGAGCAGACTGACGAGGTGAGCGACTGGCTTTGGGTGACTCCGGAGGGGGCGCTGCGCAAGCCACAGATCACGCTCGTCTACGCGACCCGAAAGGTGCTCGAGTCGGTGGCCGGCGACCAGGACGTCAACGAGGTCTTGCGACGCGCGCGCGGCCAGGTCGAGGTTCCGATCGTGGAGCCGCGCATGGTCCAGACCGCATCAGGCTGGGAGATCGTGCACTAGCCCGGGTTCGTCACCTGATCACGAGCCCCGCCGTCACGTTCGTCATCGAGCCGGTGATGCCTGCCGCGCGGTCGGACGCGAGGAACGCCGCCGTCTCTGCGACGTTCTCAAGCGTGACATTTCGCCGCAAGGCGGTCATCCCGGCCAGCATCTCCTTCACGCGCTCTACGTTGGGCACGTTCTCATTTACCGCTCCCATCTTTTCCTGGGTCAGGGTGTCGGCAACACCAGCCGTCCAGATACCGCACACGCGGATGCCATGCGGTCCCAGCTCGGCGGCCAGGTAGCGCATGAATGCCTCAGTTGCCGCATCGGCGGGTCCAGTGCTGCCCATGCCAGGCGCCGACCCCTCGCCCGACGCGCTGTTGAGGTGGAGGATCACGCCGGACCGCTGCTCGATCATGCGCCGCGCCGCGGCGCGGGCGGTGATGAAGTTGGTGCGCAGCCCGTTGGCCACGGCGCGCAGGAGATCGTCCGCCTCCATATCGACGAGCGGAGTGCCTTGTGCGTCCCCGCGCGTGATGAGGTTGAACGAGATGTCGACGTGGCCGGTTTTCGAGACCACGGTCTTGACGTGACTTTCCACCGCGCGCTCGTCCAGGGCGTCGAGCTCGGCCACCTCCGCCGACCCGCCGGCAGACTTGATGTCCTTCGCGACCGCATCGAGCTTTTCGCGCGTACGTCCAACCAGAAAGACGCTCGCACCCTCGCGGGCAAAGGTCCGAGCGACCCCTCCACCGATGCCTCCGCCCGCGCCATAGATGATTGCCGTCTTGCCCTCGAGAAGTTCAGTCATGTCCGCCTCCTTCGCTTTCGGCACCTCGGATGGTGCTCTTACAACTTGGGTCGGAGCACGCGCCCGATTCTCGACATTCGACTGAGAGGGGAGTTGGCGCGTCAGCGCCAGAGGTCGCGCCACCTGTCGTAGTGGACGACTTCGACGCCACCCTGGCGCAGCACGTTCAAGCCGGCGGGATCGCGGTATGCCTCCCTGTAATAGACGCGCGCGACGTTGGTGTTGATGATCATCTTGGCGCACATCACGCAGGGCGAGGCACTTACGAACATCACCTTGCCGGGCAGCTGGGCGCCGGCTTTGATCAGGCAGTTTTGCTCCGAATGAAGGCAACCGCAATTTCCAGGTTGATCGGAGTCACATCGATTAGGCAGACCCTTCGCGTTGCCGTTGTAGCCGATGCCGAGGACCTGGGTCAGGTCGCCGGTAGTGATGACGCTGCCCACCTGCAGGCGGGCGCAGGTCGACCGTTTCGCCAGCTCCTCGGCCATGCGCATGTAGACCTCTTCTAGAGGGATGCGGTCGGGGACCTGCTCGGGCTGCGCGGTTGGATCTGGGGTCGCCATTTAGCTCAGGTTAACAGGCTTGTCTATACCCACTTCCAGGACTACAATGCCCCACATGTCGCTATTCGAACTGTTGTTCGCGCTGCTCCTGGTATGTGTACTGGCCGGAGTAGCAGCCGTGGCGCTGCTGGCCTGGAACCTCACGCGGCGCGCCGACGGCCAGGCCACGGCGGTCGCCGAGCTGCGCCAGCGAATGGAAACCGGAGGCCTCACTCAGGAGTCTCAGTCGGCAGAGATTCGAGAGCGCCTCGCCCAGACGCAGTCCGTTGTCGAACGGCTCGGTTCGGCGCTGGTCGCCCGGCAGTCGATCGAGGACGAGGCCCGCTCCAGCCTCAAGCGGCTGGAGAGCGTCATCGCCGGCAGCTCGACCCGCGGCGCCGCGGGCGAGCACATCCTCGAAGAGGTGCTGAAGCACCTCCCGCCCGAGATGCTCCAGCGCAACGTCTGGGTCGGAGGCAAGGTGGTCGAGCTGGCCCTCCAGCTGCCGGGCGGCAAGCTGCTGCCGATCGACTCCAAATGGGTCTCGAGCGGCGCCCTCGAGCAGCTCGCCGAGCCTGGGCTCGACGCGCAGCGTCGGGCGCAGTTGAACGCTCAGGTCGAGCGCGAGGTCGAGCGGCGGGTTCGCGAGGTCAGCCAGTACATCGACCCGGCGGCGACCTCCACGTTCGCGCTGGCGGTCATCCCGGACGCCGCCTACGACGTTTGCCGCGGCGCCATCGTCGGCGCCCACCGGCGGCATGTGATGGTCGTCGGGTACGCCATGGCCCTGCCGTACCTGCTCACGCTCTACCAGCTGCATTTGCAGTTCGCGCGCACGGTGGACATGGAGAAGCTGCAGTCGGCCCTGATCGACGTCGAGCGGCATCTCGACACCCTCGAGGCGATCCTCGACAACAAGCTCCAGAGGGCGCTGACGATGCTGCAGAACACGTACACCGAGGGCAAGCAGGTGTCGGCGAAGATTCGGTCGGCCGCCCAGAGCGTCCAGACGACGGAAACAGGCTCGGATGAGGTTTCCACAGAGCCTCTGAGCCTGGCCCTTCTGGACTCGGTTCAGTAGCCGGGTTTTGCCTGGTTTCCCACAGGTGATACCCACCGTGTGCCCAACTCCTCACCAGGGTTGTCCACAGGTAATCCACCAACATGTGGTGCCTGGGCCCCTACCGACACCAAATATCTTGTGTTTGGGTCTTGACAAGCCCAAAGTCGCTTCGTATATTTACGGCCGTTAGATCGAGGCCCTGGGGCATAAGTGGCGGGCATGCTCCGGGGCCTCTTCCATCCCCAAACGAACAAGTTCAACGACCCACCCAACGTCACACCAGAAATGCGCTTTAAAGAACCCTCTACAGGGGATGATTGAAGGAGGCGTCTTCCAAGAAATGGCCAAAAACGCAGCTGACCTCTCCACCGGAGCCCGCAAGAACGGGAACCACAAGAACGGAACCGCCAAGCCAGGACTTCGGTTTGGCCGCTATTTCACGCCCGGGGACAGCCATGCCTACGACCTGATCGAGTGGGAGCGCCGCACCGCGGCCATCACCGGCGAGAAGGGCCAGCTCATCTTCGAGCAGAAGGACGTCGAGGTTCCCCGCTCGTGGTCGCAGCTGGCCATCAACGTCGTCGCCCAGAAGTACTTCCGAGGCGGCGCCGGCACGCCAGAGCGCGAGACCAGCGTCCGCCAGCTCATCGACCGCGTCGTCGAGACACTGAAGAAGTGGGGCCTCGAAGGCGCCTACTTCGCCACCGACGAGGACGCCGAGAACTGGGCCCAGGAGCTGCGCTACCTCCTCGTCACCCAGCACGCCTCCTTCAACAGCCCGGTCTGGTTCAACCTCGGCGTGCCCAACCGCGCCCAGCAGGGCTCGGCCTGCTTCATCAACTCGGTGCAGGACTCCATGGAGTCGATCCTCGAGCTGGTGAAGACCGAGGGCATGCTGTTCAAGTTCGGCAGCGGCACAGGCACCAACCTCTCGGTCCTGCGATCTTCGAAGGAGCAGCTTTCCGGCGGCGGCACCGCGTCGGGCCCAGTCTCCTTTATGAAGGGCTACGACTCGTTCGCGGGATCCATCAAGTCCGGCGGCACGACCCGCCGGGCGGCAAAGATGGTCATCCTCAACGCCGACCACCCAGACATCCTCGATTTCATCCACTCCAAGGCCGACGAAGAGAAGAAGGCCTGGGCGCTGATCGAGGCCGGATACAACGTCGGCTTCAACGTGCCCGGCGGCGCTTACGACTCGGTCCAGTTCCAGAACGCCAACCACTCTGTCCGCGTCACGGACGAGTTCATGCAGGCGGTCGTCGACGACAAGCAGTGGACGACCAAGGCGGTCGTGGACGGCAGGGTCATCGACACCTACAAGGCGCGCGACGTCTGGAAGGACATCGCCGAGGCGGCATGGGTGTGCGGTGATCCTGGCCTGCAGTTCGACAGCACGATCCAGGACTGGAACGTCGTCCCCAACACGGGGCGGATCAACGCCACCAACCCCTGCAGCGAGTTCGTCTTCCTCGACGACACCGCCTGCAACTTGCTTTCGCTGAACCTCATGAAGTTCCAGACCGATGACGGAAAGGTCGACGTCGACCGTCTTCGCCGCGCTGTCGACATCTGCTTCACCGGCCAGGAGATCATCGTCTCCAACGCCTCCTACCCCACTCCGGCGATCGCCAAGAACTCGGAGGCCCTGCGCCCCCTCGGACTTGGCTACGCCAACCTCGGCGCGCTCCTGATGTCGATGGGCCTGGCCTACGACTCGGATGAGGGCCGGCGCTTCGCCGGCGCCATCACCGCGATCATGACCGGCCGCGCATTCGCGCAGTCGGCGCGGATGGCTCAGGTCAAGGGCCCGTTCAGCGAGTACGCCAAGAACCGCGAACCGATGCTGCGCGTGATGGAGAAGCACCGCCAGGCTGCACACCAGCTGCCCACGTCGCCAGAGTCGGCCGAGGTTGTCGACGCGGCGCGGGAGACGTGGGACGACGCCGTCAAGCTCGGTCGCCTGCACGGCTACCGCAACGCTCAGGCGACGGTACTCGCCCCCACCGGCACGATCGGGCTGATGATGGACTGCGACACCACTGGCATCGAGCCCGACCTCGCTCTTGTCAAGTACAAGAAGCTGGTCGGAGGTGGCCTTCTGAAGATCGTCAACGGCACCGTGCCGGCCGCCCTGCGCAAGCTCGGCTACGACAGCAAAGAGGTCAAGGACATCGTCGAGTACATCGACGAGAACGACACGATCGAAGGCGCGCCGCTGCTGCAGGAGGACCACCTGAAGGTGTTCGACTGCGCGTTCAAGCCTGTCAAGGGCATGCGATCGATCGCGCCCATGGGCCACGTCCGGATGATGGCCGCGGTGCAGCCGTTCATCTCCGGGTCCATGTCCAAGACCGTGAACCTCCCGACGGAGGCCACAATTGAGGACATCCAGCAGACCTACCTGGAGTCGTGGAAGCTAGGCCTCAAGTGCATCGCAATCTACCGCGATGGCTGCAAGCGCTCACAACCGCTCTCGACCTCACTCGCGAAAGAGAAGAAGACAGTCGAGCCGGCAGGACCCGACTACAGAGCGGTGCGGCGCCGGCTGTCCGACGAGCGCAAGTCGATAACACACAAGTTCGACATCCAGGGCCACGAGGGCTACCTGACGGTCGGCATGTTCGAGGACGGCCAGCCGGGCGAGCTCTTCGTGACCATGGCCAAGGAGGGCTCGACCATCTCGGGCCTGATGGACGCGTTCGCGACGCAGACCTCGTACGCGCTGCAGTTCGGCGTGCCGCTCAAGTTCATGGTCGACAAGTTCAGCCACATGCGGTTCGAGCCTTCCGGGTTCACGAAGAACAAGGAGATCCCGATTGCGAAGTCGATCGTGGATTACATCTTCAGATGGATGGCCAGCCACTTCCTGCCGGTCGAAGAGCAGGACGAGGCGGGCGTCGTCCGGCGCGAGACACCGGTCGCGACAACTCCGGCTCCCGCTACCCCGGGCGTGACGCCCTCGAGCGAGCTGAAGGTGATCGCCTCACCTGCGAACGGAATTCAGAAGATCGCATTCATCAACACCGACGCACCGGCGTGCCCGGACTGTGGAGCGATAACCGTCCGCTCGGGCTCCTGCTACAAGTGCCTGAACTGCGGAGCGACGACCGGCTGCAGCTGAACGTCAGCTGGCGGAATCGCGGGCGATAGCATCGCGTACGGCCGACAGTGATTGACGCTGCCGGCCATCGGCGTCGAAGTTCCCCGGCGCAAGCCATGCTTCGAAAGCTGCGCAGATGAGCGGCCACTCCCCGTCGAGAATCGAAAACCACGCGGTGTCGCGGTTGCGGCCCTTGACGACGAGGTGCTGGCGGAAGACTCCCTCGAAGGTGAAGCCGAAGCGCTCAGCCGCGCGGCGAGAGGGCTCGTTGAGCGCATCACATTTCCATTCCAGCCTTCGATAGCCCAGATCGTCGAATGAGTGGCGCGCCATGAGGTAGATCGCCTCTGTCGCCTGGCGCGTGCGCTGGAGCGCGGGCGCAAACCAGATGTGTCCGATCTCGATGACGCCATGCTCCCGGGCGATGCGCATGAAGCTCGCCATGCCCTGCGGCGATCCGGTCTTGGCATCGACCACGCAGACGAAATAGGGATCTGTCGATGCGGCGCGTTCGGCGAGCCAACCCTTGAACTCACCAAACCCGCCGAAGGGTCCGTATGGCAGGTATCGAAACATGGACTCGGCCACGCCTTCCGCGTGTGAGGCCCTGAAGAGAGGTCGCGCGTGCCGCTCGGGATCGACCGCCTCGAGGCGCACGGTTGCGCCTGTGATCGTCTCGCGGGGCGGAAACCTGGCCGGGGTCCAGTCGAGGCTCAATTCACCATCTCGAATAAAGTGATCATCAGAAGCTGTTCTCGAAGGAGAGTACATGAGCACCAAAGCAACGACCGCAACCGATCACACCGCCACAATGCCCCGCGAACGAGCGCCGAAACCCGTCGCCCCTGGAACGAGGATCGGGCACGTCCACCTCAAGACGGCTGACATCCAGCGCGTGTACGACTTCTACGTCGGCATCCTGGGATTCGATGTGATATTCCGCATGCCCGACGCCCTCTTCTTGTCCGCCGGCGGCTATCACCATCACCTGGGCTTCAACACGTGGGAATCGAAGGGCGGATCCCCCCCACCCCCCGGCACCACGGGCCTGTACCACGTCGCGATCCTCTATCCGACGCGGGCCGCGCTCGGCGACGCGCTGCGGCGCCTGGCGGAGGCCGGCTGGCCCCTGGACGGCGTCAACGACCACGGCACGCACGAGGCGCTGTACCTTCGTGACCCCGACGGCAACGGGCTCGAGTTGGCCTGGGATCGCCCCGAGGATCAGTGGCCGAGGGACAAAGACGGCCACCTCAGCTTCAGCGGCAAGAGGCTGGACCTGGAAGGCCTGCTGAAGGAAGGCATCGAGTCGGAGCCCAAGCCCGCGTAGACGCGACGCTACTTCGCCCCGCTCACGCCTCCGTCGATCACCAGGCCCGAGGCCATGACGAACCTCGACTCGTCGGAAGCCAGGTAAAGGGCTGCTGAGGCGACGTCCTCAGGCCTGCCGAGCTCACTCGTGAGCTGGCGCTTGCGGATCGACGCGTAACCCTCTTCGGGATCTTTGTACGACTCCTTGAGATAGCGCTCCACGAAGGGCGTAAGGATGGTTCCGGGCAGCAGAGCGTTGACGCGGATGCCATGCTGCGCAAGGTCGACCTGCATCGACTTGGTCATCGACAGGACCGCGCCTTTCGAAGCCGCATACGAGACGCGCCGCGCCAGGCCGATCTCCGCGATGCAGGACGACATGTTGATGATCGAGCCCGACCGCTGCTTGATCATGTGAGGCACGACCGCCCGGCTGGTCAGATACACGCCGCGGACATTCACCTTCATCACGCGGTCGAACAGGTCAGGCTCGGTCTCGAGCACATCTCCGACGCCGCTGATCCCGGCGTTGTTGAAGAGCACGTCGATGCGCTTGAATCGCTTGGCGATCCTCGCCGCCAGCGCCATGGTGTCCTGCTCGTCGGTTACATCGACGTGCTCGGCGACCGCCTCGCCTCCGGCCTTGCGAATCCCCGCGACCGTGGACTTGGCGCCGCGATCATCGACGTCAGCGACGACGACTCGGGCTCCCTCACCCGCGAACAATCGCGCCGTCGCCTGGCCGATGCCCGACCCGGCGCCAGTGATGAGACAGACCTTGCCCTGCAGCCGCCCGCCGCTCAAACGCGTTCGGTTCCGATGAGCCGAGCCAGACCGAGCGCGATGAGGATGATGGCCCCGTCGACGGCGTCGATCCAGGTGGAGCTGATGTTCGAGATCGTCAGGATGTTGGTGACGAGGCTGAGCAGGATGACGCCGGTGAGGGCGCCGATCATCCGCCCGCGTCCTCCATCGAGCGAGATTCCACCGATAACCGCCGCCGCGAAGACTTCGAAAATCAAGTTCGAGCCCTGGCCAGCCGTCACCACGGTGACGTAGCCCGCTTGCATCAATCCTCCTACTGCCGCCAGCACGCTGGCGACCATGAAGACGCCGATCCTGATCTGGTCGACCCTGATGCCGGCCGCTCGCGCCGCCTCCAGGTTGCCGCCGATGGCATACATCGCCCGCCCGGTCCGGTGATAGCGGAGGAACCAGGCCGCCGCAAAGAACGTCGCGAGCGTGACCCAGACCGCGACCGGGACCCCGAACCACGACTCCGCTCCGAGATAGATGAACACCTCTGGCAGGTGGTAGACAGTCTTCCCGCCCAGCCATCCGAGCTGCAGTCCGGTCAGCAGGATGCTCATGGCGAGCGTGAAGATGAAGGCGTTGAAGTTCGCCTTGATGACCAGGAAACCGTTGAAGGTCCCGACCACCAGGCCAACCCCAAGCACGATCAAAACGCCCAGCCACGGATTCAGCTGCAGCCCCAGGCCCTCGCTTGCCTTCGGGGCGATCAGCCAAGCGCCTAGCAGGGGGGCGAGCCCATATGTCCCTTGCAGCGAGATGTCGAACTTGCCAGTGAGCAGGATCAAGGATTCAGCGACTACGACCATCCCCAATGCCGCACCGCCCTGGGCAATGTTGATGAGGTTGGATGACGTGAAGAAGATCGGGTTGATGATCGTGCCGGCGATCATCAGGACGACGATGACCGGAACCAGGGTGAGCTCGCGGAACCAGTTGAGGACCACCAGGCGCATATCCCTGCGCGAAACAGGCCCTCGAGCCGACGGCTGGATCTGGTCGGCGGCGCTCTCAGCGATCGCCTTGCTCATCAGACCGCGACCTCGAGACCTTCGACCGCTGAGATGAGAAGCTGCCGGTCCCAAGGAGGCTGGTCGAATTCGCGGGCGATCCGGCCGCGCACCATCACGATCAACCTGGTGCAGACCCGCAGGTCTTCGAAGTCGTCGGAGACGAGAAGGACAGCCACGCCCTGATCTCGCGCTCGCCCGAGGGCGTCAAGGAGGGCCTCCTTGGAGGCAACGTCCACGCCAACGGTCGGGTTGACGACCACGAGCACCGACGGCTCGGCCGCGAAGGCCCGCCCGACGACGACCTTCTGCTGATTGCCGCCGCTCAAGCTAGACACAGGCTGCTGGAGGCTGTGAGCCACGATCTGGAGGCTCGCGACCTGGCGCTCGGCGATGGCATCGCGGTCCCTGGACGAAACGAGGCCAAAGTGCCGGGACAGCCTGTCGAGTATCGAGAGCGTGAGGTTCTCGGCGACGCCCAGCTGGGGTGCGAAGCCACGAGCGTGGCGGTCCTGCGGGACGTAGCCGACGCCGCGGTCGAGAACCGCGTCCACTTTGCCCAGGCGGACCGCGCTGCCATGGATGGCGATCGCGCCTGCACGGGGCTTCATGAGCCCGACAACGGCATCGGCGACGGTGGCGGTGCCGGAGCCGTCGAGCCCGACGAGGCCGACACATTCGCCTGCGCGCACCGAGAGGCTCACCTCGTACACCGAGCCCGCGAGCGAATGGACCGTGAGGCCGGAAACGTCGAGCTGCTTCTCGCCCAGGGCGCCCTGCTTCTTGGCCACGGCTGCGATTTCCGTCGCGCGTCTTGGAGGCGCACTGCCGACCATTGCGGCAACGAGGCTCGCCTGGCTGATGTCTTCGACGTCACCTTCCGCGACAAGAGCGCCATCGCGCAGCACGCTGACCCGATCGCAAATCTCGTAGATCTCCTCGAGATGGTGCGAGATGTACAGGATTCCTACGCCACGCTCGCGCAAGCGGCGCACACGCTCGAACAGCCTCTCAACCGCCGCCTTCTCGAGCGCGGCGGTCGGCTCGTCGAGGATGAGGAAACGTGCGCCGATCGAGAGCGCTCGTGCGATCTCCACCACCTGGCGCTGCTCGACCGTCAGCCGGCCGGCCTGCTGATCGACGTCGACGTCGAAGCCCCATTCGAGCATGAGGTCGTGCGCATCCCGGCGCATTCGGCGCCAGTTCACAAATGCGCTTTCGCGGTCCGAGGTCGGTCGGTTCAGGAAGACGTTCTCGGCCACGGTGAGTGGCGGTACGACCATCGACCGCTGATAGACGCAGGCGACCCTGGCCAGCCATGCGCCGCGATCGGCGAGGCCGGGCGCCGGCCCGGCGGCCAAACGTATCGATCCACGATCTGGGCGGCTGAGCCCGGTCAAGAGCGAAACCAGGGTCGACTTGCCGGCGCCGTTCCGGCCCACCAGGCCGTGGCATTCGCCGGAGAGCACGTTGAGCGAAACATCGATCAAGGCTTTCGTCTCGCCGAACGATTTGGAGACGCTCTCGGCCTCGCCGACCGGGGCCGGACTCTCAACCGGCCCCGTCGACGAGTTGCCCTGCATCAGAAGAGGATTTTCTACCTACGGACTACTTGTTGTTGCACCACAGGTCGGTGCTGTTCACCTGAGTCGAGCCGTTGTCACCGGCGAATGTCACCAGTGGTGCAGCCAATGCGTCCTCGAGGTTGCCGGCAACGGTCACGATCTTGCTGTTGTGGTCGGTGGTCTGACCGTCGTTGTACTTGGTGCCGGCGACCGCCTGCTTCGCGTAGTAGATCGCGTAGTAGGCGTACTTGTCGGCCGGTTGGTCGATGGTCGCGTCCAGGTTCTTGCTGCGGATGAGATCGCACTCGTGGGGAGAGCCATCGTTTCCGACCAGGATGATGTGGTTGGACGCGCCGACGTCAGAGTATTTGTTCTTCTGCTTCTCCTGAGCGATGATGCCGTCCTCTGGCACGCTCCAGTGAACGTAGATCCCGCGCAGGTCTGAGATGGCGGTCAGGGCTGTGGTGGCGTTCTGGACCGCCGGGTCGGTCCCCCAGTCCTTGGTCTCGTAGGCCTTGACCTTGAAGTTGGGATATTTCGACGAGATCATGGTGGTGCAACCTGTTGCGCGGTCTCGCGCATTGAGGGACGTGAGGTCGCCTTCGACCATCGCGATGGTGCCCGGGCCGCTGGCATGCGAAGCGATGTAGTCACACGACTTGCTGCCGTAGGCCGTGTTGTCGGCGCGCACGATCATGTAAACGCTGCCCTGCGACGGAGCCACGTCGACCGTCACGACCGGAATGTTCTTGCTCTTGGCGTAGTCCAGGGCGGGCCCGATAGCCGCGCTGTCGGCTGGGTTCACGATAAGGGCCTGGACCCCTTGGGCGATCAGGGATTTGACGTCGATGATCTGCTGAGCGGCCTCGTTGCCGTTCGCTTCCACGTTGGCCACCTTCGGGCCGACAAGAGTGACGCCGAGCTGCGACTCGTACTGGCTTTCGTACTTGAGGTAGTTGCCCCAGAAGCCCGGCAGGTTGTATGTCAAGACCACGCCGATCTTCGCCGGACCGCTGGTAGTCGTGTTGTTGGAAGTGTTGCCGCAGGCTGCCAGGACGGCTATCGCCGCGACCGCTCCCACCACAGCTTGAATCCGCCTACCGTGCGCTCTCAAATTCCTGCTCCTCCTTGCCGCGTTGGGGCGATTCGCCCAAGTAATCCGATGTTTGACGGTTCCACGCACCTTAATTCGCACCTCGCCAAGTGTCAAGTACCAAATTTGCCTGACCAGCCATCGGATGTCCGTTCATTTGGCCGCCGCTCGCCAGGCAGCCCCGTCGGGGAAGCCGTAGACGGCCAACGAGTCCGTCCGCATCTCCGCGCTGTAGCCAGGCAGCGCGGGCGCCTGGTAGCGGCCGCCGACGACTCGGACCGGGTCGATGAAGTGCTCGTGGAGATGGTCGACGTATTCGCAGACCCTGTTCTCGAGCGAAGCGCTGACGGCGATGTAGTCGAAGATCGCCAGGTGCTGCACGTATTCGCACAGGCCGACGCCGCCGGCATGCGGGCAGACCGGGACGCCGAACGCGGCCGCGAGGATGAGGACCGCCAGCACCTCGTTGACTCCGCCGAGCCGGCAGCTGTCGATCTGGCAGAAGTCGATGGCCTTCGCCTGCAAGAGCTGTTTGAAGATGACCCGGTTCTGAACGTGCTCCCCGGTCGCCACCCTGATGGGCGCGATGGCCTCCCGAATACGCTGGTGGCCTAGCACGTCATCAGGGCTGGTGGGCTCTTCGATCCACCACGGATTCACCTCCGCCAGAGAGCGCATCGCGTCGATGGCCTGCCCGATGCTCCAGACCTGGTTGGCGTCGAGCATCAGGTGGCCGTTGGGGCCGATCGCCTTGCGCAGGGCGCGCGCTCGGCGCAGATCCGAAACGGGATCCGCGCCGACCTTCAGCTTCAAGTGGGTGAAGCCGGCGTCCATCGCAGCCTGGGCGAGCGAAATGATCTTGGCGTCGGAGTAGCCCATCCAGCCCGCAGACGTCGTGTAAGCGGGAAACCCATCACGCAGCATCTCGGCTTCGCGAATGCCCCGCGTGGAGGCGTTGCGTTGGAGAAGATCGAGCGCCTGGTCGGGTGTGAGCGCATCGTCGATATATCGAAAGTCGATGCAGGCGACAAGCTGCTCCGGCGACATGTCGACGAGCAACTTCCAAAGCGGTTTGCCCTCGGTCTTCGCGTACAGGTCCCACACGGCGTTGACGAGGGCCGCCGTGGCCAGGTGCACAACGCCTTTCTCAGGACCGAGCCAGCGCAGCTGGCTGTCGGCGACGAGCCCGCGCCAGAACGCCGCCATGTCCGATGCGATGTCCTCGATCGTGCGCCCGACGACGTGATGGGCGAGCAGGTGGACGGCGGCCACGCAAAGCTCCGTCCCGCGGCCGATGGTGAACGTGAGGCCGTGGCCCGCCAGGCCGCCTGGATGGTCGGTCTCGAGGACGACGTACGCGGCCGAGTAGTCGGGATCGATGTTCATCGCATCCGACCCATCGAGGGTTCGCGAGGTCGGGAAGCGGATGTCGCGCGCGACGGCCCGCAGGATCCTTGTGCCCACCTGGGCTCCGAGTTATATGCTAAAGCTCCGATGTTTGTCAACCTTGCGAAGCGGACGCCGCGCGGTCAAAGGTCGCCGATGGCGGTAACGTCCGACCTCTTGGCACAGGCCTCCGGATGCCTGACAATCCACTCGCAATGACCGCATCTGGGCCGCCCCGCCGCGGCCGGCGCAATCCAAGCGTCACCGACGAGGCCATCGACAAGATCCAGGGCCTGATCATCTCGGGCAGTTGGGGACCGGGTGACCGCCTCCCCAAGGAGACCGAGCTCGCGGCTCAGCTGGGGCTGTCGCGCAACTCCCTGCGAGAGGCGGTGCGCGCGCTGTCGCAGCTTCGGGTGCTGGAGGTGCGGCAGGGTGACGGTACCTATGTGACCAGTCTCGAGCCCGAGCTGCTGCTTGAAAGCACGAGCTTCGTCAGCCACCTGCTCGTCGGCGAGTCTGCACTCGAGCTGTTTGAGGTGCGGCGGCTGCTGGAGGGCGCGGCGGCGGGACTGGCTGCGGCCCGGATCGACTCCGCGGGCAAGAAGGCTTTGGGTAGCAAGCTCGAGCGAATGGTCGAGGCCGAGACCGTCGAGGACCTCGTCCAGGCGGATGTCGATTTTCACGCCATCATCGCCACGGCGACCGGGAACACGTTTCTGACATCGCTGCTGGCAAGCCTCTCCTCCCGCACGATGCGCGCGCGCATTTGGCGCGGCCGCGAGGTGGACAACGCGCTCGACGTCACAAGGGACGAGCACCGGCGCATCTATGAAGCGATCGTAAGTGGCGACCCCGAGCTGGCACGGGCAGCGGCGATAGCACACATCGCGAGTGGCGAGCGGTGGCTGCGGGCGCAACTTGCCGCGGCCGGGTCCGAGGCGCCTGCGACGCCGGCGGAAGCGACCCGTTGACAGATTTCCCACCCCTGGCGGGGGCCCTCCCTTCCCATTTGGCTCCCTCCCCCAGCCGACGCACCGTGCAGCCGATGCTACGAATTCAAAATCTCAGTGCCAACCCAGCTTGTTAAGACCATGAAGATCGGCCTGCACACCCACCTCAAGCCCGGCGTGGAGGAGCGCTACGAGGAATATCACCACAACGTCTGGCCCGACGTGCTCGAGGGCATGCGCCGCGTCGGAATCACGGAGTACGTCATCTTCCGCGATGGGCTCGACCTCTTCCACTACATCGAATGCGACGACTACGACCGCGCTATGGCCGAGCTGGCTGCCAGCCCGCTGAATCAGCGCTGGGAAGCTGAGATGGCGCCGATGACGACCGTCGCCCACGACCTCAGCGGCAAGGGCAGCGATCGCATGTCGCTCATCTTCGAATTCTAGTCACGCCCAAATTGAATCCGCGCGAACGGGTGGCTCTCGGCCGCACCGCCCTGACCGTCACCCGTTTTGGACTCGGCACCGCCCCCCTCGCCGGACTGTTCGAGGCGGTTGATGAAGCCCAGGGCATCGCGGTCATCGAGCGCGCCTGGGACGCGGGCATCCGCTTCTTCGACACGGCGCCGCTGTACGGCCACGGACTCGCGGAAATGCGACTCGGCAAAGTGCTGAGACAGAAGCCTCGCGACGAGTTCACCCTGGCCACCAAGGTCGGCCGGCTTCTGCGCGCCGACGTCCCGCCCGAGCCGGGCCAGTCGTGGCGTGGCACGCCGCCGGTCAACCCCATGTTCGACTTCAGCTACGACGGCGTCATGCGTTCGTTCGGAGAGAGCCTCGAGCGGCTCGGCCTCGATCGCGTCGACATCCTGCACATCCATGACCCCGACGACCATTACGACGAGACGATCAATGGCGCATACCGTGCGCTCGATCGCCTCCGCGCCGACGGCGTCATCGGAGCCGTCAGCGCGGGGATGAACCAGGCCGAGATGCTCACCCGTTTCGCGCGCGAAGGCGATTTCGACTGCTTCTTGCTGGCAGGCCGCTACACGCTGCTGGATCAGATCGCCCTGAAGGAGCTGCTGCCTGAATGTCAGAAGCGCGGGATCGCGATCCTCGCCGGCGGCGTCTACAACAGCGGCATCCTTGCCGACCCCAAACCTGGCGCGCACTACAACTACCAGACCGCGCCCGCCGAGCTCATCGACCGAGCCCGTCGAATACGTGATGTTTGCACCCGGCACGGTGTGCCGTTGAAAGCAGCAGCCGTTCAGTTTCCGATGGGACACCCAGCGGTGGCCTGCGTAATCGTCGGCTGCCGCTCGACCGCTCAGCTCGACGAGAGCATCGAGATGTTTGAGTTCGACATTCCGGCGGCGTTGTGGCATGACCTCAAGGTCGAGGGCTTGCTGCCGACCGACGCGCCCACGCCTTAAGTGAAAGTCGACGCCCACCACCACTTCTGGGATCCCTCACGCCGCGATTACCCGTGGATGGGAGACGAGCTGGCCGCGATTCGCCGGCCCTTTCGACCTGCCGACCTGGCGCCCCTGCTCGCGGCCGCCGGAATCGACATGACAGTTTTGGTGCAGACGCTCTCCAGCCTCGATGAGACCCGCGAGTTCTTGAACACGGCGGCCAACACAGAGTTCATCGCCGGCGTGGTCGGCTGGGTGGACCTCACCGACCCCAACGTTGCTGACACTCTCACCGAGCTGCGCTCAGGACCGGGCGGGCGATTCCTGGTGGGCATCCGCCACCAGGTCCACGACGAGCCCGATCCCAGGTGGCTTCTCCGTGACGAAGTCAAACGCGGGATCCGCGCGGTCGGCGATGCTGGGCTCGTCTACGACCTCCTCGTCAGGACGCGGGAGCTCCCTGCGGCCGTCGAGCTTGTCAGCGCCATGCCGGACACGAGCTTCGTGCTGGACCACATCGCCAAGCCAAAGATCGCCGCCGGGCCACGCGATCCCGAATGGGAGGTCGCCATGGCGCCGATGGCGGATCGCCCGAACGTCACCTGCAAGCTGTCCGGAATGACGACCGAAGCCGACTGGAAGACATGGACCACACACCAGCTGCAGACTTATGTGACGCGGGTTCTCGATTGGTTCGGCCCAGAGCGATGCATGTTCGGCTCTGACTGGCCGGTGTCGCTGCTGGCGTCCGACTACGCGCGCGTCGTCAGCACGATGAAAGAGCTGGTGGGCGAAAACGACAACGTGTTCGGCGCCACGGCCACGCGAGTGTATCGGCTGGGCTAGGCGACGTCGTCGATGAGCGCCGCCCAGCGTTCGTCGATGCGCCGCACCGTGTAGATCGCGAAGGCTCCCACCCACGCGACCACGAACGCACCCACGATCACGTAGCCGGCCTTGCCGATGAAATCGAAGTTCGCGATCATATCGAAAGCACCGCCGCGCAGACCCAGAGCGTGAATGAGGATCTGCCCCAGCTCGACGACGCCGACAAACAGCGCCACGAAGACCGACAGCGATGTCACGGTCAGGTTGTAGAACACCTTTCGAATCGGACTCGCGAAAGCCCACGAGTAGGCCTTCGACATGAACGCACCGTCGGTCGTATCCATGAGCGACATGCCCGCCGCGAATATCAGCGGCAAAGAGATGACCGCGGTGAATGGCAGCCCTTGCGCGGCGGCGCCGGCGGAGATGGCCAGAAGTGCGACCTCGGACGCGGTATCGAATCCGAGCCCGAACAGAAAGCCGATCGGATACATGTGCCAGCTGTGTTCGACCAGCCGGAACATACGGCCGAACAACCTGGTCATGAAGCCGCCCGCGACCAGCTCCGTCTCCAGACCCTGGCGGTCGTACTCGCCGCGGCGCATCTTGCGATACACCCGAACGATGTCGATGAGGATGAGCAGGTTCATGATCCCGATGAGAACGAGGAAGGTTCCCGAGATCGTCGTCCCGACGACGCCGCCGACGTTCCGTAGCTCGCCGTTCCCGCCGACGACTCCCTGGACGATCGACTTAACTGCGAGCCCAAGGGCGACCGCGATCAGCAGCACCACCGTCGAGTGGCCAAGGGAAAAGAAGAAACCGACGCCGACAGGCTTTCGCTCCTGCTGGAGCAGCTTTCGTGTGGTGTTGTCGATGGCAGCGATGTGGTCGGCGTCGAACGCGTGTCTGAGTCCAAACGTGTAAGCCAGACCGCCCAGCGCCAGAAAGCCCGGGTGCTGCGCGCCGTAGGCCAAAAGGAGGCCCCAGCCGGCCACATGGAGGACCGCGACCAGCCCATAGAAGCCGCCCAGCCGGGCGCGCTCGCCTCGATCGAAGGACCGCCCGATCAGCGTCCAGGGTGAGGCCACGAGCGCAAGCCTAACCGCTAACGCGACTTAGTCGCAACTGGGTATTCACGCGAACCTCCCGCAAATGCGAACGTCTCTCAAACCGGCCGGCTTTGCGACGGCGCGGTACGCTTCAAACGGTGGACTTCGACCGGCTCCCGCCTCAGCTGCAGGTCGTGCTCCGGACCCTCGCCCAGGCCGTCCGCAGCCGCGAGCCTGCGATCGAGGGCAACCTTCACCAGCTGCGGGCCCGCCATCCGCACTTCACCAATGACCAACTTGCGAAAGAGCTGATCCGTTCCACGCGCAGGCGAGTGGCCGCAACGGGAGCCCTCAGTGGAGCTACGGCCATCGCGCCCGGGCTCGGCACCATGCTTGCGGTCGGGACCGTCACCAGCCAGGCGCTCTACGCGCTGGAGCAGGAGATCGAGCTCGTGCTAGGGATCGCGATGATCTACGGTCACGAGCTCGGGACGTCTGACGAGCGGCTGGTGGAGGCGCTCGTCGTGGTCGGCATCACCTCGGGTGCGGTCAAGCTGCGCGAGGACGTGTTGGTCACCGGCGGCGAGCGTCTGGCTGTCGCCGCATTCCGCCGCCTGCCCGCGACGCTGCTCGCGCACGGCGGCAGCCGCGTCTTGACGCGAATCCTGATGCGATTCGCCAGCACCGGTGCGGCCAGGGCTGCGGCTCGCCTCGTTCCCATCGGCGTCGGCGTCGCCGCGGGCGCCGGTTTCGACTGGATCGCGGTCACCGGACTCGGACGCGCGGCCATGAAGTACTACGGACCCGGCGGTCCTGGGGCGCGCCCCCTTTTACTTGCCGGCGAAGATCCCGCGCACGTCGAACTGCGCGGGTGACGCGATCTGGTCGAAGCCGCACTTCTTAGGCGGCTTGTCCAGACGCCAGCGCAGGAAACGGGTCGCGTGCCGGAAGCGCTCGCCCGCCTCGAGCTTGTCGTAAGCGACCTCGCAGACCAGCTCGGGCCGCACCGTCACCCACTCGAGATCCTTTCCCCGCGACCAGCGGCTGAGCCCGCCGGGCATGCGGCCTGAGCTGTAGGAATCCCATTCGCTCGGCGGGACGTCGACCTGCAGCGGTTTCAACTTCGCGATCAGCTCCTTGCGCTCGGCCGCATTGAACGACGAAGTGTGACCCACGTATTGCAAGGTGCCCTTGCGGTCGTACAGGCCGAGGAGCAGAGAGCCAAGCGACTTGCCGTCAGCCGACTTCCGCCAACCGATGACGACGCAATCTGCGGTCCGCTGGTGTTTGACCTTCACCCACAGCCGCTTGCCCGGGACATAAGCGCCGGTCCAGGACTTCGCCATCACCCCATCCAGTCCCGCGCCTTCGAAGCGTTCGAACCATCGAGCCGCCGTCGCGTGGTCGCGCGTGTAAGGGGTGAGAAAGATCGGCGGCTTGACGGCCTTCAGCAGACTCTCGAGCCTCTTGCGCCGCTTTCCCAGCGGTTCCGAGCGCAAGTCCGCGTCGCCCTCAGCGAGGATGTCGAACGCCACGTACCAGGCAGGCGTGGCTTCGCTGAGCATTCGCACGCGCGAGTCGGCCGGATGGATGCGCTGCTGCAGAGCGCCGAAATCGAGGCCGTTGTCTCCGACCACGATCAGCTCGCCGTCGAGGACGACCTTCTCCGGGCGCAGCTTCCGGAAGGCCGGGAGCACCTCGGGGAAATACCGGGTCATCGGCCGCGCGCCACGGCTCACCAGCTCGACTTCGTCCCCGTCGCGGAAGACGAGCGTGCGGAAGCCGTCCCATTTCGGCTCGTATTCCCAGCTGTCGCCCTGGGGGATGCCTTCGCCCGACGCCGACAGCATCGGTTCCATATCCAGCGGTATCGGAAGCTTCAAGGAAGGCATTTATCCCCAGTTTGTCTATATCTTGTGGATGAATGAACGCTGTGCTACCATATCGCCGGTCGGTAAAGCCGGCTCACTGATTCGACTCCACGCCCCCACCCCAGCCTTGGGAAGCTCGCGCAAGCGGGCTTCCCGCTTTATGAGCCGAATCGCGAAATCAGCTCGGCCACGGTCATCTTGCCGTAGTCCTTGTTCAGGACCTTCTCGGCCGTGTGCCAGACCGTCTGCGCCTGAGCCGGTCCCCGATCGGCCAGCTGGTCGAGCGTGATGGAGCCGAACAGCTGAATCTGCGGGATCTGCTTCAGCTGCTGTGCGAGCCACTTGGCCCACTGAGCCGCGTTGCCTTCGTTTGGGGCGACTTTGGCGTCGAGCGCAGTTCTGATCGCCGATGCCTTCGCCTCGGCGGTCGCAGTCGCCTTGGCGACTTTGGCCGCCGTTTGCTGAGCGGCCTCGGCCGCCTCTGCCGCGTCCTCTTTCGCCTTCGCCTCCATCTCGGCGGCGGTGGCCGTTGCCCGCGCCGGCATCGTGGTCAGGCCCGCTTCGCCCTTGTGCATGATTTCCTCGGCGGCCGTCCGCACCTCGCTCCGACCGTCCCCTTCAGCCTTGCCTT
>Ga0209160_1001478_pt1 | contig 19816 bp, 17 predicted proteins | sample GraSoiAngelo_153_FD_186167 | JGI IMG/M metagenome (GOLD analysis project Ga0209160, IMG submission 186167) | Grasslands soil microbial communities from the Angelo Coastal Reserve, California, USA - 14_1009_12_40cm (SPAdes) (version 2) | ecosystem: Environmental > Terrestrial > Soil > Grasslands ... | reverse complement strand
GAACTTCTCTGCGGGAAATTTTCGTCTTCATGTTCATCCTCCTCACGCCTTCACGGTGGCAGCGCGCTTGATGGCGCGAATCACGCGCACGTGGCTGCCGCAGCGGCAGAGATTTCCGTTGAGGGCCTGCTTGATCTGGTCGTCGTTGGGATGGGGATTCTTATCCAGGAGCACTTTCGCCGTCATGATCATACCGTTCATGCAGTAACCGCACTGCGCGGCCTGCTCTTCGATGAACGCAGTTTGCAGCACGTGAGGATGCTCGAGCGTCCCCAAGCCTTCGAGCGTGGTGATGCCGCGATTCTGCGCCGCGTTGACGGGAACGCTGCAGGAGCGCACCGCGCTTCCGTCCAGGATCACGGTACACGCGCCGCACTGGCCGAGGCCGCAGCCGAATCTGGGCCCGCGCAGTTCGAGATCATCGCGCAAGACATACAAGAGCGGGGTGGTGGGATCGGTGTCCACAACCCGAGATTGGTTATTTACTCGAAGCGAGATTCGCGCCATGCGAGTTTCCTTTCTCGTTCTCGACTTTTTTGACACGCGAAAGCTTCCGCGCAGGGCGGTCTGGTGACTTTCGCGCGGGTATCGTTGCGCAGTGAAAAGCTGCCTCGGCGCAACCGGCCCGGGCGGTTCGGTAAGAGAATCGGCTTATAGCTTACACCGGCTGGTCCAAGGCGGCGAAAAAATTTGTCGGCGTACTCAACGACTCGACTACACGCCGTCAGAGCGCGGTAGCAAGCTCCTGGCCATTGGCCAAGACAATCTTGTCCAGATGCATCACGGGCTTGCCGTCCTTGGCGGGATTGCCGGTCATGGTGAGTTCGTCGCCGGGCTTTAGCGTATCTCTTTTCCAGCCCGCCCTGGTCAGCATGGCGATGGCACCCAATTCGGCGCTCCACTTTACGATAGCGCCCTTGTCATCCTTCACGTCGAGATAAATGTAGGCATGGGGATTGGTCCAGTCGAAGCTTGTCACGGTTCCTTTCACGGTGACCGAGCGGGACATGTCGAACCAGGACACAAACCCATGATGAGCGTACGTGGACGCTGCCAGCGAAAGCAGCAGAAGAACCGCGGTAACGGGGAACACCGCCAGCCTATTCCTCATTGCGGCCCCCTCCTCTCTCTTGTTGTCTTCTCGCGCAGTCATTTTCCCTGGTAATTGTACTTGTTATTCTCTTCACAGACGTATTCCTGGATCTCCCAGCCGGGCTTCAACTTGTAGACTTGCTGAACCGTGATGGGTTTCGTGTACGCCATGGGATCCTCGATCGTAAGGTCGTCCGCGAGCGTGTCGTGGTCGACGCGGCGGATGCGCTCCACCAGGTGCATGGCTTCGCTATGAGGGAGTCCGTCGCCGTCAAGCCAGGTCTTATCGTTGAAACCGATCGTATCCACAACCAGCGTGTCGCCTTCCCACTTGCCAATGGAGTCACCCGAATAAGTGGGGTCCAAGTCTTTGGGGTGCTGCCGATTCATATAGATTTGGCGCATCACCTGTGGACCCTCGTGAAGGATGATCACGCGCGTGGGCACTTGAAAGATTTCCATGGGGTAAGGCACAGAAATCATGAACCGCGGCACTCCCAAAGGCAGACAGCCTAGATTGGGGTCGTCGGTCTGAGGGTTGGTCGCCTTGAATTTCATTTCCGCCCAAGGTTGCAAAGGCGCGCCTCCGTTCGGAAACAGCCTGGGCTCAAACTTTTCCACTAGCCAGACGCCGGAAATGTCCGGTACCGATCCCGCGTGGGACGCATCTTGACCGCGCGTCGCGGGTACGAGCGCAAACATCGCCGTCACAGCTGCCGCAGAAAAGATCAAGCCATTCCGCACTGGTGACCCCCTCCTGGCTTCTGATTTCGTTGGTTTGATTGAGGGGTAAGGTACCACGCTGTCGTCGCCCAGCCAAGCGTCCGCAATTCTTGCACTTCAGCCCGGCAATCTTCGCGCCTAGGGGATTCGCCCCGAAGGGCGGCGCTACATTTTGTTTTCCTGCTACCATGTGCGTTCACCTTGCTCGTTTCTTGCAAGCGATGCGCGGCCTTTGATGCGGCACAAAAAATACCTGCGGATGATCGTGCTGGTTGTTGTGCTCGCGGCCATCGCGGGCTGGCAGATCAGGCGCGAGTACCGGCCGCCGGTATTAAAGGCGGGCGCGCGGCTCTACGCTTACATCGCCAATGCCGGCGATGGAAGCGTCTCCGTGGTGGATCTGGTGGCGCTGAAAGCCATCGCCACCATTCCGGTGGGCCCGATTCCTTCCGGGCTGCGCGTGCTGACGCCGCGCAAGGAGATTTGGGGTGTATCCAGCCTATCGAGCTTATCGGGCGGCGATGGCGGATACGCCTGGGTGATCAGCGCGGAATCGGGGCGCGTGATCTCGCGCATCGCCGTCGGGCCGTTTCCCTCCGCGGTGGAATTTTCGGCTGATGGCCAGCGCGCCTACATCGCTTCTTCGGGATCGAACCAGATCGTGCGCATTGATACGGCCACGAAGCAGATCAGCGGCCGCGCGCGTACCGGGCGGCATCCGTGGTTCGCGCGCCTCACTCCCAACGGCCGCCTGCTGCTCGTTCCCAACCGCGACGATTCCACGCTCGAAATTTTCGACGCGCAGACGCTGGCGCCGATCGGCATCGTCGGTGTGGCCGAACATCCGGAGCAAGTCGTGGTCCTGCCGGATAGTTCGGTCGCTTTCATCTCCGCCGCCGATGCGAAGGAAATCTCGGTGGTCGATCTAAAGAGAAACGTCTTGCTCAGCAACCTGCAGCTGGGCGGCGCGCCGCACGCCATGATCCTCAAGCCGGATGGCGGCGAGCTCTACGTCACCGTGCCGAATTTGCACGCTATCGAGATCATCAATACCTGGACCACGGAAATCTCCGAATCCATGCTGGTGGGATTGGCGCCGGAAAGCGGCGTGCTCAGCGCGAATGCCGATGCGCTCTATCTTTCCGATTCCGCGGCGGGACGCGTGCTGCCAATCGCCATCGGCGCGCGGCATCTGGCCCTTCCCATCACGGTCGGCCGCGAGCCGGTGACGTGCACGATGGACCCGAGCGGCGAGCTTCTGCTGGTGGCGAATCAGGAGTCAAACGATCTGGCGGTCATCCGGTTGCGCACTTCGAGTTTGCTGACCATGGTGCCCGTCGGCTCGCATCCAACCGAGATCGTGACGCTGCTGTTTTGAATGCAACCAGATTAGATATGGCCGTCAAAAGCCTCGAAGGAGTATCAGGATGAGCAACGCAGTCTATCTGCTCTGGTTCGTCAGGGCAGGGCTCAAGATAGAGGACGTCGAGATGCTGATTGGTGTGTACTCTAACGAGGAAGAAGCCAAATCTGCAATTCAGCGCCTTTGCGAGAAGCCCGGCTTCGCTGAATTTCCGCAGGGATTTCAAATCGTGTCTTACGAACTCGACCGCGACCACTGGGTCGAGGGCTTCAAATTCGTTGAATAGCTACTGAATCGCCCAGGCGAAGTGGTCTTCGCCGAGGGCCACCTCGAACCAGCCTTCGGCGGGAAGCAAATCCACGGGCAGGCCGCCTTCCCACAGCGCAATCACCAGAGAAAACGAATTGCGCTGGCCCAGGCGCAAGAGTTTGCGGGCGACGGAAACTTCGAGGATGCGATCGCAAGAGGCGATGACCATGTCCTGCGGTCCCCAAAGGCAGGTGTCTTTCGTCTCCACGCGCTGATCGCGGAGTTTTCCTTCGCGCGCGTGCAGAACGATGCGCAGTTCTTCTTCGCCGCGCAGCGTGATGCGAAATTCCGCGTCCTGCAGGGCGGCCAGTTGATTGTCGGCAAAATCCACGCGAATGTAGAAGCGTTCGCTGCTGAAGCCATACCGAAACTGATGCAGCCAATGCACGCGGCCATGCATGGAACTACCCTGACGGTCGGGCGAATAGAGCCCGGCGCCCAGCCACTCGAAATAAGTGGATTCGCGCCCGTCCACGCGCACATCGAGAAAGGCCGACGGCGCGGTGACGTGCGCCGGCGCAGGCTTTTGCTTGATGGGCTCGGCCAATTCATCGGGAGCATCGCGGCCCAGGCTCTGATAGGCCTCGCTCAGTAGTTGCCGGAAAAACGCGTCGAATTCCTCGTCGTTTGCGGAACTGTGTTCGGGACCGAACCACCAGCACCAGTCGCTGCCTTCGGCCATGAGCAGCGCCTCGAACGCGGCGGAGAGCTGATCGGCACCAGGAGCATTCGCTTCGCCGCCCTCGCGCCGCGCGAGTTGCTGGGCATAAAATTCCCGCGCGCGCGCCAGTAATTCCCAGGCAGTGACGTCCTCTTTGTGCCCAATCCACACGTCGAAGTTGGCGTTGATCCAGGAGCCGGGCGCAATTCCCTTAACGGTGGCGATTTCGCCTGCTTCCCGCAACGCTTCGCTGACGGTCAAGGCGCGAATATCCGGATCGCGCGAAATTCGCCCGTAGAAATGGCGCAGAAATTCGCGGCCGTTGCCGGGGTAATACTCCCAGGCATTTTCGCCATCGAGAATCAGCGGCAAGGTGAGCGGGGCGCGCGACTGCACGCGTTCGGCGACGATGCGCATGCGGCGGTAGAGGTCCTCGGCCGCGGAGACCGCGTCCATGCGGCTATAGACGAAGCCGACCAGGTCCGAAAGATAATGATCGCGAAAGATGCCGGCGATTTCGCGTTCGCCGAGATTCACGCGCAGCGGCGCGTAGAGCCGCTCGGCATTCGAGGGAACGCCTTCGGCGTCGCGGCCGAAACCAATATTCAACGTGCGGCCGAGCACGCCTTCATCGCTGGCGAACCAGCGGAAGCCGAGGTCGGCGGCGATGGAGAGCGCCTCGTTGGAGACCGATCCCTCCGACGGCCACAGCCCGGCGGGCGGCGCGCCGAAGAGGCGCTCGTGATAGGCGCGCGCGCGGACCAGTTGCTCGCGGGCATCCTCGGGATGGCGAAAGGCGGGGCTGGGCAGCGGCGTTTCGGGATTGGCCTGCCGCGCGATGTCCGTATCGCAAAGCAGCGGCAGGATCGGATGATAAAACGGCGTGGTGGAGATTTCGATTTGTCCGGAGTCGCGCGCGCGGCGATATTCGGGCAAAACGCGCGCGAGAAGCTCGAGTTGCTTCGCGCGCAGTGACTGCTTGTCTTTCTCCGTGTAGTCGCTGCCCTTCTTCGATAGCCGGCTCACATCCGCATCCTTGGCCAGATATTCCTCATCCATCCAGGCAAGCTGCGAAAGCAACTGCAGATCGCGCCAGTCCCGCAGTGCAAAGGTGCGAATCGCCAGAGCCGCATCGGCAGAATGCGCCCGGTCGAAAAGTTCCTTGTACCGCGGCCAGAGGCCGATCAGGTGGTCGACATTGGCCTGAAAACCGCGCAAGAGCAATTCGGCTTTATCCTCGTCGCTCAATTTCTCGGCGGGCGAAAAGGCCAGCGTGAACCAGGGCTCGTCAAATTTGCCGCCCGCGTACTCTTCCAGTTGCGCGGCGAGCGAAGGCACCACGTTGAAGGTGGCGTGCACGGCGGGAAATTCCTCGAGCACGCGGACCATGCCCCAGTAATCCTTGAGCGCATGCAGGCGCGTCCAGGGAAGGATGTAGCGGCGCGTAGCGGGATCGCGGTATTGCGGCTGGTGCATGTGCCAAAGCAGCACGAGATGGATACGCGTCATGCGCGCGGCGCTCCGAACCCGCGCGAGGCGAGCGTGCTAGAATGGCGGTCTTCGGTTTTTGGTATCGGGGCGATGCGCATCATCGATCGCTACATCTTCCGCGAAGTTCTCTCCCACGCACTGCTGGGGCTGGGCATTTTCACCTTCGTCATTTTCGTTCCACAGCTCGTGCAGATCATGAACGTGGTGGCGCGGCATTCCGGAGACGCGCGCCAGATTGCGCTTCTCTTCCTCAGCGCATTTCCGCGCGTGCTCACCTTCAGCGTGCCCATCGGCGTGCTGGTGGGCGTACTGATCGGCTTGGGGCGCATGTCCGCCGATAGCGAATTGATCGCCATGAACGCCGCGGGAATGGGGCTGAAGCGCATCCTCGTTCCGGTGAGCGTGCTGGCGCTGCTGGCCGCCGGCATCACGCTATGCATGACCGTGTGGCTCGGTCCGATATCCATCCGCACTCTGCGCTCGCTCGAAGAACGCTTGCGCAGCACGCAGGCTTCTTTCGAGGTCCAGCCGCGTATTTTCAACGAGCAATTTCCTCACCTGGTGCTCTACGTGCAGGACATCCCGGCCGCCGCCATGAATTGGCATGGCGTCTTTTTGGCGGAATCCGATGGGGGCGACGTTTCGCGCCTGACGCTGGCGGAGGACGCCATTGTAGTAGCCGACCGCAATCAGGGCAAGCTGCAGCTCTATCTGCGTAACGGCAGTGTGCACGAATCGCAAACGCAGGGCCCGGAACATTACGGGCTTTCGGTTTATAGCGAGCGCGACCTGGCCGTGGCTGTGGCCGGCAACGGCGCAACGCAGGCCACCGCGCTGGTCAATTCCGAGCGCCCTCTCCGCCAGCTTTTAGCCGACCACGGGCCGAGTGCGAGGGAGTCGCGCGTGGAGTTTCATCGGCGCTTCGCCTTCCCTGCGGCATGCCTGGTTTTTGCCTTGGTCGCGCTCCCGGTGGGCTCGCGGCCCCGCCGCGGAGGGCGCGCAGCCGGCTTCGTTCTGGCCGTAGCGCTGGTCTGTGCTTACTACATCATCTTTGTCTTTTGCGCCGAACTGGCCCGCGACGGCTCCATGCCTATCTGGCTGGGCATTTGGACCGCGAATATCTTGATGACCGCCGCCGCCATTGCCCTGCTGCCTTCGGTGGAAAGATTAGGTGGCGAGAGTTGGCTGGGCCAAGCCCTGACCGGACTCACCCATTGGTGGCGGCACTTGAAGGCTAAAGAAAGACTTGAAGCCGCGGTGTCGCGGTCGGATTTCGCCGCGCCGCTCGAGGGCTCACGCAGGCGCTATGTCGGTAGATTCCCTCAAGTCCTGGACTATTATGTGCTGCGCAATTTCCTCTTCTATTTTGTGCTGCTGCTGGTGGGCTTCATTCTTCTGTTCGAGATCTTTACTTTCTTCGATCTGCTGGACGACATTGCGCGCCACCGCGCCTCGTTCCTTCAAGTGGCGAATTATTTCCGATACCTCGGCTACTACTTGCTTTACCAGCTGGCTCCGCTGGCCTGCCTGGTTTCCATCCTGATCACGCTCGGAGTCATGACCAAGAATAACGAACTGGTCGCGTTCAAGGCTGCCGGAATCAGCCTCTATCGTGTCGCGCTACCCTTGCTATTGGCGGGCGGGATGATGACCGCCGGGCTCATCGCCTTCGATCAAAGCTATCTGCCTTACGCCAACCAGCGCGCCGAGGAGCTGCACAGCATCATCAAGGGACTTCCGCCTTCCACGTATTTCGAGCCTCAGCACCGCTGGATCTTCGGCAACAACGCGAAGATCTACAACTATCAGCTCTTCGATCCGGATCGCGTTCTCTTCGGCGGACTGAGCGTCTTCGAGCTGGATCCGCAACATTTCTCGCTTCGCCGCCGCGTCTACGCCGGCCGCGCCTACTGGGAGCCGCAGCAACACGCCTGGATTCTGGAGTCCGGCTGGATTCGCGACTTTCAGGGCGGCGCCATCTCGCGCTACGCGGAGTTCCAGGTGATGGAGCTGCCCGAACTCGATGAGCCGCCCTCTTACTTCACGCGCGAAACCCGGCAAAGCTCGGAGATGGATTGGTTCGAGTTGCGAAATTATATCGCCAGGCTGCGGCATTCGGGGTTTGACGTAGCGCGCTTCTCCGTGCAATTGCACAAGAAGCTGGCGTTTCCGCTCATCGCGCCCATCGTCATCATGCTGGCCATTCCGTTTTCGATTCTGGTGGGAAGCCGCGGCGCCGTGGGCGGGCTGGCGCTGGGCGTGGGCCTGGCCGTCGTTTACTGGGCCACGGCGGCGCTCTTCGAGGCGCTGGGCGGGGTGGGGCAGCTTCCACCGATTCTGAGCGCCTGGTCTCCCGATTTTATCTTTCTCTTCTGCGGCCTGTATTTCTTCCTGAGGATGCCCACGTAAGTGAGCCCATGATGGAGACCAGCACGACGTTGTGCGAGAGTTTGCTTTCACGAGGATGCCTCAGCCGCAGGCTCAGCAAATCCCTGAAATTGATGTCCTTTTTGCTTCTCTTTCTCGCCGTTGGATGCCAATTCCAGGATGACCGAACCCTGATCGGAGACTACCATCTGACATATATGAACGCCTGCGAGGTGCGGATCTACCGAAAGGCCGCGCTGGACCCCCAGATGCTTGATGGCAGCATACAAAGCTACGCGGTGCGCCTGCCATTTATCACGGGTTACGCCGATACGAGATGCATCGACGCAGATTCCGAACGGAAGGCGCCGGGTTATTTTCTCATTGATACGCGGACTCATATAATTCAACAAACAATGACCGAAGAGGAGTGGAGGAACGAGTTAAAGAAAATAGGTTGGGATCATCCTGATCTCAACACTGTTAGAAGGACAAGGGGCTGATACGTCGGCACACCTCAAGTGTCAATTGAGAACTCGTCGGCGCGTCGACGGCTACGCAAGAACTACTTTAACCCGCAGCAAACATGAAACTGCTCGGCAAAACTGAATGAGTAGAGAAGGTGTCATTCCGAGGAGCGCCTCGCACATCCTGGCACGCTGCTTTCAGGCGTGTGCGCGGCGCGACGAGGAATCTGCTTTTCCTTTTTATTGATTCAGATTCAACTATTTGTCCGCGGCGACGATTTCGGAGAAATCGGCGATGGTGGAGAATTCGCGCAGAAGCTCCGCCAGCAGCGTCAGCCGATTGCGGCGAATGTCTTCCTCGTCGGCCATCACCAGCACGCGGTCGAAAAATTCGTCCACCTCGGGCCGCAACCTGGCGATTCCCTGCAAGGCTTCACGGTATCCGCGCACTTTCTTGTGTCCTTCGGCTTCCTGGGCCGCACGCTGCGCCGCGGCGTGCAGCCGGCGTTCGGCTTCTTCTTGAAATAATTCCGGACGCACGGCAGGAAAGCGCCAGGTTTTGGGACTTCCCGCCTTTTCCAAGATCTTGCGAACGCGCTTGAAGGAGACCGCCAGCGGCTCGAAGTTTCGCGTCTTGCGAATCTCGCGCACGGCCGCGAGGCGGTCCCGCGCATCCACCAGATCGTCGGCGCCCGCGGCGACCACGGCGTTGATTTCGTCGTAAGCGAAGCCCTCGCGTTCCAGAAAAATATACCGGGCGCGGTCAATGAGGAAATCGAACACGGACTTCTCGACTTCAGGTATTACTTTAAGTTTTGGCGCATACCCAAAAAGACCGCGCGCGGCAGCGGAGATCGATTCGGACAAAGAGACCGGCAGTTTGCGCTCGAGAATGATTTTGACGATGCCCAGGCCGGCCCGGCGCAAACCAAAAGGATCACTTGAACCCGTGGGCGCGAGACCCACGGCGAAGCAGCCGACCAGCGTATCGAGCTTGTCGGCGATCGAGACTGTGGCCCCGGTCAGATTTCTAGGCGCGGGCTCGTCGAGGCCGGTGGGGCGATAGTGATCGTAGACGGCCCAGGAAACTTCTTCAGGTTCTCCTTGAACTTTTGCGTAAAGGCCGCCGACGATTCCCTGCAATTCGGTAAACTCGCGGACCATGTCCGTGACGAGATCGCATTTCGCCAATTCGGCGGCGCGGTCGGCAGCAGCCACGCGCGCTTCGTGAATTCCGCGCGCGAACCACTGTTCGGCGAGCCAGCGCGAGAGCGCGCGGAGTCTTTCCACTTTGTCGCCGTAGGAACCGAGCTTGGCCTGGAAGGTGACGCTCGCGAGTTTGGGAAGATAGTCGGCGAGCCGACATTTCTGGTCCACTTCCCAGAAGAATTTGGCGTCGGCAAAGCGCGCGCGCAGGACGCGCTCGTGTCCCGCGCGCACCAGCCCCTTCGCGTCCCGATTCAAATTGATCACCGCGAGAAAATGCGGCGCCAGTTTGCCGTCGCGCCGGCGCGCGGCGAAATATTTCTGGTGATCGCGCATGACGGTGATGAGAATTTCTTCCGGCAATTCCAGATACGCGGGATCGAAGTTCCCCAAAATCGCCGAGGGATATTCGTTCAGATAAACGACGAGGTCGGAAAGTGCGGCATCCGCGTTCACGCGAAGCCCCTTCCCCGCCGCCAGCCTGGAAAGCTCGCGCTCCACTTTTTCGCGGCGCCTTTCCGGGGGCGCCAGCACGTAATTCTTCGCGAGCTTGGCAAGATAATCGTCGTACCCGCTGACGGTGATCGAAGACTTCCCGAGGAAGCGGTGACCCGCTGTGGACGCACCGGCAGCCACTCCGGCGATTTCCAGGCGCAGTGCGCGGCCTCCGAGCAACGCCACCAGCCAGCGAATCGGCCGGATGAACCGCAGGCCCGAGGCGCCCGTCCAGTACATCGTTTTCGGCCATGGAATCTCGGCGATTGCACGGGGAATGATTTCGGCCAGGCGTTCGGCGGCCGCCCGCCCAGGTACGAATTGCTCCACGGCGACGTATTCGCCGCGCGGGGTGCTGACGGTGTAGAGTTTCTCGACCGAAAGGCCGTATTTGGCGGCAAACCCCTCAGCCTTCGGTGTGGGCGCATTCTGCCCGTCGAACGCGATCGATTTCGGCGGTCCCACGATTTCTTTCCGCATATCCTCTTGCTTCAGCCGAACGCGTGGGCACGCGGCCACCAGACGCCGGGGAGCGCCAAACGCAAAGGCCTCGGCCCCGTCGGCCAGCTTCTCGAGCGCGAGATACTTGTTAAGAACTACTTGAAATTCGTGCGCCGCGTTCGCGATCATGCCGGCCGGTATCTCTTCGCATCCCACTTCCAGGAACAACTCCGCGAATCCAGCTTTTATTGGGGCGGCTGTGTGGTCGTGTTTGTGAGCCGGCGCGGGGGGTTTCATCTCCGACTTCATGCGCCCGCCTCGGCCTGCTTCTCTTGCGGCGGCGCGGAAGCGAGTTCGTGCTGCGCGAGGTAAGCCTTGGCGATGCGGCAGGCGACCTGCCGCACGCGACCGATCAGCGTGGCTCGCTCCGTCACCGAAATTACGCCGCGCGAATCGAGCACATTAAATAGGTGCGAGCACTTCAAGCACTGGTCATAAGCGGCGAGTACCGGAAAGCGCCGCTTCTCTTCCTCGCTCGCCTGGCCGAAGGCTTCAAGTAACGCATTAGCTTCGCGCTCGTGCAGGTCGAAGAGCTTGCGCGTGATTTCCGCATTAGCGTAATCGAAACTGTAGGCCGAGAACTGCTGCTCTTCGGCCAGCCGCACTTCCCCGTAGCGGCGGTCGCGCGACCACCGCAAATCGAAAACGTTATCGACGTTCTGTAAGTAAGCGGCGATGCGATCGAGCCCGTAGGTCAGTTCGACCGAAACCGGGTCCAGGTCGATGCCTCCGCACTGCTGGAAATACGTAAACTGGGTAATCTCCAAGCCATCAAGTAACACTTGCCATCCGATGCCCCAGGCGCCCAGTGTGGGAGATTCCCAATTGTCTTCCTCGAAGCGAATGTCGTGCTCGGAAAGCTGGATGCCGATGGCCTGAATGCTCTGGAGATAGAGATTCTGTATATCGGCAGGCGGAGGTTTAAGTATTACTTGAAGTTGGAGGTGCTTGTAGAGCCGGTTGGGATTCTCGCCGTAACGCCCGTCAGCGGGACGGCGGCTTGGCTGCACGTAAGCGACGCGATATGGCTCGGGACCGAGAACCCGAAGAAACGTCTCCGGGTGCATGGTGCCGGCGCCGACCTCGACATCATAGGGCTGCTGAAGAACGCAATCGCGGTCGGCCCAGAATTTCTGAAGTTCCAGGATAAGATCCTGGAAGCTCGGCCCCGCCAGCTTGCCCGATTTTGCTTTCTCAAGTTGGACTTGAGATTTGACGGTTTCCGATTTCACGCCCTTTCTCATGCCCTTTCTCACGCCCTCTTTCACTTAAGTTGCTCCGGCTCATCCGCCAGCATTTTTCTGGTTTGCAACTTCTTCTCGATGTGCTGCTCGATCAGATTCAGCATGTGATCCTTGACTTCATCTACCGCCGCGCCCGCCAAATCGGCCTTCACCAATTGCTCCAGTTTCTCGCTGCTCATGCGGCGCGCGACTTGAAGTGCCTCTTGAGATATAGAGCGCTGCCCCGGCAGGGTGCAATTTGGGCAATACAGCCCGCTTCTGGCCATGGAGGCGCGGTCCATCAAAGCCGCGCCGCAACGCGAGCAGCGATCGAGCGCGGGCATCCAGCCGCCCAAGCGCACAGTCCAAAACGCGAAATACGCAAGTGCCGCGGGCAGCTTCGCGCCCCCCTTGATGGCCCGCGCGATCACCAGCAGCAGGCGAAAATTAGGTTCGGCCACTTCATGTTCGCCGAGCACGGCTTCGGTCACTTCGCTCACCAGGGCCAGAGCCAGGCTGACGGCGTAATCCCGCTGCACCTCGAGAAACGACTCGATCAGCTCACACTGATTGATGCGCACCAGTTCCCGCGTCTCGCGCTCGTAGAACCACATGCGCACGTAGGAAAAAAGTTCCAGCGTCGAACCGAAGCGGCTCTTGGTCCGGCGCGCACCGCTGGCCACGCCGCGCAGGCGTCCTTCGCTGCGACTGAGAAAACTCACCAGCTTGTCGGCCTCGCCGAGAGGAAAGCTGCGGAGAATCAGCGCTTCGGATTCGCGAACCGGCATCGGCGTGTCGGCGCGCCGACCGCCGTTTACCGGCAGAGCCACGCCGCAAAACGCAAGTGAAAGTAATTATCATAGCGCGGCGCGGCGCGCAACGTAGCACTGCGCGGTTTGGTGGGCTCATGTTGTGTGGCTGGGTGCGATGTGTCACCCCTTCCGCCACCCCAATGCGCGCGAAGTCGGCGCGCCTTGAGGACCACGCCTGCCGGGGTTTTCTGGTCCACATCAACTCATTTTCCCAGCGCTGCCACCACCCCAACGCACGCAAAAGCGGCGCGCCTTGAGGACCCCGGTTCCGCGCTGGGCTAAGATGTGTCGTCCCTCCTGGGACTTTCCGCAACACAGAATTAGCCCATTACGCTGCGCGGCGTATCCAGGCTTCAGGGTCTGAAGGCCAGTTCAATGCCATCCGTAAGTCGGACCTGAAGGTCCGACCCCCTATCGAGCAACACTCTATATTTCGGCGGCCGCGCGGCGCTTGCAAATCCGCGATAATCGCATAGAGTCTTTCGTTCATGCCTCCGCAGCGAAACAGCGCACGCCGAGGCGATGCGCACGGTTCCCGCGCCGCCGCCAAGCGCATCGACTCAAACCGCGCCGACATGGTCGCCATCGGGCTCAACGCCACCGACACGCTGATTTGTGTGCCCCGCTTCCCTGCCTTCGACTCTAAGGCCCAGATCCTGTCCTCCTCTTTGCTTCCCGGAGGACAAGCCGCCACGGCCGCCGTGGCCTGCCGCCGCTGGGGACTGCGCAGCCGCTACGTGGGCAAGATCGGCGACGATGCCGCAGGCCGGCTGCAGCGGGAAGAATTCGCGCGAGAAGGAATCGAGGCGCATCTGATCGAGGTGCCCAATTGCGCGAGCCAGTTGGCCTTCATCATCGTCGATCAGTGCACCGGCGAACGCACGATTTTGTGGCAGCGCGACGACCGGCTCGATCTGCGGCCCGAAGAGTTGCCGGAGGAATGGATTCGCGGCGCACGCCTGGTCCACGTAGACGGACATCCCTGCGCCCCGGCGGCAGCGGCGGCCCGCTGGGCTCGCGAGGCGGGCGCGGTGGTCACCGCGGACCTGGACAACATCTATCCCGGAGTTGAAGAATTACTTGAACATGTCGATTTCATGATCAGCTCGCGCGATTTTCCCGAACGCCTGCTCGGCCTGCCGGACTTATTGGAGTCGCTGCCGGAGATCACGCGACGCTTCGGCTGCCGCGTGTCCGGGGCGACGCTGGGACGCGATGGCGTGCTGGCGTGGGACGGAACGCAATTCCACTACTGCCCGGCCTTCCGCGTTGGCACGGTGGACACCACCGGAGCGGGCGACGTCTTTCATGCCGGATTCGCTTACGCCTTGCTGCGCGGCGATATACTTCCAGTGATACTTGAATTTAGTTGCGCCGCAGCAGGGCTGAACTGCACGGCTCTCGGCGCTCGCGGCGGGATTCGGCCGGTGAGCGAAATCGAGCAATTGCGGCGCGGCGGGATTCGCCACCAGCGCCTGTACGCGGATGAAGAGTTGCGCCGAGCCGCGGCTCGTGCGGTCACAACGACGCCGAAAGATAGTTCAAGTAAGAAGTGAAGGCTGGATGATACCTCTTCGCAGCGAAACGCCGCGCCGTACGTTCCCGATCGTGAATATCCTGCTGATCGTGGCGAACCTTCTGGTGTTCGTCTATCAACTCTCTCTGCCTCCGCGAGCGGGAGATTTGCTGGTGCAGCAGTTTGGCTTGGTTCCCCTGCGCGCGGAACGGGCTCTGGCGCATCCCGGCGCGCAATTGGGTCCGGCCATCGTGCCGCTGGTGACCAGCATGTTTCTGCATGGCGGCTTTCTGCACATTCTCGGGAACATGCTGTTCCTGTGGGTGTTTGGCGGCAACGTGGAGGACCGGCTGGGCCATCTGCGATATCTCGGGTTTTACTTTATGTGTGGCATCGGCGCAGGGCTGGCGCAGATCGTGGTGAACTGGGGCTCGCGGCTCCCTTCCATCGGCGCGAGCGGCGCCATCTCCGGCGTCATGGGAGCTTACATCGTGCTGTTTCCGGGTGCGCGCGTGCTGACGCTCGTTCCGTTGCTCTTCTTTTTCTTCACCATCCGAATTCCAGCGCTGCTCATGCTGGGGTACTGGTTCGTCATTCAGTTCCTGAGCGGCCTGAGCACCCTGGGGCAGATCAACCAAGGCGGCGTGGCCTGGTGGGCGCATATCGGCGGCTTCCTGCTGGGGATGCTTTTAGTCTGGGGACTGCGCCAGAGCCGCCGCCAATACGGTTTCTGGGGCGCGAGCGGCTAAGCCCCCGTGGGCCGCGCACGTGTGACGTATTCGAGCAGCCAGTCGGCGACTTCGCGGGTCGACCGCGTGCCGCCCAGGTCGCGCGTCGTCTGCTGTTCGCGAACCGCCGCGCGCACCGCCGCGCGTAGCAGGTCCCCCAAATCGCTCCAGCCAATGTGATCGCAAAGCATGGCGGACGCCAGCACCGCGCCCATGGGATTGGCGATGCCCTTCCCCGTGATATTCGGCGCCGAGCCGTGCACCGGCTCGAATAGCGACACCTGGCCGGGATGAATATTTCCTGACGGCGCGATCCCCAATCCGCCCGCCAACTGCGCCGCGAGATCGCTGGCGATATCGCCGAAGAGATTGCAGGTGACGATCACGCGAAACTGGCTCGGATCGCGCACCAGTTCTGCCGCCAAAGTGTCGATATAAAGATGACGCGCCTCGATCTCCGGATATTCGCGGCGCACCTCAGCAAAGACGCGCTGCCAGAGCTCGTGGCCGAAAGTGAGCGCGTTTGATTTGTCGCTCATCAGCACTTTGCCCAGCTTGCGCGCGCGCGCGTATTCAAAGGCGTAGCGAATGACGCGCTCGACGCCGCGGCGCGTGTTGATGTCTTCCTGGATGGCGATTTCCTCGGGATCGCCGCGCCGGAATTGCCCGCCCGCGCCGGCGTAGAGCCCTTCGGTATTCTCGCGAAAAATGATGAAGCGAATATCGTCTTCGCTGCGGTCGCGCAAAGGCGTGAGCGAACGATCGAGCAGCTCGACGGGTCGAGCGTTCACGTAAAGATCGAGCGTGGCACGCAGGCCGAGAAGAATATCCGCGGCGTGACGGTTCGACGGCACGCGCGGATCGCCCACGGCGCCGAAGAGAATAGCGTCGAAATCGCGCCGGAACATTTCCACGGCGCCGGCGGGAAGCGTGGTGGCGTCGCGCAGGAAGCGCTCCGCGCCCCAGTCGAACTCCACGAATTCAGCTTCGCGAGTTGTTTTGGCGACAGCCGCAGTGAGAACCCTTACGGCTTCCGGTATGACTTCCCTGCCGATGCCATCGCCGGGAATGACCGCAATGCGTTTGACGGTTCGCTCGGCGGAAGTGGAAGCGTTCACAAGATCAGTGTGCGCGAAAATTGGATGCGATTGACACTACGGGATGGCGGATGGACACCGTCCTGAAATCTATTTTTCGCTCTCCGGCTTGAACGTACCCTTGGCCTTGGCCACGGGAATCAGCGTCGGATAAAACTGCACGAAGGTCTGGTCCACAGCACCATTCATGGAATGGCACGTCTGACATCTCGAGTTGGGGGGCAAAGGCTGGGCTGTTCGCGCCGACGTGCCGAACTCAAAAAATGCCCATTTCGTTTCTGGAAATCGGGAGACATCCTTGAGATGAACTTCCATGCCGACAACTTCTTCTTGATAGTGACCGCCTTTGTTGATCGACCCCTTGCTCGCCGAAGAGCGAAGTTCCAGAACAAACACGGTCTTGTCGGGCCAGGTGCCTGTCTCGAGAAAAGTCTTGTAGGCTTGGGGCGTGACGAAGACATTGTCAAAGCGTTCATTAAGGGCATTCACGGCGGTCCCGGCACCCGCGTAGGTCATTCCGAGCCCCGAGCTAAGATAAATCCATTCGCGATAATTGTCCGGTCTCATGAACTGGCCGTCACTCGTGTAACGCGGCTCATCCGGCCGCGCCTGCTGAGCTTGTAGCCTCGAGCACAGAGACAGCAGCGACAGTGCGATCAGAATTCTCGTTTTCATTGTGAAGACTCTCATTCAGCGCCCTGAACCTGCGAGAACACAGAAACAACTCGGAAAGTTCTCTTTCGAATCCAAGGGACGAAGCCTACCATGCGCACCGAATTCCCACAAACGGGCAGCGGATGCCGCGCGCCGGTTCCGCTGGCATGGGCATCGCCGGCTTGGGATCAGGCTAATTCTTCCTCCGGCGGAGGATCGCCGGGGTGGGTTTCGATGGCGTAGACGCCGGCGATTACCATAAGCCCGCCGACGGCCACGCGGCGGGTGATCGGTTCGCCGAGCAGCACCAAGCCCAGCAGCGTCGCGCCGATAGGCTGAAGATAACTCACCGAGCCCAGCCGCGCCGGAGTCATATAGCGCAGCGCCCAGAAATATAAAATGTAGGAAACCGCAGAGGCCAGCACGCCCATGTAGATCACCGCGCCCCAGCCCTCGAGGCCGACCGCGCCCAACCGGCCGGCGCGAGCAAGTGCGCGAATCTGCCACAGAGCGATGGGCGACGCGAGCACTGCGGCCGAAATATTACTCAGCAGGCTCATGCGCACGGCGCTATATTCCGCAACCACTCGCTTCCCCAGCACGGTGTAAAGCGCCAGCCCGACGCCGGCAAGAAACGTGAGCAGATCGCCGCTAAGCCTTCCCGCGCCGGCGCTCCCGGCCTGTTCCGTGCCCACCGCCGCAGCACCCAGGAAGGCGAGCGCCATGCCGATGGCCTTGCGCTTGGTGAGCGCTTCGAGCCGTAGAGCCCAGGAGAAGAGCAGTGTAAGGATGGGCGCGCAGCCGATGATCAAAGAAGAGTGGCTGACGGAGGTGTAGCTCAAGCCCACCGTGAAGCAGCCTTGATTGAGAAAGACGCCGAAGAAACCGAGGTAAGTGACGGTCCAAAGCTCGTTGCGTTGCGTCGGTCCCTTCCGCGATACCTCAAGTGTTGCTTTAATTCCCTGCTGCTTCCCCTCTCTCGGCAAGAACAGCACCGGCAGCGACACGATTCCCGCCGTTAGCAGCCGAAATGATCCGAGCGCAAGCGCCGGAAGTTCGCGGAGGCCGATTTTGGCAACGATGTAGTTCAAGGACCACACGAGGATCAGGAAGGCCATGGCCAGGAAAATCCAGAGGTAAGACGGTGCTGGCCGCACCCTTCGAGGCTCAGGACGAGCGGGCTCTGGAAGAAACGTCGCAGAACGGGACTCTTTGCCAGCACCCACGGACTAACGCAAGACCTCGCGCCGCACCGTGAGCCGGTCAATGCGTTCGCGCCGGGGCTCGTAACTGATACCGGGACGCGAGGGCACGCGAATGGTTCCCTGCGGCGTGACGGTCACTTCGGGATCGATGACGTCTTCGGTCCAATAGCGCTTGCTGGCGGTGACATCACCGGGAAGCGTGAAGTTCGCCAGGGTGGAGAGGGCGATGTTATGCGCGCGGCCGATGCCGGATTCGAGCATGCCGCCGCACCACACCGGAATGCCGTGATCGCGGCAGAGGTCGTGGATGCGCCGCGCCGGGGTGAATCCGCCCACACGGCCCAGCTTCATATTGATGATGCGGCAGGCGCCCAGCGCAATGGCCGCTTGCGCGTGCTCTTCGGTATGGATGCATTCATCGAGACAGATCGGCGTCTTGAGCTGGCGCTGCAATTCCGCGTGGCTCCAGATATCGTCCCAGCCGAGCGGCTGCTCGATCATCATCAGGTAGTAGGGTTCGAGCTCGCGCAGCCGCGCCGCGTCCTCGAGTCTATACGCGGAATTCGCGTCCACCATCAGACGAACCTGGGGAAAACGCCGCCGCAGGCGCGCGACCGGCTCCACATCGTAACCAGGCTTGATCTTGATCTTGATGCGCTGATAGCCGGCGGCCAATTCCTTTTCCACGGCGCACTCGAGTTCGTCATCGCTTTCCTGAATGCCGATGGAGACGCCGCAAGCAATCTCCTCGAGCGTGCCGCCGATCAGCTTCCACAAAGGCAGATTTTTCTGCCGCGCCTCCGCATCCCATACGGCGGCCTCGATGGCCGCTTTGGCCATATTGTGTCCGCGTATCGAGGCCAGCATTTCCCACACATCGCTGGCAGCGGAAAATTCCTTGCGTGCCAGCGCCGGCCAGATGAAGTCGCGCAGGACGTGCCAGGCGGTCTCGATCGTCTCGGGGGAATAAGAAGGCCGTTCGCCGGCGACGCATTCGCCCCACCCGGCCACGCCATCGGCGTCAACTTCGATCAGGAGAATGCGCCGGTCGGCGGTGCGCCCGAAGCTCGTCTCGAAAGGCCGCACCAGCGGCATTTGAATCTCGCGGAGTGTGGCCTGGCACAGGCGCATGACCGTGGAAGGGCTAGACTAAGCACCCACTGATTGCTGTCATCCCGAACCCGCCACAGCGGGTGAGGGATCTGCTTTTTCGGCAGATCGGAGAAAACATCAGTAGAGAGATCCCTCGCTCCAGTTTGTCGCTCGGGATGAGCATCCTAAACGGATGCTCACTTATCCGCCCAGGGCTCGAGCAGGTATTCGGCGGCATCATCGGTCTTGTTGATGCCGGTAGCCGCGTAACCCGAAGCCAGCCAATGCTCGAATTCCAGCCGGACTTCCGCCTGCAGGCGCGCCGCGTCCTCCGGCTTGGTGCCGCGGATCCTGGCGAAATCCGCGGGCACGCGAATGCGCACGAACTCCTTGCTGCGCGACTTTGAGGAGGCCGGGCGCTTATCCGCAAGGGCGCGGCGCACTCGCGTCGAACGCAGACGCCATTCCACGACCAGCCGGTCGGTCGGCAAGTCACCGTGCAGCGGGCTGGTGGTTATGCCGTACATATTGGGGATAAACCGACGCACGATCGCGCCAAGGCGAAAGTTGAAATAGGCGTTCCTGATCTCCAGCGGGTCGAAGGTCCATTCGATCAGATCGATGCCGCGCCCCAGCGCCTCCTCGCGCTGGAAGAGCTTCAGCTTGCGCCCCGCGCCCTGGTTCCGATAAGGCCGCAGAACCGCCGTCATGTGGGAATGCAGAAAGGGCTTGCGGCCGCGCAGGCCGGCGATGGCTAGCGTGAACCCGATCATGCGATCGCCCGCAAATGCGCCCAGCACTTGCCCGCCCGTTT
>Ga0209160_1001477_pt1 | contig 19818 bp, 17 predicted proteins | sample GraSoiAngelo_153_FD_186167 | JGI IMG/M metagenome (GOLD analysis project Ga0209160, IMG submission 186167) | Grasslands soil microbial communities from the Angelo Coastal Reserve, California, USA - 14_1009_12_40cm (SPAdes) (version 2) | ecosystem: Environmental > Terrestrial > Soil > Grasslands ... | reverse complement strand
TGAGAACCAGAATGATGATAAGAAAGCGTGGGATCGATTTCTTCGTCTTCCAATTCACCGCCTTAAAGCTCGGATATTGAAACCGGCTGAACATCATGAAGGAAAGAAAAAGCAGTAACGGCGGCAGAACGAAGCGCCAATTGCCGAGGTGATGTTCGCCCTCGGCGAGCCAAAGGAGGAACAGCGTGATCGACGCAATCAGACCGGCTGCAGCGGGAATGGGAAAACCCGTGAAAGTATCTTGGTGATTAGCTCCATCATTTTTCACCGTTGCAGAGTTGAAACGGGCCAACCGCAGTGCTCCGCACATCAGATAAATGAACGCAATGATCCAGCATGCACGGGGGAACTCCTGCAACACGACACGGTAAACCATCAACGCGGGGGCAAGCCCGAATGACACAATATCCGCCAGAGAATCGAACTCGCGTCCAAACGAAGTCTCGTGACCACCCAAACGTGCAATGCGTCCGTCCAAAAAATCGAAAACGAACGCGCCGAGAACAAACCAAATGGCAGTGTGAAAAGCGTCACTGGCTGCATCGGGATTAGACGCCTGCAGCAGAGCGCCCTCAAGAATTTTCAGTGTGGCCGTAAACCCGCAAAACAGGTTTCCCGCCGTCATCAAATTGGGCAGGAGATAAATTTTAGATGGTTGTTCGTTCATCAGTCGGGCAGACGGGCGATGATTGTCGATCCTCCGGAAACGTGGTCGCCTGTTTTCACTAGGACTTCAGCTTCGAGCGGCAAATATAATTCCGTCCGCGAACCGAAGCGAATCATCCCGAAGCGTTCTCCCTTTTTCAATTCATCTCCAACATTTGACCAGGCCACGATGCGCCTGGCAATCGCGCCGGTCAGCTGTCTAACGACAATCGTTCCTCGCAAATTTTCGAACGCCCATGTCATCGCTTCATTTTTCTCAGGGCAACGTGGATCGCGAGCATCGAGGCAGAGACCCTCGTGATGCTTACGATAAACGATGCGTCCAGCGATCGGAGCTCGATTCGTGTGAACGTCGAAAATTGACAGGAAAATTCCTACGCGCCGCGTTTTTGTTTTTAGAACTTCCTTCTCATCCAGTTCAACGATGTCGCTCACCTTGCCATCGGCTGGAGCCACAATCAGATTCCGATCTGGCGGCACGGAACGATCCGGGTCCCGGAAAAAGGCGACGGTAAAAAGAAAAAACGCCAGAAAAATGAGCGACAACCACGCCGAAATAAACCACGTCGCTATTGCGGCTAAAGCCAAAATCAGAAGAATCCAGCGTGCTTCCAAGAGGGTTTGCGCGCGCATCACAGGCAGCATCTTCCGGGTTCAAAATCCCATGGTCAAGCAGCGAGAAAAAGGGCTCAGGAACCAGTCCTCCCGGCAGCTCTCGGCGAATACAATATCTTGAGTTTAGGCTTAGTCTTTGGCCCAATCCCTAGCGCAAGCAATCCAGAATTACCCACCAGATTTTAGTTGTTCATCGGGACATTTTGGATATCATCTTACGAGGCTCTTTCCGGCCTTAATCTATGCTAAAAACCCAAGAAGAAATTCCAGTCGAAAAATCGGCTGGCGGGGGATCGACTGGAATTGACGCGGCACAAAAGTACGACGCCGCGCAAATCGATAAATTGGAAGGCCTCGAAGCGGTCCGAAAGCGGCCTGGAATGTTCATTGGCGACCCTGATGAGAGGGGTCTGCACCATTTGGTTTTCGAGGTGCTGGACAATTCCATCGACGAACATCTCGCCGGATTTTGCACAAAAATAGAAGTGACCGTCCACGTCGATGGATCGCTGTCTGTGCGCGACAATGGCCGTGGAATTCCCGTAGATATTCACCCCAAATGGAAAATGCCGGCGATCGAGTTGGTGTTAACAAATCTGCACGCCGGCGGAAAATTTGGACAAGGCGCCTACAAATATTCGGGCGGCTTGCACGGCGTAGGCGCGAAATGCACGAACGCGCTTTCGGAATGGTTCAAGGTCGAAGTGTCGCGCGACGGCAAGGTCTACCACATGGCTTTCGCCAAGGGCAAGACGACAGACAAATTGACTGTCATCGGCGAAGTCAAAAACAAAAAGACCACCGGCACACTGATCACGTTTCTTCCGGACCCGACGATTTTCACCATCACGACGGAGTTCAAATTCGAGCGTCTCGCAACGCGGTTGCGCGAACTGGCGTTTCTCAATCCCGGTCTGGAAATCACGCTTACGGATGAGCGTATCGACCCGGCCAAGATAGAAAAGTTTTTCTACAAACACGGCATCGAAGAATTTGTTAAGCAGCTCGGCGAGAACAAACAGGTCCTGCATCCGAAGCCGATCGTCATCTCGCGACAGCGCGATGAAGTGTTTCTCGACGTGGTGCTCCAATACAACGACAGCTACAACGACCAGATTTTACCTTTTGCCAACTCAATCCCGAATCCGGATGGTGGTACGCATCTGACTGGCTTCCGCACAGCGCTCACCAAGGCCGTCAATCAGTACGCGAAATCAAGCAATTTTCTCAAAGAGAAGGACCCTTCGATTTCCGGAGACGATGTGCGCGAAGGATTGATTTGTGTGCTCAGCATTAAGTTGCCCAATCCGCGCTTTGAATCGCAGACCAAGGTGAAGCTCGTCAACACGGAGATCGACGGGATCGTAAACTCAGTCGTCTACGACGGGTTGATGACTTTTTTTGATAAGAATCCGCCGGTCGCGCGGCGCATTTTCGACAAGGTGCTCACGGCAGCGCGCGCGCGTGAAGCGGCTCGAAAAGCCAGGGAAACAATTCGTAAGGGCGCTCTCACTGGTGGCGGATTGCCAGGGAAATTAGCTGATTGCTCAGAGCGCGATCCGGAACTGACTGAGCTTTACATCGTCGAAGGCGATTCAGCGGGCGGCTCCGCCAAACAGGGACGCGACCGGCGTTACCAAGCCATTCTGCCGATTCGCGGAAAATTGATAAATGTGGAAAAGGCGCGCGAGGATCAGTTCCTAAAGAACAATGAGATCCAGTCGATGATTACGGCGATCGGCGCCGGGATCGGCAAATCCAAAGAGGATGGCAACGGCAAGGACGAAGGGCGTTTCGATATCACCAAGTTGCGCTACGGCCGGATTATTATCATGACAGACGCGGACGTCGATGGATCGCACATTCGCACCCTGTTGCTTACCTTCTTCTTCCGGCAAATGACCGAGCTGGTGCGTGCGGGGAGGATTTACATCGCGCAGCCACCCCTGTACCAAATCAAACGGAAGAAACGCGAAGAATATGTCGATGACGATGCCCGGCTAAACAAAATCCTGATTTCTCTCGGCGCAGAGGACGTGCGATTGAGAAATCTGGCCGACGATAAGGAAATCCCGGCCGCACAACTGAAGGACATTCTCGAATCTCTCGAGAAACTTGCGAAGTTAAGCGAAGCCGTGCGCCGCCATGGCGGCGACTTCGAAACTTATCTTGCTGAACGAAACGCGAAGTCGGGCAAGCTTCCAACGTATCTGGTAAAAGTACGCGAGGGAAACGAAGAGACCGTGCACTATTTTCACGACGAAAACGCGGTGCGCAGATTTCATCAAGAGAATCTGGACCTGAATCTCTTCGACACCGAGCCTGGCCAGGAATTGCTTCCGCTGAGCGAAGCGCCAGTGCGGACAGACGGGAGTCGCAGACGCGGCAGACTGGTAGAGCTGCACGAATCGGCTGCGATCGAAAAAATTATAGCCGAATTGGCCCGCAAAGGTTTGAAAATCGCCCATTACGCGACCAGCGATCAGCCGATCTTTGAATTGATCGAAGGCGAAGGCGAAAAAGCGGTTTTGCATCCGCTGTTTTCAATTCCGGAAATCCTGGGGAAGATTTTGGAGATTGGCCGCCGCGGAGTGCAGATCAAGCGTTTCAAAGGTCTCGGTGAAATGAACGCCAAAGAATTGTTCGAGACCACAATGAATCCGGAGAAACGCAAACTCCTGAAGGTGGACCTGAACGACGATAACGCCGTCGATGCCGATAAAATGTTCACGATTCTGATGGGTGATGTCGTCGAGCCGCGCCGGCAATTCATTGAAGACAACGCGCTGAATGTGCGCAATCTCGACGTGTAAGTTCCAAGATGGGAGGCCTGTTTCACAAACTACGCCATCCGCGACGCTGTTACGTTGTCTGCACAATTCCGCGTTCGGGTAGCAATTTGTTGACGGATGGCTTGCGCGCCACGCGCCAGGCGGGCATGCCGAAACAATTCTTCCTCCCAAAATCCGAAGGCCGCTACGGAGCCGAGCTCGGACTGGATCCAAATGCTGATTATCCGGGTTACGTGAGCGGCATCGTCAACACGAAAACCACTCACAATGAGGTGTTCGGTTTTAAACTAATGAGCTGGTATCTGGACGATTTCCTTGCTCGACTGCGAGGTACTCATGCTTTTGGCGACGCAGCGACTGATGATCTCACAATGTTGCAAAATGCCTTCCCACGCCTTCGCTTTGTGCACATCGTCCGGCGCCACAAATTGCGGCAAGCATTGTCGACAGCTCGAGCTCTTCAGACCGGTCTTTGGAAAGTGCAGCAGGGAAAAGCCGCCGTACGAGAACCGCAATTCGATGCGCAGTTGATCGAGCAGTCTCTAAGAGAGGCCGAGCGACAGGAAAATATTTGGTACACATTTTTTCAGCGAATCGGCATTGCTCCCTTCCAGGTCGAGTACGAAGAACTATGCCGGAATTATGAGGCAACCATCCGAGGTGTGCTGGATTTTTTGAAAATCCCGCTGGCGCGCGACGCGCGGATCGGTCCTCCCGTAACAATTAGACAGGCTGACGAAATCTCCCGAATTTGGGAAGAGCGCTTCCTTACGGAGCGTCCTTCCGCGTACTTGCCAGCTCATGGATAAATCCAAACGTCATGCTTAATCCAAACGAGAAAATTGAACCGATAAATGTAGCCGAAGAAGTATCGAGGTCCTTCCTCGATTATTCGATGTCGGTCATTATCTCGCGCGCGTTGCCGGACGCACGCGACGGACTCAAGCCGTCACAGCGCAGAATTCTCTACGCGATGCACGATCTCTCTCTTTTTCCGGGACGACAGCATCGCAAATGCGCGAAGATTTGCGGTGACACAAGCGGAAATTATCACCCGCACGGCGAAGCGGTGATCTATCCCACGCTGGTCCACATGGCCCAGCCGTGGGCGATGCGTGAAACGCTCGTTAACGGTCAGGGTAACTTCGGCTCCGTCGAAGGCGATCCCCCGGCGGCGATGCGTTACACCGAAGCGCGCATGACGCATCTCGGCGCCGCGCTGATGACCGACATGGAAAAGGACACCGTCGATTTCGTCCCAAATTATGACGAAACACGCACCGAGCCGACGGTTTTCCCAGCTGCCTTTCCAAATCTGCTCGTTAATGGCGGAACCGGCATCGCCGTGGGCATGGCGACCAATATTCCGCCGCACAATCTCAGCGAAGTGATTGATGGAGTCTGTGCGCAAATCGACAATCCCGAAATCACGCTCGAGGAGCTGATGAAACATGTAAAAGGGCCGGACTTCCCGACCGGCTGCGTCATCTGCGGCGTTTCGGGAATCAAACAATATCTCGAGACCGGACGAGGCAGTATGAAGGTGCGCGGCAAGGCCGGCATCGAAGAGCTCAAAGGCGGCAAAGAACAAATCGTCATCACTGAAATTCCGTACAACGTCAATCGCGCAACCCTCGTCGAACGCATCGCATCGCTGGTAAACGGCAAAGTGCTGACAGACATTAGCGCTGTTCGCGACGAGTCAGATGAAAATACGCGGGTTGTTATCGAGCTGAAGCGCGACGGCAATCCAAAGGTCGTGATCAACAATCTCTACAAGCACACCGCGATGGAAAGCTCCTTCGCGGTCATCATGCTGGCGATTGATCACGGACGGCCCAAACTGCTTTCTCTCAAGGAAGCGAACGCCTGCTATATCGAGCATCGGCGCGATGTTGTGCTGCGCCGCACTCGCTTTGAGTTGCGTAAAGCGGAGGAGCGCGCCGAAACGCTCGAGGGTTACCTCATTGCGCTCGCTAATCTCGACGAATTTCTCCGAATTATTCGCGGATCCGCCAGTCGCGATGAAGCCCGAGTAAAATTGCTGGCCTTCGAATTCACCAAGCGTCAGGTCGAGCAGATCGGCATATTGATTCGCAGTGAGGCCCGCCTGACAAATGGCCGTTATGCCTTCAGCGAACATCAGGCTGACGAAATCCTTAATCTTCGGCTGTATCAGCTCACGGGGCTCGAGCGAGAAAAGATCGACAAGGAGTACAAGGAACTACTCGAATCGATCAAAGACCTTCGCGACATCCTGGCCAAAGAGCAGCGTGTCTTCACGATTATTAAAAAGGAGCTCCGTGAAATTCGCGACAAACACGGTTCGCCGCGCCTGACCGAGCTCGCTCCTGATCAAGCAGAGATCAACATGGAGGATCTCATCGTAAACGAGGGTTGCATCATCAGCATTACTCATGGGGGCTTTATCAAACGCACGGCTGTGAGCGCGTTTCGTGCGCAGCGGCGCGGAGGCAAGGGCGTGATCGGTATGCAAACGCGCGAAGGCGCCACCGAAGAAGAGGAAGGCGATTTCGTGGAACATCTTTTTACCGCGACCACTCACGATTACCTGATGTTTTTCACCGCGGCCGGACGCGCTTATGTGGAAAAAGTTTACGAAATCCCCGAGATGGGCCGCGCCGCCAAGGGCCGCTCCATCGTGAATATTCTCGAGCTTAAGCCCGATGAAAAAATCGCTGCGACGATCCGGATTCAATCCAAAAAATCCGGAACGGGACCAAGCGCTGTCGATCAGACCTGGGACGAAAATCTCCACATTATGTTCGCAACGCAGTCCGGCATTGTTAAGAAATCGAACCTCTCCGATTACGCGAATGTTCGCCGTGGCGGAATCATCGCCATCCAGATCGAGGAAGGCGACAGGTTGATTGACGCAAAGTTAACGAATGGCAATAACGAGATCGTGCTCATCACCAAGGATGGAATGAGCTTGCGATTTCACGAAGAAAAACTGCGCGATCAGGGCCGCAACACAGTCGGCGTCTGGGGCATTCGCCCCGGGAAAGGCGATCACGTGGTGGCCAGCGCCATTGTCGACCCAAATTCCATGCTGCTGGTCGCGGGCGAAAATGGAATTGGCAAACGCACGTCGTTCGAAGATTACAGGCGGCAATCGCGCGGCGGGAAAGGCATCATTACCATGAAAACTGGTGAGAAAACCGGCGACGTCGTTGGCGCGCTCACTGTCCGCGAGACTGATGAAATCATGCTCATCACCAACAAAGGCCAGATGGTACGCACGCGGGTCAAAGAAATTCGCGAAACCGGTCGAAACACGATGGGTGTAAAACTGATGGATCTCCGCAACGCCGAAAAGCTTCAGGCGATTGCGCCAGTCGTCAGCCTGGCGGAAGAAGAAGCCCAAACCGCCGAGGACCCGGCAGAAAAATCGTAAACCGATTTCGTGAATCTTGTAGCCACCGGTTCGCCGCAGGACGAATCCGTCCAGTGTGCGGCCCTGTGGTCGGTCCGCTTCGGCAATGCTTGCACATCAGGACGGAACGGCCCACCCACAGGGCCGTGGCTACAAAAGCCAGCACCCGTCACTTCTAGCTGCCGGATTCCACCGAATCAGTAGCCGCCACCCATGCGGTGCGTAGTTGTGGTAGTTGTTTGACCGACCGGCTGCGGGGGCGCCGTTGTGACAGTCGTTTGGCGGGTTGTGGTGCTAGTCGTCTCGGGCTCACTCGAACAAGAGACCAGCATCAAAGCGAGAACGGAAAACGCCGAACCAAGTATAATTGCTTTTTTCATAGCGTGAATTGTTTCTTCAACAAACGATTCGTCGCAGGTCGCATCGCCAGACGTATTTAGAACCAAGAATTCTTCCTTTTTGCAACGTGTAGAATCAGTTACTATTCGCAACGTGCGTCATACGGGCCGAGCTTTGATTCTCGTTATCGCGCCAGCCCTCAACTTCTGTGCGTTGGGAATCGCAGCTCCCGGTGATTGGCCCAAAGATTACGTCGTCAAGGAAAATTCGGAATCTCCCGATGGTCACTACGCCGTGCTAGTCCAATCGATGGACGCCGCAACCGGCCAGGAGGAAAACGAGAGCGGCGTGTACCTCGCCGACGTAAAGAGCAACACCACGATGGGAAACATGGACAAAGTCGATTATTTCGAACATCAAAACCATCGCGGTTTGGAAGTCTTTTGGGCACCGGATTCCAGCTATTGCGTCGTCGAGAACGACGGACGCTACGGCGCCGATACGATCTCAATCCTCGAAATAAAAGACTCGACCTTCGTTCAAACCGAGATCGGCGAAAGGATCCAAAAATCACTCGATGGCGCGATGAAGAAACAAGTGCACGATTCTGAGATGTCGGGATATGTCTCCCCGTTTTTTCGATTGGGGACCGATCGGAAGGTTCGTGTGCGCGCGCTGTCTGAAAATAATCCGAAGCAATTCGACAATGTGAGGACTTACTACGCGCTGTTTCAAGGGACATATGATGTTGCTGCCAAAAAATGGACGGTGATAGACGCGCATTCGATTACCGCCGAACAGAGTGCCGCGTTGGACTGGGGATATCAAAAACCGGACTTCGAGAACACGACCTTCGCTAACGAGGATGAAAGAGCCAAATCGGTGGACGAACAAATGAACCAGGTCTATCAAGCCGCTAAGTTCATCTTACCGCCTGTGCGTTTTGCCAAAGTAAAGCAGGAGCAAACCGAGTGGCTAAAAAAGCGCGATGCCGCTGGCTCAATCGGCGAAAAATGCAAGTTGATGGAAGCGAGAATCAGAGCGTTACAAGATCTGCTTTGGTGATGTTAGAACTCATTTCGTAAATGGCGCTGTCATGTTGAGCGAAGCGAAACATCTCTGTGTAGCTTCGTTGTTGGATCGATGCAGATTTGATCCGAGATTCTTCGCTCCGCTCAGAATGACATTTTGAAGTGATTTTTAGTCCAACTTGACCTTTGCGCGTCGTTTCTTTAGCTCGCCGCGCTTGCGTTTTGATTCCAGAATCTTCCGTTTCAGCGCGCCTGGCCGCGGCGATTTTCTTCGCCGCTCCTTTTCGCGCTTCGCGATCTCGGCCATACGGCATTCTTCTCGAGCGCTCTCAATCGCATCCAGTATTCGTTCGCGGGCCAGCTTGCGGTTCACTGCTTGCGAGCGCGAATTCTGCACTGTCACGCTCATGCCACTTGGCCTGTGACGGAGCGTTACAGCGGTTGCTACTTTGTTTACGTTTTGACCTCCCGGCCCACTTGATCGCGCAAAGGTTTCCTCAAAGTCGGACGCCCGAATGCCTAGGCGTTCCATTCGCTCGGCTAGCGCGTCTTTCGACATTACTCCGCTACTCCGCCTTAACTTCTGGAATGTTCTCTCGTCCGTAGCGAAGAACGCGTGCCATCCAGATCAATTCATTCAGGAATTTGTCGAGGCGCCGCACATAACTTTGATCGAGCAAATTTCCCTGCTCATCGAAAAGATTTTGCACGTTTCCAAAATTCACGTCCCAAAAGATCGTTACCAGGCCAAGCTCGCGCATGACCGGCAGCAGACCCTCAATCACACGCGCGCCGCCAAACAGACCCACCGAGACTCCGCAGATCCCCACGGCTTTGTGAATGTACTCCTCGAGATTCATGTCGAGGGCGTGCTTCAGAAGGCCGGGGTAACCATGATTATATTCCGGAGTTACTATAATGAGTGCGTCGCAACGCTGGATGGTCGCTGAGAATTTTGGGTCTTTCATTTGCTCGCCTGCGTCATCGAGTTTCATAGGAAGCTCGCACACGTCGATCAGCTCGGTCTCTATATCCGCACGTCTCTTTGTTTGCTCAAAAACGAAGCGCGCAGCGTGTTCGCTTCTCCGTCCCCGACGAGCAGTCCCAAGAATCACCGGAATAAAAAGCGGGCGTTCCATTTCTGGATGGTAATTGGTGATTCGCCAATCGTGAATCGTTTTCCGATGTAACAATTCAACGATTTAACGATTTACATCCCCGAAGGAGAATTGCCGATGGCCGGACTCGAACCGGCACGGGCCTTTTAAGCCCAACGGATTTTAAATCCGTTGTGTTACCTAGCGATATACTCGCTAGTTGACAACTGCTTGACAAATAGCGCGATATGAATGTCGCCGTCTGCTTCCACTTTTGCATCAACGACGTGCCCCGTAAAAGCGTACCACTTTTGTTCAGACGGCATTCGCGCTTCTGTGTATCTCGTCAAATCTACATCCGGCCCTAACCCTTCCCATGCGTAGATCTGCGACGGTGTCACCGGTTGAATCGCGGATTTATCCGATGGGACAGGCGAGATCGGTCTTAGCAACCCAGCTATTTTTGCCGTGAAACCCGATGCACTCACACGGCGAAACAAACGTTACTTCTGGCGCTGTCGATTTGGCGAATATCGACGCAATGACAAACGCGAATAGAGCGAACAGTGCGCGTCTCACGGCGCGTCTTTAACAGCCAATGTGCTCGCGGGAAAGAGCTAACCGCCAGTCCCGCGCCAGAATCGCGCCTAGATCGTTTTTGATTGCCGGATGGCAAAATGATCCGGCAGCATGCCATCGAGCAGTACCCCCGCAGTTATTCCGAGCATGTGTTTACCGAAATCACCGATGCCTCTAATTGAAGGCTCGTCCACCTACTGAACATCACGGGAGGACACATGCTGGTCAGCGGACAACACCTATTCGCCGACGCAGTCTGGGCGGCTCATGGCATTGAAATCAAGACCGCGATAGTTGCGTTACTGGTTGGGATCCTCGTCGGCATCACCGGCATGGGCGGCGGTGCGCTGATGACTCCCGCCCTGATATTCCTCGGCGTGGGCCATGCCTCGTCCGTTGTCACCGCCGACCTTACCGCCGCTGCAATCTACAAGACGGGTGGCGCCGTTGTGCATTGGCGGGAAGGGTCCCCAAATGTCCGGCTCGCCGCGTTCCTCATCTGCGGCTCAGTGCCAATGGCCTTCCTCGGACCACACCTGGTGCGCTGGATCAGTCCGAAGATCAACATCGATACGTTTTTGACGCTATGCATCGGTTTCGCCCTCTTGTTAGCAGCGATAACCTATGCGTTGCGACTCTACGTCCAGCTGCGACGCAGGGCGAAAGGTCTCGGCCGCGGCGGCAACGATCGCATCGTGCGTCCAGTGCCCACGATCCTAGTCGGCGCGCTTGGCGGACTGCTGGTGGGCGTTACCTCGGTCGGCTCTGGATCGGTTCGGTGCTGAGGCAGCATCTAACACTTGGAACGGCCTTATTGATGAAGTAGCGATCTGGATAGGCAGAAATGACCTAACTATTTCCGAAGTGCGACAACTTTACAATAATGGCGCTGGCTTGCCGTTCAGTTCATTCCATTAATCTTTCCCCCTCACGTCACTCGCAGTTCAGAGCTTTCCGGTGATTGCATCCGACACTAGGTATGCGATGTCAAAAAAAGCCTTGTGAATAGTCAACCGGCAGCGGCATGAACGAAGACGGCATAAGCATCTAACGAGAATCCAGATTGTTCGGCCATCCTCGTCCACGCTTGCGACACAGCCCCAACTCCAACCCGCTTTGCTGAAGTGCAGCAAAGGACATGGCCGTCCCGATAGGTGCGGGCGCCCCGCTCATGGCACCTTGATTCAAATCTCAATCGCCGTTCCGCTTTTCTCGGAACTTCGTCGCTTCGGCTCCGTAGAACGAGGTGAGAAATGCACAACGAAAGGGAGGAAAATTCGATAACTAGGCCAAGAGAGACTGAAAGGCTTAATGGTGAACTGGAAATCGACTACCAGCGCAATAGGGTGATGTTTCATCCGAACGCGCTGCGGGAGTTTACGTTTAGCTTACCGCTCACGCCGTCGGACGTCGATGTCGTCCGGAGTCTAGCGCAGATTACTCGAAAACTGGAAACGCACAGTTTCCGCAACTACAGCGGCGGAAATCAAGCTGCCGCTTGTGACGATTAAGCGAACGACCCCATTCGGAAATAAGTTCAGTGTGTTTGCCACGACACCTGCCGTGGTTTATTTTCGGCCGGAGCGCCCACCTATTCAACGACTGATTTGAAGCAAACAGCGCAACGGTGCCATGTTCCCGCTAGCTCGGATGGATGTTCAAGGCTGGGAGCCGAATAATTTCAAAAATTCACAGTAACTTGATTAGAGCAGTTACCTGTGCCCGTCTGGCATACCTTGTAAATATACGTGGCATGACCGCGGCCATTGGGGGCATCAGTGTAGAAACCGTTGTTAGGAACCGTTACGATCAACACGCCGTTGCGGTAAATGTCGATTCCACTTGAAGTCGCTCCGGTCCATGAGAGGTCTACCCTTTGTTGACCCTGCACTTTGTAGCCAAGGGCGCTGAGTGTGATCTGGCCCGGCGTGGGAGTAGGCGTAGCAGTGGGAGTCACAGTCGGGGTCGGCGTTGCGGTGGGAGTCGCACTGGCCGTTGGAGTCGGAGTTGGTGTAAGTGTAGGCGTCGGGGTAGCAGTTGGTGTGGGTGTAGGTGTTGCGGTCGGAGTTGCCGTCGGTGTAGGAGTTGATGTTGCCGTAGGCGTCGGGGTGGGGGTCGGACTGGCACATGCAGTTGAAAACGATTCAAACGGTAAACCGGCGCCTTCATTGTAAAGCAAGCCGACTTCCGTATCTGTCATGTCGTTTTTACCAATCCAGATTGCCACTTCGTCAATCAATCCGTTCCATGTATTTGAAGCCGCTTCCGCGCCTACCTGAAACACGCCTGTACCGTCGCCAAATATTGGACCGGCAAAGGCAGTCGTAGCGAACGCCCCACCATCGACCGAAATTTTTAGCACTGTTCCGTTCCATCCACCGACTACGAAGTGCCAGTTGGTATCCGTAAGCACCGGACCGTTGACAGAGGCTCCGGTCGTACTGCCGTTTTGCATGACCAGAAATTCAAATCTGCTTCCGCTACCGTCAGATTGCCTGAACAACAACCATGACGCATGAGGAAGAACGAATTTGCCAGCAATACCGGCATCGTATCCGTATGTTGTGACCGCAGATTTTACCCACGCGCTGACGAATATGTGGTTTGTTCCAGGCTCGAAATCCGTAGAATTGCCGAAGAGTCCGAGGTACGGTCCAGAAAATCCGCCTGTCCAGACGCGAGCTCCGTTGATTTTTCCGGTGCTGCTGCCAATTGTTCCGCTCTGACTTAAACCGCGTCCATTACCGGAAGCATCCACGGCACCTCCACTAGCTTCATCCAGTTTGTAGTAGGCATACATCCCTGTTGTCAGGTCGCACGTGCCTGTGGTAAGACTCAGTAGGACGTTCTGCCCTTCTGCTGTGTTGGCTCCGGGATAGCCGCCTTCAGGCGGCGGACTGACCGCTTGCGCGTTTTGGACAAGCACAAAGCAGCTGAGTGCAAATGTGATTAGAACTGGTGGAATACTTTTCATCTCCCGGAGTTTCAGAAGAATCCCGGCAGCTTGTCGATTCAATTCGCCGCAAGCGCGAATCAACGGGTCGGGTTCCACAAACGCCTAGTGTTCGGGATCTATTTCCTAATAGCGCGACCTTTCTGCTCGGCGCGAGTCACATTTAAGTCACACAATTGTTTGGCAGAAGTTTCTTGTGCGCTTGCGGAAAGCAGTGGAAAACGGCTGGGTGAAAACCATTTCAAAAACGCGACCTGGCAACGTTACGCCCTTTGTTCTTGAAGGCTGCTGGGCGCTCGATCACCTTGATTAAGCAACGATGCGATGGCTTAGCAAGGTAGCGAAGCGAAAACAAGTGGGGGTCGCCGATGTCATCTACGAAGCTATCGAGTCATTCGTCGCCAAATGCGAGGCTGAGGCCGAACTCGAAACGAAAATCATCAATTTTCCGACGTCGCTACACAATCCCACCCGACACGCCGGATACCTCAGACGCATTCTATCGCGATCCCGTGAAGCGGGGCGAAGGCAGCCAAATTGTAGCAGGAAAGTAGCAACAGCAAATGGCTGGCCCACGGGTTCGACTCGCAACTCAAGATTTCCGGCGCGTCGGAAAGATTGAATTGTACAGATGGCTAAATCGCATTATGATCGTCTGAAGCAATGCGCCGAAAGATTACGAACGAAACGTGGGAGCAGATTAAGACCGCCTACGCAGCCGGGATTGGCCTCCGCGAAATTGCTCGCAAAATGGAGATTCCAGAGGGAAGCGTTTTGGCTCACGCGAAGCGTCACGGCTGGACCTAACAGATTCAGGTCGCCACGCAGCAGCAATCATATGCAGTCACCCTAGTGCAATCAGTGCCCCAATCCTTAGTAGCCATACTGAACGAGCGTAAAGAGCGAACCAGGCTCGGCCTGAGCAAGTTCACCGCGGAAGCTGCCGAACAAGCGGCAGAGCATCGAGACAAACTGGGGATTGCCGGAAAGGTGAAAGACGTGGCAGATGTCCATAAAACGCTCTGGCCTAATCAACCGGAGACTAATCAGACCCTTAATCTCGGCGTACTGATTGGGACAACGCGACCGACGCCACCGGAGCGGATCGAATTCGAGAAGGCTTAGAACGCACGAGGTTTGCGCTACAACGCGTTTTGTTTCCCCGAGAGTGTCCCAGGGATAGCGGGCACGTAATTGACCACCACTGTCTCAAAAAGCGCGGAAAAAAATGATCGCATTTCTTGTCCCTGAGCAATCAATTGCAATTAGCCGATGCAATTACGGGGCTGCAATTGCGCTTAGAATGGACGAACGAAAGCCAGTCACTTGTCGAATACTTGTCAAATAGACTTCGTTTCGATGCGGTTTGTTTCGGAATCGTGCGCAATCGATTCAACCAGAGTTTTGATCGATTTTCCTTCGTAAAACCGCATTTCAGAGGTGCCGATGGCCGGACTCGAACCGGCACGGGCCTTTTAAGCCCAACGGATTTTAAGTCCGTTGCGTCTGCCATTTCGCCACATCGGCGTCTTGCGTTGGCCTTGAGTCTAAGCGGTTTGTGCATCGGACGAAAATAAATTTCGCAGTTACTGGGTCACATCGGAGCGATGCAGGACGCTAGCGAAGCGATTCTAAATCTCAAGCCGGTGACGTTTCAGTACAAGACCGACAAGAACAACACGCCGCAATTTGGCTTGATCGCTGAAGAAGTGGCAAAGGTAAATCCCAATCTGGTCGTCCGTGATAAGAATGGTGAAATCTACACCGTGCGGTACGACGCAGTGAACGCCATGTTACTCAACGAGTTCCTAAAAGAACATGGCAAGGTTGAGGAGCAGGATCACCGGCTACGGGAACAAGGAGCGATCATAGTCAAACAGCAGAAGCAGATTGAAGCTCTTACTGCAGGCTTCCAAAAAGTGAGCGACCAGATCGAACTGAGCAAACCTGTACCCGAAATAGTGCGTAACAATCAGTAACGCAGCGCACGTTGAAACATTGCCCCCAGGCATTACCCCGGTCATTTACCGTTCAACAATCAAAAACGATTCCGGCACAATCCGCCTTCAACGGACTTGAAAAGAAGGCTTGAACTTCTGTTCCCAAATCTTGTAAAAGGCTCAAAACGCCTGCTGTAGCCAACCGCTGCTGGCCGAAACCAAATGACAATCCTTCAGTTGTGCTCGCCTTCCAATTCAACTCTCAAGTCGTGAACGATGAAAAGAACAGCAAAAAAAAATAACCGGTTTGGGTTCGGCTGGATGCCGGACCTTCCCGATAACCGCGATCACCTTTACTCTGCGCCGCTGGCGAAGCTGCGTGTGCTTCCCACCAAGGCTGATCTTCGCAGACATTGCCCGCGGGTCTACAACCAGGGAGACATCGGTTCCTGCACGGCGAATGCAATCGCAGCGGCTATCGAGTTCGATCGCAAGAAGCAAAAATTGCGCGACTTCATCCCATCGCGTCTCTTCATCTATTACAACGAGCGAAGCATTGAGCGCAGCGTGCCGCTCGATAACGGCGCGCAGATTCGGGACGGCATAAAAAGTGTCGCTAAACAAGGCGCTTGCCCGGAGACCGAGTGGTCCTACGACGATACTCCCGCCGATTCAAACACCAATCTCTGGCCTCCCGGCGCCAAGCCGAGGCAGAAACCGCCATCGTCTTGTTACAAAGATGCAAAGAAATTCCGCGCGGTGAGTTATCAACGAGTTGATCGGACGCTTTCGCAGATGAAAGGCTGTCTCGCAGACGGTTTCCCATTCGTTTTTGGCTTTACCGTTTACGACAGCTTCGAGAGCGCGGAGGTCGCCAGGACGGGCGTACTGCAAATGCCCAAGCCAAGAGAAGGAGTCGTCGGCGGCCATGCCGTCCTTGCGGTCGGTTACGACGACAAGACCGAGCGCTTCGTGGTGCGCAATTCATGGGGCTCGAGCTGGGGCAAAAGAGGCTATTTCACCATGCCTTACTCTTATTTGCTCACCGACAATCTTTCAGACGACTTTTGGACGATTCGCCTGGTACATTAACCTAACCTCTCAATAACATGCCGAAGTATTGGATGATCAATGATAGGAGCCAGGGTGGCGTCGGACCTGACGTCAATTTCGACGGCGTTACATACTGGGTCAGCGACAAGCAACCGCTGACAGACATCAAGAATTGGCGTCAAGTCACTAGCCTCAATTTCCAGAAGCTTCTGGTCGCGGCGGCGGATAAGTTTCCTGCGCATGACCAGGCAGAGAACGAGAAACAAAGTCACGTCACGATTCTCGTTCATGGTTTTAATCAAACGTTTGCAAAGGCCGCTCGATTTTATCAGGACCTTTGTGGGAGACTTTTTGACGGTCCCGAGAGCCTCGGCCTCTGCATTCTTTACGACTGGCCATCGCGCGGCAGCACCCTCGGTTATGAGCCTGATCGTTCGCATGCGCGCCTGTGCGCTCAAGACTTAACAGATGTGTTAAGCAAATTGTTTGATTGGCTGGTCCAGAAACAGGACGCTACCATTAAGAATCCTGCGAAAGCTTGTAAGGCCAAGGTGTCCCTGATCTCTCATAGCATGGGAAATTATGTGGTGCAGAAAGCAATGGCTGCGGCGTGGACACGTAAGAATCAGCCTTTGCTCGTTAGTCTCATCAATCAGCTCCTTATGGTTGCAGCCGATGTGGACAGCGACTTGTTTGACATGGGCGCGCCTGATAACAACGATGGCAATGCCGTGGCTAATCTCACCTACCGGATTACGGCGCTTTACAGCGGACGCGACACTGTCCTGGGCGCATCTGCCGGTCTGAAACATTTCGGCATGCGCCGCCTTGGTCGTAGCGGCCTCTCAACTCGTCCGCCTTTGGCGGATCCATCTTCGCCGACGGACAATGTCTGGGACGTGGATTGCTCGAGCTTCTTCAAGTCGGACGTGGGAGACATTCACGGCGCGTATTTCCTCGCGGACGGCACCATCGATCTAATGCGCCACGTGTTGCGCGGGCTCGATCGCGGGGTGCTTGAAACCCTTGGATATACCAAAGGCTCCGCCTGGCCCTGAACACTGAGTGAAGGCGAATGCGTCCGGTCAAGCGTAAATTAAAGTCGCGAAAGGCAGCTACACGGCGTTCGCCGCAAAAAGCTCCGAAGCGGACGAAAGCTGCATCTCGAAAATCCCAGTCGAAGCCGCCGAGAAAGATCGCCGCAGTGCGACCGTTACCTGCGCAGCCTGAGGAGATTCTTTTTCGTGTAGAGGGAAAAATGTCCACCTTTGGAGGACCGCACGATCTCGGGATGGCTGCGAACGAAGACGTTGCCCTCTTTAGCAAGGCCGATCTTCAAAACCCGAAATATACATACTTGTTTCTGCCGGCGTCACCGCCTGGGACAAGCGGGCTTGGCCGCCGACTCAACCCCGATCAATACTACTTTGCCTGTCGTTGGGATTATGCTGCAACACCGAAGGAGTTTTTGCGCCGCGCCCTTGCGCGGGTCGAGAATCCCGCGAACGGTCGCGCCGCGGATGCACGCCCGGTTGACTGGGGACCGCATCCTTCAACCGGACGTGTGGCAGACTTGTCACCAGGACTGGCAGCTGCCCTCGGACTAAACACTGACGATATTGTTAGGATAACCATTTCAGCGCGCCGAGCCATACCGGTAAAGCCCACGCTAACGATGAAACGGGTGGGTCATGGCAGTAGTAATCCTCATGCAAAACCGGTAATCAAACAGTTTATTCAGAGTCCGAATCATTCATGCCGTAATGGAGCGAGGATCGAGAAGATTGTCTTACACTGCACCGAGGCTTCACTTGCGGGCACGATCGAAGAGTTCCAAAAATCAGGCGGCCGCCAAGTCTCGGCGCATTACGTCATTGATCGAAACGGCGACATTTACCAAATGGTGAGCGATACCGATCGTGCCAATCATTGTATGGGCACAAATGAAAGTTCCATCGGCATCGAACACGTCGGCACTGAAACTGACTCTCTCGCCACGCCGCAAGCGGCCGCTTCCGCAGCCCTTATTCGTTGGTTGCTTGAGCAATACCATATTCCACCGACGAACATCTTCGGCCATGATTTCACGCCAGGTTATTGTCGGCCGGGTGGAACCAGTTGCCCTGACAAGCTTTTCGGCGCGACGCATGACCAACAGACGATCGCTGCCTGGGTGAAAGCCAATGTGTGAGGAGACTCTACCTCTATCTCTGTTGTGCAGAGCGGTTGTTCGAGCAGGGCCAGCAGAATAAGTAGGAATATGAAGACTAGCCTTCCTGGATCACCGGCTCTGCCTCTTCTCCTTTTCGGAAAATCATCCACACGCCTGCGAGCACCAGGCATCCGCCAAGGAGTGACCATAGGGAAAATGTCTCGCCGCCCAATGCCCAGCCTAGCGCCACTGCGCCAGGCGGCGTGATGAGCGAGATCGCTTGTAGCCGAGCGACAGTCATCCGTGGCAATAACCAGTAAAGAAGCAAAAAGGTGAGCGCCGAGCCGATCACCGCCAGATAAAGCAGGCAAAAAATCGAGACCGTATTCCAATGAAACTTTAACGGATTTCCTTCCACTATGACTCCGATCAAGAGCAACGGCGCTGCGCCGAAAATCATTTGCCAAGCAGCAATCATCGCCGGAGCAAGCCGCATGTTGCGCGATTTTAGCAGCACGTTCGAAAAAGCTGCGCTGGCAGCTCCAACTATGATGCCAAGTCCGCCCCAAAAAGCCATCAAGCCGTTGAAGCCGAGAAGACGCTCACAGATAATCGCCACGCCCCCGAGCGCGAGGAGTGCGCCGAGAAGTTTGTGCAGTTGCAATGGTTCGTCGGGAAGCATTAGATGCGCGGAGAGCATGCCGAAGATCGGGATCGTCGCCTGCAACACCGCTGCCAGACCGGATGAAACGTGGAGCTCGCCCCAGAAAAGGAGACCGTAATTTACGGCAAACATCAAAACGCCGGTAAAAGCCAGCAACAGGTAATCGAATCCGCGCTGCGGTAACAAGCCCACGCGTCCGGCGGACACAGCAAAAAGAACGATAATTGCGATGAGAAAACGAATACCCGCATAAGAAATAGGCGGCAGATCGCGCAACCCAATCTTGATAACCAGCCACGTTGAGCTCCAGACGACGCAAAGCGTGAGCCATGCCACTGGCACGCCCCATCGACGCGCCCAACGCAAGTCCGGCTCGGACCGGTCGCGCCCTACCACGCCAACCGATGTGCTTTTCATCTTCATCTGCGCTCGACCATCGCGCTTTGATTCCGATTGGTAAAGTCAGATGCAGCGCTACGGATGATTGATACGCTGTCTCTGGCCAAATTGGCTCGTCCCGAGGACATAGCCCTAAAGTCC
>Ga0209160_1001475_pt1 | contig 19836 bp, 20 predicted proteins | sample GraSoiAngelo_153_FD_186167 | JGI IMG/M metagenome (GOLD analysis project Ga0209160, IMG submission 186167) | Grasslands soil microbial communities from the Angelo Coastal Reserve, California, USA - 14_1009_12_40cm (SPAdes) (version 2) | ecosystem: Environmental > Terrestrial > Soil > Grasslands ... | reverse complement strand
AGTCGGCGTCGAGCAGGATCGCGTGGATGGGCAGCGCCTCCGGCTCGCGCTTCTCGGCAGGCACGTAGCCGCGGCCGCGCTCGACGCACACGTCCATCTCGAGCACGCCGTCTTTGTCGAGCGTGGCGAGCAGCATCTCGGGGCTGAGGATCTCGATGTCGGCGTCCTTCTCAAAGTCGCTCGCCGTGACCGGGCCCGGGCCCTGCGCCTTCAGCCGGAGGATCTTCGGGCGGTTGACGTGCAGCACGCAGGCCACCTTCCGGAGGTTCATCATGATGTCGAGCGTGTCCTCAGTGACCCCGGGCAGATGCGAGAACTCGTGGAGCACATGCTCGATCTTCACCCACGTCGGCGCGGCCCCGTGGATGGCCGACAGGAGGGCCCGGCGGTAGGCGATGCCCACCGTGAGGGCGAACCCCGGCTCGAGGGGCTCCATGACCAGCTTGCCGTAGTGCTTTTCCTGGACAGCCCAGTCGTGCCGCGCGGGAAGCTGGAGATCCAGCATGCAGACCCCCTTCAACACGTAAGAGGATTGAACGCGACCGTGACAAGAACCGGCACAGGAGCGTGGAGCTGACTCTAGACTACTCTCCCCGCCCCGATGGTCAACCTGGTCGAGCACTCCACTGCGCGGCGACGGGATTTCGGTTCCCGATCACTGGGTCTGGGTTGCGGCGCTGCCACCAGTCCCACCAACTCCACCTTCGTCAGGCTGGCGTGGCGACCTTCTTCAGGAGTTCAAGTTCATCGAGAACCCTCCCGATCCCCAGGGCCACGCAGGCTATCGGGTCCTTGGCGACCGTCACGGGAAGTTGGGTTTCCGTCCCGAGCAGTCGGTCCAGCCCGCGTAGGAGGCCACCACCGCCGGTGATGACGATGCCCGTATCGACGATATCCGCAGCCAGTTCCGGGGGTGTCTGCTCGAGACAGGTGCGCACGGTCTCGACAATGGCCATCACAGCGTCGCGAAGCGCTTCCCGAACTTCGTCCTCAGTGAGGACGACGGTCTTCGGGAAGCCGTCGACGAGATCCCGGCCCTTCACGTCCATGGTGCGCGGCTCACCGTCTCCAGGGTAGGCCGACCCGAGGGCGATCTTGATCTCCTCGCCCCGACGCTCGCCAATCAGAAGGTTATAGTGCTTCCGAATGTGTTGCCGGATCGCCTCGTCCATCTGGTCACCCGCGATCCGCACCGACTTGCAGTAAATGACCCCCGCCAGAGAAAGCACCGCCACCTCGGTGGTCCCGCCGCCGATGTCGACGATCAAATTGCCGCCCGGCTCCTCAATCGGCAGCCCGGCCCCCATCGCCGCCGCGACAGGCTCCTCAACGAGATACACGGCGCGGGCCCCGGCGTGCATCGCGGCGTCGCGGACGGCCCGCCGCTCGACTTGCGTGATGCCCGAGGGAACCCCCACCACAACCCGTGGTCGAAGGATCATGCGCTGCCATCGATGCGTCTGCGAGATGAAGTAGCCCAGCATCCTTTCTGTGATGTCGAAATCCGCGATCACCCCGTCCCTCAACGGCCGAATGACGCGGATGTTGCCGGGCGTGCGCCCGAGCATCGCCTTCGCTTCGCGCCCCACGGCGATGATGGACTGGTCAGCCTCATGAATCGCCACGACGGAGGGTTCATTGAGGACAATCCCCTCGCCGCGGACGAACACCAGCGTATTCGCCGTGCCCAGGTCGATCGCGAGGTCATCCGAGAATTGCTCGGCCCACCGCTTGAAAAACATCACACTCCCCGATCCTTTCCAGATCTACCACGTTTCCCCGTGGAGGCTCCAGTCCTGCGGAACCACCGGCCCTCGTGTCAGGCCGTCACGTCGAACGGGAGCTCGAAGGAGCGGCTGTGCGCTGACAGTTTCGGGAGCCGTTACGCATGCTTGGCTTCGGCTCCGTCCGCACTAGCGGTCGACGATCCGCAGGCGGCGAGGAAGCTCGCCCCTGAGCCGGTCATGGAGCGCCGCCGGCACGGTCACCGCGTCCGGGTCGCCGTCGCTCACGAACCGCTCCCCGGGATTCCGCTCGAAGTACCCGAGCCAGTGAGCCAGCTCGCGCTCAATCGCCTGGATGCGCGGCAGGCGCACCGGATCGAACGCGCGCGAGAACGGTGACGGCGCGGCACCGCCGCCGACCTTCAGCATCGCGTCGTGGCGGTAGGTCGTGCCCTTGGCCGAGCCGCGCAGCAGCCAGCTCACGTCCGAGGGGTACGCGCCATAGGGGAGCGCGAGGGCGCGGATCCGATAGTCGGGGACGTGGCGCTGGATCCACGCCTGGGCCTCGGCGAGTTGGATGCGCACTGTCGCCTCGGGATACTTGGCGAGGTTCGCGTGCCAGAGCGTGTGGTTGCCGATCTCGTAACCGTGGCTCACCAGGTACCGAAGCTTGTGCCCCTGCCACGCCGGCTGGTTGAAGAGGCGATTCGGCAGGTCCGCGGCTGGCAGGACGAAGAACGTCGTGGCCCGACCAAAGTCCGGGTGCTCGCGGGCGAACGCGTCGAGGATGCCGACGGCGGACTTGGGATCGATCGTGAGCACGCCGTTCTGCTCGATGTAGCGGAATTGACCCGGCGACGAGTCGTCGAAGGTGAGGACGATGGGCGTCGTGTCGGCAGGGAGCACGATGCGCCCGTCGAGCAGGTCGCCCAGGGCGATCAGCCGGTAGCCCATCGCGTAGAGTGTTGCGAGGTCGCGCCGGGCGTCCGCGTCCAGCGCGCCTCGGGATAATCGATCTTGTGGTACTCGAGAATCATCATGCGGCCGAGCTCGTTGGGCGGGAGCTGGTCGGCCGCGGCGAACGAGACCAGCAGGAGCGCCGCGCTCAGGATGAGGCCGGGGACCAGTCGGAGCCTCACTGCTTGGGGAGGCGCCCTGACGAGGTTAGCGAACTTCCCTCAGTGGCCTGCCGCTCGACCGTCGCTGGCCTTACACCGGGCGGCGCTCGAATCGGCAATGTTTGCTGGCTTCGCCAGAGGGAGCATCATTACTCCCCAGGTCTTAGGCTACCAAAGCGGAGCGAGTTCTCGCGTTCAGAATTCCCGGCCCCTGCATGGAATATAAGATCGCGAGAAGACGATTACCTGCGAAGCGCGTTCTAGAGACTAGCCGTTTCAAAATCTCTCCTTTCATAGACGTCCTCAAAGTGAGTTTCGGTCATTGCGTGTAGGAGGCGCAATCACCGAAATCGAACGGCCTTGGCTTCGAGCTGAACCTGGTCTGGAAGGTGCGATCCCCCAAGATGGGTTTCACTCGATGAACCGGTCGGCTCGCAGTCGGAGGGACTGGGGGATCGTCACGCCGAGCGCCCGGGCCGTCTTGAGGTTGATGATGAGTTCGAACTTGTTCGGCTGCTCGAGGGGAAGCTCGCCGGCCTTGGCGCCTTTCAAGACTTTGTCGACGTAGCCTGCGGCACGGCGGAACGTATCGGGCACGTCAGGCGCATAGGACATGAGGCCGCCGGCTTCTACATCCACCCGGACCGCGAACATCGTCGGCAGTCGGTGCTTGGTCGCGAACTCCACGATCAGGGGCCGGTACGCGGTCGTGAGTGGGCTGACGATCGTGAGGAGCGCGTCAGGACGCCTCCGAGTCATCGCGGAGAACGCGCCGGGGAAATCCTTGGGGTCCCTCACGGACAGAGATTGAAGCGTCAGGCCGAGCGCGCGGGCCGCGGCTTGCGTCGCTATCCATTGGATTTGCGCGGCTTCAAAAATGGGGCTCCAGAGCACCGCGACGCGGGAGACTTTGGGAAGCGCTTCCTTGAGCAGCTGGAGCCGCTTCCCCGTTAACTCAGGCGTCGACACCGCGGTGCCGGTGATATTCCCCCCAGGCCGCGCGAGGCTCGCGACGAGCCCGCTCTCGACCGGGTCGTTCGCGGCCGGAACGACGATGGGGATCGTCGTGGTCGCCTCCCGGGCGGCATTGGTCGTCCCGGGCACTGCGACGATGAGATCCACTTTGAGTGCGATCAACTCGGCGGCGAGATCGGGGAGGAGCTCTCGATTCCAGGCCGCCGATCGGTACTCAATGATGAGGTTCTGGCCGACCACATAGCCGAGATCGCGGAGACCTTCCAAGAAGGCCTGTCGTTCCGCGGAGGGCGGGTCGGCCAGAGGCGACAAGACCAGGTAGCCGATTTTCGGGACATTCCGGGGCCCCTGCGCGTGGATGGCGAGCGGCGCGGCAAGGATGCCGAGCAGGAGGGCGAGAATCTTCCCGAGTCTTCTGAGGCTCACTCTCTCTTCCGCGCTCCTCGTCGTCCTGCGGGTCGGTGCTACCGGATCCCCGGCACGCTGATGGGCTTCCCGTTGTCGAAGGCGGTGAGGTACAGCTCGAGATCGGCGTACTCTGGCGCATCAGCCGGCAGGTAGTTCATCCCCAGCGGCAACATGCACACCTGGAAGCGCTTCCGAATGTCCCAGATCCCGCGATACGCCATGAACCAAAGCGGGAAGTGCTTGGTCAGCCCCTCGTCCGCGACACGCAGGAGGCGCGCGCCCGCGTACCGGCCTGCGCCCCGATCAGTCTCGTGGCAGTCGGCGCAGGCATGGTTCCGCTGTCCCACCCGTTTGAAGTACAGAGCCCTCCCACGCTCATAGGCCGCCTTGGCCTCAGGGCTCGTGACGTCCACGTTCACGGGCAGGCCATTGGATTGCATCTTGATGAGGATGGTCATGGTGAGATTGTCCGCGCTCTCGGCCAGCATCTCTCTCCCCGTCATCTCAGGGGCGTGGACCGTGAGGAAGTCCCCAATAGACATGACGCGCCCGAGCGCGGGAAGATACTTCGGATACTTCGTCGCGACTCCTTTCATGGCTTTCTCCGGGCCGCCGGCGTGGCAGTCGGCGCAGGCTTTCCCCGCTGGCCCCCTCGTGGACCACGAGGTCACGGCATTCTCACTCAACAGGATCGCCGGGTTGTTGGTGGGCTCGAGGTTGTCACCGTAGTAGGCAAGTTCTGTCGGGCGCGTGTGGGGGTTCCGCGCCCGGTCTTTCTCCGGCGGCGGCACGAACGGGGGATTCCCCTTGAGCGTCTGAAGAAACGCGATGATGTGGACGACCTCTTCCGGCGACAAGATCCCGGCCGGTCCCCACGGGGGCATGCTGGTGTGGGGTAGGACCACGCGGGCGTCCCAGATGAAGTCGAAGAGATATTGATCCGGCAGGCGCCGGTCGCCGATGACGGACAGGTCGGGCCCGACGCTGCCGGCCGGCCAGACGTCGTCCCCCGGAATCAGATGGCAGCCCGTGCAAGGAGCCTTGGTGCGGGCCATGAAGAGCTCTCGCCCCTGCCGTGGATCGCCTTTGACACCGGGCATCGGGACTCGGCTTGGCGGAGGAAAGGTCCGGGTGTCGGTGTATGCGTAGGTCGGCCATTGCTCGAAGTTCACTGTGAAGCCACTGAAGGGCTCTTCCTTGTAACGGATCTGTACTCTCTTCCCCTCGATCTGCCGGACCTCTCCCCGCGCCTCCAGGATCGTCCGAGACGTCCATCGAGACGCCGTTGGCGCCTCACGCTTTTCCGCTCCCGGGGCGCAGCCCTGAACTATGAGCGTCGCGAGGACTAAGAGGCACCAGGGTTGTCGGAGGACCTGCTCTGGGCGCATATTCTCTCCAAGGGCCGGCGCGTGGAGAAACTCTGGGTCGACGTCGGACGATTGTCAAGGCGGTCCTATAGCGCTTCGGGCCCACAACTGCTCCGAGCCCTCGTCTTCGGCGTCCTCATCCTCGTGCCTGTCCCGGTCATGTGGGCCTACTCCCATCAAACGTCGAGGGTGCGTTTTCTCGACTATTCGCCGGAGGCGTTCCAGATCGCACAGCGAGACGGGAAACCCGTCTTTCTCCTGATCAGCGCCGTGTGGTGTTACTGGTGCAAGTACTTCGCCCAGCACACGCTCGAGAACGAGGAAATCGCGACGTATCTGAATCGGAACTACCTCAGCATCTTCGTCGACCACGACCGGCGCATGGATCTCACGCGCAAGTATGCCCGGGGGTTGCCGATGATCGTCCTCTTCGATCCGGCGGGGCAAGTTCGACAGTCCTTTGCAGGAGCGCTCAAGAAGGACGACTTCCTGGACGTCCTGAAGCGGGTTGCGAGCGATGTGCGAACAAACGTCGCTACCGCGCCACCCCGAAAACCGGGAACAGAGGCGATCGGGATCCCGAGCCCAGTCCCGGTGACGCAGGAGACGTATCAACGGCTCCGGGACGAGATGCTCAATATTCTGACCGACCATCTGGACACGGTTCACGGCGGCTTCGGGAGCGGCGACAAGTATCCGCACGCGCGGCTTCTCGGCTACCTGCTCGACCAGTATGGCGCCACCCGAGACCGCCGTTACCTCGTGGCCGTCGAGAAGAGCCTTGAGGGGATCCTGAGGGGAATCTACGACCCTGTGGAGGGTGGGTTCTTCCGCTACGCCGAAGGGAGAGAATGGCGCCAGCCGCACTACGAAAAGTTGTTGTCCGTGAATGCCTCGCTCACGCTGGTGTTCAATCAGGCCTACCGCGCGACTCAGAATCCACGGTACAAGCAGGCAACCGAGGCGACCATCGCTTATCTGCGGCGCACTCTTTATGATGCCCGGGCCGGTGGGTTCTACGGCAGTCAGACCGCCGATCCCGACTACTATCGTCTCGCGCCGTCCGCGCGCCGCGCGGCCCGGAAGCCTCCCGTCAACCGCGACAAAGTCACCGCGTGGAATGCCGAGGCCGCCCTGACGTTCCTCGCGCTAGGTCAGTCCACTGGACGAAAAGACCTCGTCGACGTCGCCCTGAGGACGCTGGACTTCATGCGTCAGAATCTCATCACCGAGAAAGGCGCCTTCCAACTCTATGACGTCAAGGCCGGCCAGGGACAACTGCCGGGCCAACTCGAGCCCAATGCCTGGGCCGCGTTAGCCTTGCTGGAAGGGTATCGCGCCTCGCACATCGAAGGCTACCGCCAGACCGCGCAGCGGGTGCTCACGTATGCCAAGGCCGAACTCTTCGATAAGGCGCGCGGAGCGTTCGTCGAGGACAGGGATTCTTCACTCGCGCTCGGTGCGAACGGGATCATGGCTGATGCGCTCATTCGCGCCTATCGCCTCACCGGCCACGCCGAGGATTTGGAGCTCGCCACGCGCGTCTTGGCCACCCTCGGTGGCACCGCGCGCTCGCTCCTGGTCGAGGACGACGATGCGACGAACGTGGCCCGGGTCGCCGACGCGGTCTCTTATCTCCGCGCCTACGCCCAGGCCGTCGAGAAGCCGTAATCTCCGAAGAGAGGAAAGCTTGTGGGTATCCATTCGAATGCGTCCGCGTGTCGAAGAGGCAACTACAACGATTTGTCCAAAAAGTCTCTCACGTACTTTAGAAGTTCAGCCTGATGGTTGTTGAAGAAATGATCTGCCTTGGGCGCCATGATCTGCCGCGATCGCTGTAAACTCTTGATCGAAGCCGCGCGTCTCTTGGCGCCCGTCAATACCGCTGGAAAGTCGTTCTCGCCGTAGAGGTCAAAGACTGGGAGTTTCACTTGCCTAAAATCATCGTCTTCACTCGCCCAACCAATGCAGACCCATGCGTTGACCGGTGCACGTAGATCTCTGGTTAAATAGTAGTGGGTCATTCGCGAGCCCATGCTGTGTGAGACTATCGCGATTCTCATGTAGCGTTTGGCTCGCAGGAAATCCACGGCGACCTTCAGCCTTTCGCCTGCTTCGCCAAAGGTCGCGCGATACTCTTCAGGCTTAGCCTCCTGAGCCAGCACCGGCATCTGCACAGAAAGGGTGGTATAGCCGTGGTCGGCCAGGGCAGTGCGCAGTCGACCAATCAGGCCCCAATCCGGATGAACCCCGATGCCATGCACGATGACAAGCCCCCCTTTGGCATTGGGCGCCTCTGTATAAATGGTGAGAAACTTGTGGCTGGCTCGTCCCTCGAGAAACACTGGATCGCCCACGACGATGCTCGGGGTAATCTCATCGGCCCATTTTTGCTCCCGCCCATAGTCGGCTCCATAGACGAGGGGCGCGATAAGGAGCAACAACAGTTGAACGACATAGCGCATTGCCGCCACCGGGTGAGGTGTGAAATCGGGATTCCATGCGAATCTTGGCCACGACATCCATTTCACCCTTTTGGTCCCGGAAGGCTTCATCGTATAGCCGCCCACAGTACTTGGGACCATTTTGGTGGATTTTCCATACAACTGCGCGACCGAAAATTTTAAGTCTCAAAGCAACGGCGGCTACCGGCCGCCCGGGCCGTCCTCGGGTCTCCCGCGATCGCTAAAAGGATGTGCCGGTCGCCTTTCGCTACATGGTCGACGGGGTTTCCTGGTCGATGATGAGCGGGGCGATCCGATCACCATTAGCATCGAGATGATAGTGAGACGATTCAAGGCGAACTGATCTAATCCGGCCAAAATTTCTTGAGCCTGTCTGGCGCCAGCTCGGTGTGCCGCACGGTGTCTGGATGTTCCGTGAGATCCACGACGACGCCGGCTGTCCGGCGTCGTGCTCTAAGAGGTGGAGAATTCCGACGAGGTCGTGCTCAAGCGCCTCATCAGTCGCCCGGTCGACGAGCATGCGTCTCGGGGAATCGCACCTTTCAGACCAGGTCCACCTCGAAGCCAAGGCCGTTCGATATCGATGATTGCGGGCCCACGCAACCGCCGAAACACACTTTGAGGACGTCTCCGAAAGGAGTGATTTGGAGACGGCCCGCGTCGACCGAATTGCGACCGTCTTCATTGGTGTTATGTCGTCCGTCAGAAGCAGGGATTTGTGAACGCTCCATAGAGGCGGGTCGTTACCGGGCGAACGAGAACGTGTGTCTCGTGTCGAGCCAGCCATGATCGGCCTGCTGCGTTCGTGACTCGCGGTCGTTTGATGATCATCACAGGGCGCGGCTCACGGCCATGCGCGCTTAAGGAGCGTGGCGAAGTCGCCAAAAAAGGACTGGCGACCAGAACTTTGCAGCCCCGGCCGCCAGCACTGAAGCCACCTGCCGCGGAGGATCCCGCCCCCGGCAGGCTATCCAGCTCCCCCACGTTACTCATCCTCGGGCCGGGGCAGTCAAGCGTTAAGGCAACACTGAAGAACCAGCATCCGATCCTCAGGATTTCTTCAGGTCTGCGCAGTTTCCGAAGCCCCAGGTCGGGGCAGTCCCGACGCGACGCTTTTCGTCACCACGCATGCCAGGCCTGTTATGGAGCTCAGGAACTCCGGAAATTTGGCGGCCTAAATAACGAAAAAGTCGGCGTTGCTTGCCCATACCGGCGACGGCACTGAAGCTGCACTCTCACCCATGGCGAGAATCAAATGCAGTCATGCAGCGCAAACGAGTAAGCAAAAACCGTAAGGAGGAACCCAATGATTCGGTGGTGGACCAAGAAGCGGCTCACGGTAGCGAACCAGCGAGGCTTCACCCTCATCGAGCTGATGATCGTCGTGGCGATCATCGGCATCCTGGCGGCCATCGCCATCCCGCTCTACGCCAACGTGCAGGCGCGCGCGCGGATCGCCAAGGCCCAGGCTGACGCGCGTGCACTAGCGTCGGCGATCTCCATCTACGCCGCCCATATGGCCGTCGTGCCGACCACGGCCCAGGGCCTCAACTCGCTGACGGCGGTTGCGGTCAACAGCCTCGGCCAGTCGGCCGGTCCGTTCATGGCGAAGATTCCGGCTCCCCCGGCGGGCTGGACGACCCCGTATGCCTACACCGGCGACACGACGTCCGGCACCTTCGTGATCAACTCGAGCGGCGACAACACGACCGTCTCGCTGCCCTAACGAGTCGACATCGCGCCCACGGGGAGGGCCAGGTCCTCCCCGTGGTTCTCTTCCTCTCGAAGCTTGACGACGGAGGGAACCGTCAGGGCCGAGGCGCCGTGGCCGTCTTGAGGTTGATGACCAGCTCGCGGGGGCATAAATGAGATGGGCCCTAGACCCGTCTAAAACAGAGCAGACGAAACCGGCAAGGAGGAACCAATGACCCGATTCACGTTGGCCGCATCATCTGCGGTGTTCGCGATCGCCCTCGGCGCCTCAGCCGTGGGCGCTCAGGACGTGCAGCCTGACCGGCGGGACATCCGCCAGGACACCCGGGACATCCGGCAGGATCGGCGGGACCTCACTCGAGACAACCGCAACATCCGGCAAGACCGCCGCGACATCCGGAGTGACACGCGCGACGTCCGCCAAGATCGCCGTGACATCCGCGGCGATCGGCGTGACCTCACGCAGGACCGTCGCGAGCTGCGGCAGGACGTGAAGTCTGGCAATGTCGACGCGGCAAAGGCCGAGCGGGCCGACATCCAGAAGGATGGCCGCGACCTGGCAGGCGACCGCAAGGACTTGGCTCGAGACAAGCAGGACGTGGCGCGTGACCGCAGAGATCTCCGCAGTGATGTCCGTGATCGGAACCAGGACCGCCGAGATCTCAACCGCGACCGGCGTGATCGCCAGAGCGACCGCCGCGATCTCCGGCGGGACAAGGTCGCGGAGCAACCTCGAGAGAAGTAACCTGAGCAACGAACCGATGGCGCCGGGCTCGAGCGCAAAGCAAGTGACGGAAGGGTTATGAGAAAATCAGCAGCGATTTCACTTCTGGCGTTCGCGCTGCTTCTCGTTCCTGCGATGCCAAGCCACGCGTGGCGCGGACATCCCAGCGTCTTCATCGGCGTCGGGCCGGTTTGGTGGGGTCCACCGTACTGGTACTACCCGCCGCCGTACTACGCATACTCACCGCCACCGGTCATCGTTCAGGAGGCGCCGGTGTACGTCCAGCCGGCGCCAGCTCCGGCCCCGCCTTCGCAGGCCTCCTGGTATTACTGTCCCAGCGCCGGGGCCTACTATCCGACCGTTCCGACATGCCCAGAGGCATGGGTGAAGGTCCCGCCGAGGCCAGAGTGAGGGAGCGGACGCCCACGCAGCGGTCGGCAATCCCCGGCTCTCCTGGGGGCGACCATCGGGCCACCGACCTCAAAATTTTTGACGCCGCCGCTCTGAAATTCAGTACGCCGTCGCCCAGAACAGGAAAAGTGGAGAAACCGTCGGGGCCCAAGGAGTGGGCGCAGGGACAGAGGAGAAACCGTCGAGAAACCGTTCGGGGCCGGTGGCGCGTGGCAATGACCGAGGCCGCGTAGAGGTACTCCCATCGGCCGGGCGCGAAGGGGAGGTTGGCCTCCGGGCACGCGCTTATCGCCTTCCTGCTCTCCCGGCCTCGTGTCGCGCCAAAGGACAAGCACGCCCGCTGCACCGCGCTCGGCCGCTCTCGCCGATTGCACAACAGTCACGTCGAGCGGCTGCCGAGCACGCCCCCCGCCCGTAAGTAACTGAGGCACACGGGGGTGCCGACCGCGGCGATGATTCCGATGATCGCGATCACCACCAGCAGTTCGGCCGCGGTGAAGCCGGCGCTGTCGGCCTGTATTCGACGATGCTCTCTCACAGGCTCCGTCGTCCTCCCTCGGTGGTGTTGGCTGAGCGACTCGGTCATGAGCCGTTCAAAAAGTGGGTCGGCGAAGAGCTGAACGGATACCCTGCTGAAGACGAATTGCCAGGTTACCGGCGCATTGATGGTATAGCGTCGATCGGCAGTTTTGCAGGGCCGCTAGGTGCGACGATGAGAGTCCCGCTTCGGCTCGGTCCGGTTCCGGCCGCTCTCCGCAAGCGTCATGACACGGTCGAGTTCCGCGAAGGCATTGCCAAACTCGAGGAAATGGCGAGACCTGACGGGGGAGAACTCATCTCTCGATGGTCCGGTGATCTTGTTGCGAGCGTAGCGGAGAAGTACTACGAGGGCTATACGCTACTCGAGGCCCACATGGAGATTCCAAGGAACGCTGTGGTCGGCGTACTCGACTCGGTTCGAAACAAGGCCCTCAAGTTTGCGCTGGAAATCGAGCGCGTAGCTCCTGCCGCAGGTGAAGTGTCGCCGGGGGCGAAACCAGTCCCCGACGAGCGCGTCTCTCAGATCTTCAACACGTACATCATGGGCGGTGCATAGAACGTGGCCGTTGGCAGTCCAGCGGCAGTGCAACACGCGCAGATGATACAGGCCGGTAATGCGGACGCCCTCAAGCGCTTTCTGGTCGATCAAGGAGTCGATGCTGCGGACATTCTCGAACTCGAGGGGGCGATCGCCGAGGATCCAGCGCCGAAGGCGAAGCAGCCGTTCGGGCGGCGAGTTTCGACCTGGGTCGGCAAGATGGTAGGGAAGTCCGCCTCCGGTGCTTGGAAAGTCGGTACGTCGGCGGCCGCGGATATCTTGACAGCGGCCCTGAAGGCCTACTACGGCTTGCCATAGCGACCGAGAGCACGACTTATTCCAGCCTCCACATAAACCAAGGGCCGCCGCATTAATTTCCTGCGACGGCCCTTGGCAGTTCAACCACTTACGTAACCAGGTTAGGTTCGTGCGGTCGACCGCGGTAGGCAGCTGGTTCCCCGAGTCTCCCACAGCTCCGTGATCGTCAGCGAGTCGCGAAGATGGTCGGCGAAGTCTCGAAGGAGACGGTGCGGACGAAAGGGGAGTGGGGTCTCAAATTCCGCGGCGCTTTGGCGCAGAGGATTTTCGCACTGGGTATTTCCGCGACGAAGCCAGACGCCTCGGTGCTGGAACCCTATAGGCTTGAACGAGCCTGGCGACGGTCGGCAGGTCGTAGGGGAAGGTATTTCGGGACCCAAACTCTTCGAGTCGCTTTCTCACAACACGGAACCATTCGGAGTGACTGGGCTGGGGAGATTGAGGAGCCCAGCTCACGAACAGTTCGTATGAGTGTACCGCGCCCGGTTTCTTGGACACGCGAGGGGGATCTCAACATAGCGCCCCCACCCTTGATCGTCGATCCTGACGCCACTGGGCGATCGCGTTTCATCGGTCACGCCGCCATCGCCGCCGCGCGCGCGGCCACCGGCGTCTGATGGCCGAGCCGCTCGATGAGCCACTCAGTGTTGTAGCGCGCGATGAACTCGCCGATGATCCGGCGCGCCTCGGCGAGGCTCTGGAAGCGATGGAGATAGAGGCACTGCTCCTTGAGCGTACGCATGAAGCGTTCGATAACGCCGTTGCACTCCGGCTCCCCGACGTACGAGGGCGTGATCGTCATCCCCAGCCACTTCACCTCGTTGATCCACGCGTCGGCGATGTACTGCGGTCCCCAGTCGCACCGGATCCGCAAGCCCCGGGCGACATCCTTCGCGAACTCGCCGAACACGTGGCGCACACCCTGCCGCAGGGGCTCGAGCGCTGCCCAGCGATCGCCGATCTTCGCCGTGTGCCAGCCGACGAGCTCGTCGACGCAGTGATCGATCGCGCCGAAGAACCAGCACCAGCCGTCCTCCTCGGTGTAGAAGCGCGTCGCGTCGGTGCCCCACATCTCGTCCGGCCGCGCCGTCGTGATCGTACCGGCGTGCGCGGGATCCCCATTTCGGCGGCCCCAGGCGCCGCGGCGCCAGGAGCTGGTGCTGGCGCAGGAGGCGCAGCACGCGCTTGCCGCCGATGGCGAACCCGCGATGGGCGAGCCGCGCCCGGATCTTCCGGTAGCCCTCGCCGTGGAACGGCGTCGCGGCGAGCACCGCCCGGATCGCGGTAACGATCTCACTATCGCTCACCGGCGTCTTGGGCCCTCGCTTCGCCTGGATGACAGGCGCGACCGGCGCGGCCATCATCGCCGGGTACACCGTCGACCGCGGCACCCGGAACACCGCGCAGATCATGGTCAGTGGATACGGCCGACCCGTTCCAGGACTCACGGCGCGTCTCATCGCCGCTGCTTCTTCCACTCGTCCGCGAGCCCCCTTTTTTCGATGAGGTGCTCGGCGAGCTCCAACCGCATCATCAGTTCGCCGATCTTCGCGCGGGCCAAGGTCAGCTCCCGTTCCTCGGGATCACTGCGCGTCTTCAGCCCCCGCGCGCCCTGCTCGAGGAACATCCGCCTCCAGCTCTCGAGCTCATGGGCCGGAACTTGGCTTTCGCGCGAGACCGCGTCGAGCGCCTCGCCGCGTAGGAGCCGCAGAACGATCTCCGTCTTTCGCTGGACGCTCCAGCGCTCGGGGAGGTCCGACCCCTCCCCCGCCGGCGGTTCACTGCCAGGAGTCGTGGTGGGCTTTCGCGCCTTGTCCTTCATGCCCGGCCTCCTTGGCTGCCGTCATCGTAGTCCAGACGGTGTCCAATGAAACCGGGTCCGATTTATGAGGACCTAAACTTCTCAGCGAGCTGGCCCAACTCTTGGTCGTCGAACGACCGACGTCGGGCCGTGTACTCCTGCTTCTCAATCGGCCGACCGCAGAGTGCAGAAATAAGGTCCGCCAACAGATCCGATGTTCTGGGTGTTAGCTGAGCCCCCTCGTCCCTGCCCTTTTCCACGAGTTGCTCGACGATGAGGCCGGCGATCCAAGGCGCAGGCTTCGGCGCTGGACCGCGGCGCGAAGGGATCGATGGTTTCGGCGGAAGCCGCAGGTCGCGCACGTGACCAATGCCGATGGCGTCCGGCTCCGTCACAACCACCCTCCTTGGTTCGTCCTCCCATTCTGCCGCGAGCGTACGGTGTTGCTTCAGTAACTTGCGAACCGACGCTGCGAGGGCTTCAGTCACGAACCACGCTTCGTCGCCCAGGAACGGAAGTAGTCGGCCTTCGATGCGGGCAAGCACTATCTGAGCGTCCTGCGGTCCTGATGTCCGTAGTCGGAACATCCACTCGCAGCCCAAGATCACATAGCCACACAGCGACTCCTGAAGGCCCCGCTCCGCCAGGCGAAGCATCTGCCTCGCGAGGAGATGGCCGTCGATCTCGGCTCGATTCCCAACCCGTCTGCGCCATTCCCGGACCTGAGTGAGAGCCCACTCGAGGCCTTCACCGTCGATCCGGACCTGATCGGAATCGTCGGATGGAGGCGGCCCCTCGCCGCATCGAGACGTATCGGTGGTGCTTTGGTGATTTCGAATCGTTCGCGATGCAGGACGTCGGAGGCACGGTGCTCGTGATCCACTTCACCGCGGATCGTTGCCGGGATTATCTGTACGCGCTGTCTGCGCGCGGCCTTCAGACCAATTCCATCCGTGTGCGGCTGGCGACCCTCGGCAGCTTCGGTAAGTGGGCGGTGCGCCGCGAGAAGCTCGACAAGAACCCGCTCGATCTCATCACCCGCCCCCGCCGGAAGGCCCGCTTGCCTCGGGTCCCGCGCTGGGAGACGGTCGAGCGGCTGCTCGCGGAGCCGTCCAATCTACGCGAGCGGGCGATCGTCGTGCTCATGGCCTGTGGCGGCCTGCGGCGGTCAGAGGTGGTCGCCCTCGACGTCGGCGACTACGCGCCGGAGTTCGGCTTACGGCGGGTGCGGGGCAAGGGCGGGCACGAGGCGGCAGTACCCCTCCCCGAGATGGCGAAAGTCATTGTGTCCGAATACCTCGCGAAGGAGCGGGCTGGTCGTAGCAGTCAAGACCCGATGTTTGTAGTGCGATACCGCAGCCGCGGCGGCGACTGGCAGGAGCGTCGTTTGGCCGGCCACAGGGTCTGGAAGATCATCAAGGCCCTCGGACGGCGGGCAGGTCTCCCTGAGCTTCATCCGCATGCGTTCCGTCACGGCTGCGGGGTCGAGTTGTATCGGCGCACCGGCGGCAATCTGCGCGTAGTGCAAGAGCACCTGCGACACGCGGACGTTCAGACGACGACGGTATACACGCGAGTGACGCAGCACGAGCTACAGCAGGTCGTCAGCGTCTTCGACAAGCCGGGGAGCTAAACGAGGATTCTGATCCCGACACGGCGGGATCAAAATTCGAGCGGGAAAATCGCCTGAGAAATCGGGCTGGTGGCCCCAACGGGACGCGATCGAACTTGCAGAATTCAAGTGCGTGATTTCATTGCACGCTGACACGCGACACGGACAAGGGCCCAGCAGGCCCGAGTAAGCCAATGACCGTAGAGCGTCTCCAGAGCTAGAACAGCCGCTCGCCCGTCGCCGCATCCTCGACCCGGATGGCGCTGACGGGATAGTTCTCCGCGGCCTTGAGGATTATTTCCTCCGGCTCCCCGACGGAACTGATCGTTTCCGACTGCCGGTCGTCATTGAGTTTGAACACGCCAGGAGCGATGGTGGTGCACATGGCATTCCCGACACAGCGGGTGTGATCGACCCGGACACGCAGCGCTCGAGCCATGGCCACCTTCTTAGTTCCAGGTCACGGGGAGCGCTTTGAGCGACCGGAATGTGATGCTTGGCTGATATTCCAGCTCTTCCGTTGTCAAATGGAGCGCTGGGAACCGATCGATCAGGGCGGAGAAAGCCTCCTGACCCTCGACGCGGGCTAGCGTCGCCCCGAGACAATGATGGATCCCGGACCCGAAAGCTACGTGAGGGTTCGGGTCCCGCGTGATGTCGAACCGGTCCGGCTCCGGGAACTTCGCGGGGTCGCGATTGGCGGACGGAATGAACCACCGAGCCCGATCGAGTTTGCGAAGGACGTTGCCACGCAGTTCGACATCGTCCGCGGCGATGCGCTGTAGCGACTTGACCGGAGGATCGTATCGCAGGCACTCCTCGGTAGCACTCCCGGCCAGCGCGGGGCTCTCCTGGAGCAACGCCCACTGCTCCGGATGACGGATCAGGGCCAGCGTCCCGTTGCAGATGAGGTTGATCGTCGTCTCGTGCCCGGCGAGCAAGAGGAGCACTGCGTTCGCGACCACCTCGTCGCGCGAGAAGGCGCCGCGTGTCTCGCCGGACGCCAGGACCGACAGGAGGTCGTCGCCGGGGTGCGCGAGGCGCTCTTTGATCAGGGGCGAGAGATAGTCCACCAGCCCGTTGATGCCGTCGGTCAGCGGTCTCATGCGATTGAGATCACCGCGCCCGATGAACAGGAGCTTCTGGGCGAGTTCCCGGATGAACCGGCGATCCTGCTCGGGCAACCCCAGCATCCGGGCGATCACCAGGACCGGGAGCGGCGTGGCGAAGTCCTGCATGACGTCCATCTGTCCTTTCGCCTCGGCGTCGTCGAGCAGGTCCTTGATCGCGGCCCGGACCATCGGTCGCCAGGCCTCCATGGCCCTGGGCGTGAAATAGCTGTGGGTCACCATCCGCATCTCGGTGTGTGACGGCCGATCGTGCTGGATGAAGAAGTCGGCGAAGAATTCCCGGACGAAGCCATACATCTCGACATCCGCCTCCGGGATCGGTGGGTACGCGGGTCTCGGGTCGCGCTTGAATACCTCAGACGAGAACAGCTCAGGGTGCCGGATCAGCCAGACGATGTCGTCGTACCGGGTGAGAACCCACACCTCGTACCTGGCGTTCCAGTGGACTGGGTCCTCCGCTCGGAGGCGACCGAAGTAGCCATAGGGATCGGCAATGACGTCCGGAGCGAACAGGTCGTCGTGGATCGTGCTTGCCATACCTGTCTCTCCTCTCTGTCTCCTCGCCGAGTGACCGCCCGCCTGTCTGGTTGGTGGAGTATCACGGCGTCCGTTCAATGTCCAACTGGTTCACAGCGATCCGTCTTTTGGTACCAGGGGCCGTTGGTGCGGCGAGGGTAGCGCCACCGATCAACGGGGGTCAGAGGGCCGAGCGCAAGTCGCCTTGACAAGGCTCCTGCGCGGACACAGTATCAACGCACCTATCCGGGTCCTTCCGTCGCGGGAGAGGTGTCCATATGAGAACCGCTCGCGGCCTCGTCGTCACCCTGCTCGTTTTGTTAATGCCACCCGTTGCCGTCTCGACGGGCGCCGCCGCGCCGGAAGGTCAGATGACGTGGGGTGTCCACATTTCTCTCGCGCCCACCTGGTTCGACCCCGCGGAGACCTCCGGCATCATCACGCCGTTCATGGCGCTCTACGGGCTCCATGACGCGCTGGTGAAGCCGATGCCCGGTAATCTCATGACACCCAGCCTGGCCGAGTCGTGGACGATGTCCTCCGACGGGCTCGTTTACGAGTTCGTACTTCGTAAGGGCGTCCGGTTCCACAACGGCGACCTGGTGACTGCGGAGGACGTCAAGTTCTCGTTCGACCGCTACCGAGGGGCGAGCAGTAAGCTCCTCAAGGACAGCGTCGAGGCGATCGAGACGCCCGACCCCGGGCGCGTCCGCATCCGCCTGAGGCGCCCATGGCCCGACTTCATGACCTTCTACGCGGGCTCCACCGGCGCCGCCTGGATCGTGCCGCGCAAATATGTCGAGAAGGTCGGAGACGAAGGGTTCAAGAGGGCCCCGATCGGCGCGGGCCCCTACAAATTCGCTTCGTTCACGCCGGGTGTCGAGCTCGTCCTGGAAGCCTTCGAGCAGTTCTGGCGGAAGGTGCCAAACGTGAAGCGGCTGGTCTTGCGGGTGATCCCGGACGAGGCCACGCGCCTCGCTGCGCTGAGGCGAGGCGAGGTCGACATCGCCTATGCGATCCGCGGAGCGCTCGCCGAGGAGCTTCGGCGCTCCCCAGGGCTCACGCTGAAACCCAACGTCGGGCAGGCCACGCAATGGATTTACTTCTCCGACCAATGGGATCCGAAGTCGCCGTGGCACGACCGGCGCGTGCGCCTCGCCGCCAACTACGCGATCGATCGGCCGGCGATCAACCGGGCGGAGCTGCTGGGATTCGCTAGGATCATATGGAGCATTATCCCGAGCGGCTTCGAATTCTACTGGCAGCCCCCCGGCTACGCTCACGATGGGGCGAAGGCCAAGCAGCTGCTTGCCGAAGCTGGGTACCCCAACGGCTTCGAAGCGGGCGATTACTCCTGCGACAACGTGAGCGCCACCATCGGGGAGGCTGTGGTGGGTTACCTCAGTACCGTCGGCATCCGGGCGAAGCTAAGGCCACTCGAGCGGGCGGCGTTCAACCGGGGGTACGCCGAGAAGAAGCACAAGGGCCTCATCCAGGGGGGTAGCGGCGCCTTCGGCAATGCGGCCACGCGGATCGAGGCATTTGTAGCCGCTGGCGGGACTTACGTCTACGGGAGCTACCCCGACATCGACGGGCTCTTCCAAGAACAGGCGGTCGAGCTGGATCAGAAGAGGCGGGAGACGATCCTCCACCGTATCCAGCAGCTCATCCACGAAAGGGTGGTGTTCGCGCCGATCTGGGTGGTTGCCGGGCTGAGCGGTGTGGGACCCAGAGTGGAGGAACCGGGCATCGGCGTCATCCCCGGGTACGCCTTCTCTGCGCCCTACGAGGATGTGAAGCTCAAAGTGAGGTAGTCCTGCCGTCTCCGACGATGTCCGCGAGCGACGGGGTGGGCATCCCCGCCGTCCAGGTCGGATCGCGGACCTCGAGCAGGTTGCCAGAAGGATCGAGAAAGTACAGCTCCCGGCCCGTGAAGAAGCCGTGGGCGCGGTACGTGAGCTCTTCGATCTTCACCCCTCGCTCGTGGAAGAGTCGGACCGCCTTCACCCATTCCTGCGGCGAGAGGGTGAAGGAGTGATGCAGGCGGTTGTCCTGCTGCGGGGTGCGATGGAGCTTCTCCTTGCGCTCGCAAAGCAGGATGTCGTGGCCGCCCACGTGGAAGCACGTCATGTGGGAGTTGCCCAGCCGGCCGCGACATTCCAGACCGAGCAGGTCGCGGTAGAAGCGCTCGCTCTCTTCCAGATCGTTGACCGGGATGGACCAGTGGGTGACGCCGTCGATCTTGAGCATGTTCTGACCTCCGTACTGCCCGTCTAAAACGTCGCCTCGGAGGCGAGGTAGTGCTCGATGATCTCGCTCCCGGTCGCGCGCCACACGCCCTCGTGGCGGAGGATGTAGGCGAGCGCCGCGTCGAGCGCGCCGATCCGGTGCGGCACGCCGATGATGAACGGATGCAGGCAGATCGCCATGACGCGTCCTGACTGCGCCCCCTCGCGGTAGAGCGTGTCGAACTGGC
>Ga0209160_1001473_pt1 | contig 19840 bp, 19 predicted proteins | sample GraSoiAngelo_153_FD_186167 | JGI IMG/M metagenome (GOLD analysis project Ga0209160, IMG submission 186167) | Grasslands soil microbial communities from the Angelo Coastal Reserve, California, USA - 14_1009_12_40cm (SPAdes) (version 2) | ecosystem: Environmental > Terrestrial > Soil > Grasslands ... | reverse complement strand
AGTGCGTACGCTCCTGACCGAGCTGGTGGCTCGGTCCGACGTGCGCGAGTTCCTCGTGACGCGCGCGCTCGAAGTGGTGCCTTCGGATGCCCTCGCCAAGCAGCTGGCGACCCTGTCGCCCGAGGCCCTCGTCGGCCGGATGGTCGAAGGCGCGCTGGAAGAGGCGGGGCCGATCGCCCGCGCCCTGAACGAGACCGGCTACGCCCTCCCCCCGCTCCCGAACCTGTTCTTCACGCGCGACGTGGGCATCGTCATCGGGGAGCACTCCATCATCGGCTCGATGCGCTACGGGGTCCGCTGGACCGAGGAGATGCTGGTCAAGGCGCTGTTCCGCTATCACCCCTGTCTCGAGAACGCCGGCATCCTGTACGACGGATCCGAGGAGAAGCGCAACAACTACACGCTGGAGGGCGGGGACGTGCATCCGCTGCGTCCCGATCTCCTGCTGCTCGGCTTCAGCGAGCGCTCCAGCCCGGCCGCCCTCGACCACCTGTGCGACCTGGTGTTCGAGCATTGCGACGTGAAGGACGTGATCGTCGTGGTGCTCCCCAACGAGCGGACCGCGATTCACCTGGACATGATCTTCACGCAGCTCGACCGCGAGCTGTGTTGCATCTATCCGCCGCACTTCGTGGGGCCGGAGCGGCTGGCCGTGCTGCACCGCCGCAAGAAATCGAAGGGCGTGAAGGAGATGCCCAACTTCTTCGCGGCCATGCAGGCGGTCGATCAGCCGCTCGAGCCGGTGTTCTGCGGCGGCTCCGATCGCTCGCTCCAGGAGCGGGAGCAGTGGTCCTCGGCCTGCAACTTCATCGCCGTACGTCCCGGGGTCGTCGTCACCTATGCGCGCAACGAGGCCACGCTGGGCGAGCTCGAGCACACCGGGTTCAAGACGATCGCGGCGGTGCACCTGCTCGCCGGGGACGACACGCTGGCGGAGGGGGAGCGAGCGGTCATCACCATGGAGGGGAGCGAGCTGGTCCGGGGCGGCGGCGGTCCGCGCTGCATGACGCTGCCGTTGCGCCGGGATGACCTGTAGCGCGGCGCCGCGTCGGCTCGAGCTGTGCCGCTTCGCGGTCGTGGACGTGGAGACGACCGGGAGCGCGCCGCCCGGCGGACGGGTGCTCGAAGTCGCCGTCGCGATGCTCGAGGGCGGAACGGTCCACCTCGCGTTCGACACGCTGCTCGATCCCGGCATGCCCGTACCCGCCGCGGTCGTGCGGCTGACGGGGATCACCGACCGGCTTGTGGCCGGACGCCCGCGCTTCGCCGACGTGGCGGCCGGTCTCGGGCGCGTGCTCGAGGACGGGATCTTCGTGGCGCATAACGCCCGTTTCGACTGGCGCTTTCTCGCGGAGGAATGCGCGGCGGCGGGGGTCCCGGCGCCTCAGGGCCCGCCGCTGTGTACCATCCGGCTCACCCGCCGCCTCGCGCCGGAGCTGCGCCACCGCCGGCTGGACCAGGTGGCGGCGTTCTTCGGCGTCGAGAACCCGGCACGGCATCGGGCCTTTGGGGACGCGCTGGCCACGGCCTACATCCTGCGCGCCCTGTTGGGCCGTGCGGCGGAGCGGGGCATCGAGACGCTGGAGCAGCTGATCGAGTTGCACAACGTGTCGCGCCACAAATTGCGGATTGCGAATTTCGGATTGCGGATTGGACGCCCACCCTTCGAATCCGCAATCCGCAATCCGCAATCCGAAATCCCCTCCTGATGCACACGTCTTTCCAGGTCGGCCGCCTCGCCTGTCACGCTCTCGACGCCGGCGCGGTACGCCTCGATGGCGGCGCCATGTTCGGCATTGTGCCGAAAGTCCTGTGGCAGCGACGCGCCCCAGCCGACGAGCGCAACCGCATTCGGTTGGCGATGCGCTGTCTCCTGGTCGAGCACCCGGATGGCCTCGTTCTCATCGACACCGGCCTGGGCAACAAGGAAAACGCGAAGTTCATGGATATCTACGGCGTCGATAACGAGGGTCGGGGCGGGCGCACCAAGCTGGAGGACGCCCTGGCGGAGCTCGGTCATACGCCCGCCGACGTCGCGTGGGTGATCAACACGCACCTGCACTTCGACCATGCGGGGGGGAACACCTACCGCAACGCAGGAGGCGAGGTCGGGGTGAGTTTTCCGCGCGCCCGCTATGTGGCGCAGCAACGGGAGCTCGACTTCGCTCGCCACTTGAACGAGCGCACGGCCGCGAGCTACCTCCCCCCCAACTTCGCTCCAGTGCCCTTCACGCCGCTGGACGGCGAGGTGGACTTGATCCCCGGGATTCGCTGCCTGCCGACGCCGGGGCATACCCCCGGTCACCAGTCGGTGCTGGTCGAAAGCGGGGGGGAGCGGCTCTGCTTCATTGCGGACCTGGTGCCCACCAGCGCCCACCTGCCGTTGCCATGGATCATGGGATTCGATATCGAGCCGCTCGTGACGCTGGAGACGAAGCGACGCTTGTACACGCGAGCCGAGGGGGAGGGGTGGCTGGTGTTGTTCGAGCACGACCCCGACGTGGTCGTGGGTCGACTGGCGCGCGAGGGCCGCGGGTTCGGCCTTGTGGAGCCTGTTCGCGCGGGCTAAGTTACCGCCGACAATACGGCAAGCGGGCGCCGCGCGCGCCTCACCCGCCGCCTCTCCACGAGAGAGCGCTCTAGGGTTCCGAGACTTCACCCCCGACCCCTCCGCAAGGCGGGAGAGCGGGGGTGAGGGGAGCGGATTCCCGGAGCCGGCGGAGTCCGCTTTTTCTTTTCTTCTTTGAGGAGGAGATCGGCACCTGGCGATCGAAAGCCCAAACAACAAAGCGCCGCGCGTCCGGGTGAACCGGCAGATCCGTATCAGTCCGATTCGGGTGATCGCCCCGGATGGAGCGCAGCTCGGCGTGCTGACCGTCGAGGAGGCGTTGGCGGCGGCTCAGGAGCGGGGCCTCGACCTGGTCGAAGTGGCGCCGCTCGCGCGACCCCCGGTCGCGAAGATCATGGATTACGGGAAGTTCAAGTTCGAGCAGGCGAAGGCGGCGCGGGCGGCCAAGAAAAAGCAGCACGTGATCCACTTGAAGGAAGTCAAATACCGTCCGGGGATCGACGATCACGACTTCGCGTTCAAGACGCGCCACGCGCGCGAGTTCCTGCAGGACGGCAACAAGGTCAAGGTGACGATGATGTACCGGGGCCGGCAGATGGCGCACATCGATCTGGGACGCGAGGTGCTGGATCGGGTCGCCAATGAGCTGAAGGACATCGCCAAGATCGAGCAGGACCCGAAGCTCGAGGGCCGCAACATGTCGATGGTCTTGGCGCCGAAATAGCACTCATAGCCCCGCGCGTGAGCACGGGGGGGAAACGATGCCCAAACAGAAATCCAAGCGCGCGTTGCGCAAACGCGTCCGGCTGACGGGGACGGGCCGGTTGCGCCGCCACCACGCGTACAAGAGCCATATCCTGACGAAGAAGCATCCGAAGCGGAAACGACACCTGCGCAAGCCGACGCTGGTCTCGCACGCCGACGAACGACGCCTCAAGCGCCTATTGATGGCGTAAGGAGCGACTCATGCCCCGCGTCAAGAGCAACGTCGCGCGCCTGAAGCGCAAGAACAAGATCATGAAGCTCGCCAAGGGCTACTTTGGTGGGCGATCCAAGCTGTGGAAAGCGGCCAAGGAGTCGGTCGAGCGCGCCCAGAAGTACGCCTACCGTGATCGCCGCCGCCGCAAGGCGGACTTCCGTCGCCTCTGGATCACGCGCATTAACGCCGCCGCGCGGCAGCATCAGCTGTCCTACAGCCGCTTGATGAACGGGCTCCGCAAGGCCGGCGTCGAGATCAACCGCAAGGTGCTCGCCGACCTCGCCGTGCGCGATCCCGTGGCGTTCGAGCAGCTCGCGGAGGTCGCGAAGCAGGCACTCTGACCATGCGCGACCTCCTGGCGGCCCTCACCGAGCTGCGGGAGCGTCTGCAGGAGATTCCGCAGGCGGACCAGCGCCGGCTCCAGGACCTCAAGACCGAGATCCTCGGACGCAAGGCCGGCGCACTCACCCAGATGCTCGGGCGCTTGCCCAAGCTCGACGCCTCTGCCAAGCAAGCGGTCGGCGCGGCGGCGAACGCGCTGAAGCGCGAGTTCGAGGCCGCGTTCGCGGACCGTGAGCGCGTGCTCAAGCGCGCGGCCGGCGCCGTGGCCGGCCTGGACCTGAGCATGCCCGGGCGCGCCGTCTGGCGCGGCGGCTATCACCTCGTCACGCAGGTCGTGGACGAGATCTGCGACATCTTTCGTGAGCTGGGTTTCACCCGGGCGGTCGGACCGGAAGCCGAGACCGAGCGGTACAACTTCTTCGCCCTCAACTTCCCCAAGGACCACCCCGCGCTCGACGCGCAGGACTCCTTCTATCTGGGCGAGGGGTTGCTGCTGCGCACGCACACGTCCCCGGTACAGATCCGTACGCTGGAGCGCTACCCGCCGCCTATCCGCGTCGTCATTCCGGGCCAGGTGTATCGGCGCGACCCGTTCGACGCGTCGCACGCACCCGTGTTCGAGCAGATCGAGGGCCTGGCCGTCGACGAGGGGATCAGCTTCGTCGATTTCAAGGCCACCCTCGCCACCTTCGCACGGCGCTTCTTCACGGCCGATACCCGGGTACGGTTCCGGCCGTCGTTCTTTCCCTTTACGGAGCCATCGGCCGAGATGGACGTGCAGTGCCAGATGTGTCGGGGCGCGGGGTGCGCCACCTGCAAGCAGACCGGCTGGATGGAGATCCTCGGCTCGGGGATGGTGCATCCCGCCGTGCTCGAAAACGGCGGCGTGTCGAGTGAGCGCTACAGCGGCTTCGCTTGGGGCATGGGCCCCGCGCGCATCGCCATGACGCGCCACGGCATCGCCGACATCCGGCTGCTCTACGAGAGCGACGTGCGCTTCCTCGCGCAGTTCGCGGGCGGCGTGCGGTGATCGTCTCGCGCCGCTGGCTCGAGGCGCTGCTCGGCCGCCCCCTCGACGCGCGCGAGGTCGCCGAGCAAGTCACGATGCACGCCGCGGCCGTGGACGCGGTCGTGCCGCTGCACCAGGACTTGGGCGACGTGGTGATCGGGCGTGTGCTCGAGGTGAAGAAGCATCCCAACGCCGATCGCCTGTCGCTGTGTCGCGTCGACGCCGGCGCGGTCGCAGGACCGGTCGACGTGGTGTGCGGCGCCCCCAACGTGCAGGCGGGCAAGACCTACCCCTACGCGCCGGTGGGCGCCACGCTGCCGGGCGGCGTGAAGCTCGAACGCCGTAAGATCCGCGGCGTCGAGTCCAACGGCATGCTGTGCTCGGCCAAAGAGCTCGGTCTGGGCGTTGACCACGCGGGCATCCTCGAGCTGGACACGACGGCGCCGCCGGGGAGCCGGTTCGTGGACGTGGTGCCCGTGGCGGACCATCAGATCGTCATCGACGTCCCGGCGAACCGCCCCGACCTGCTGTGCCACAAGGGGGTCGCCCGCGAGCTGGCGGCGGTGCTGGGCGGCACGGTGAAACTGCCCCCCATCCCAGGCGCTGGAGGCGCGGCTCCGGCCGGCGGGGACGCCGCCCTCGGCGGCCGTCGCCGCGCCCCCAGCGCCCGAGGTGACGTGCCCGCGAGGTCCGCCGAGCCCGGCGTGGCCGCCGGACCGAGCGGGCGCGTTACCTCGGGCGTGGTGGACGAGGTCGAGATCCGCCTCGAGGATCCGGAGGGCGCCCCCCGCTACATGATCGCCGTGATCCGCGGCGTGAAAGTCGCGCCCAGCCCCGCGTGGCTCACCGCCCGCCTCAGTTCGATCGGGCAGCGGCCGATCAACAACGTCGTCGACGCCACGAATTACATCCTGTTCGAGCTGAACCAGCCGCTGCACGCGTTCGACCTGGCGAAGCTCAATGGGCCGGCCGTGGTGGTGCGGCGGGCCAAGCCGGGGGAAAAGATCGTCACGCTCGACGGGCTGACCCGGACGCTGACTCCTGACATGACGGCCATCTGCGACGCCAAGCGGCCCACCATTATCGCCGGAGTGATGGGAAGCGCCGATTCGGAGGTGAGCGCGGCCACGACCGACCTGGTGCTCGAGTGCGCCTTCTTCCAGCCCACCCGGATCCGGCGCACGCGCCGCGCGCTCGAGCTGTCGAGCGAGTCGAGCTACCGGTTCGAGCGCGGGATCGACATGCTCGGCATGCCGGACGCGCTGCGGCGCGCCATCGAGCTGATCATCGCCGTGGCGGGCGGGGAGCTGCGCGAGCCGCCGCTCGACCTCTGGCCCGAGCCCCAGCAGGAGCGGACGATATTCTTGCGTCCCGAGCGCGTCGCCCACCTGCTCGGCGTGCCAGTCGAGCCGGCGGAGATCGAGCGGCGGCTCACCTCCGTGGGGTTCTTCCTGGCGCCGAAGGACGGCCGGCTCGCGGTCCAGGTTCCGGGGTGGCGCCCCGACGTGACCCGGGACGTGGACCTGATCGAGGAGGTGGCGCGCCTGAAGGGGTACGACGCCTTCCCGGATGAGCTGCGCCCCTATCGCCCGGGGACCGTCCCCGACGCCCCCGAAGAGCAGGTCCGAGCCCGGGTGCGCGAGGGGATGGTCCGCGTCGGCTTGCTCGAGGCGCGCACCATCCCGCTTGGGCCTGCGGACGGGCCGAACTCGGTGCGGATCCTCAACCCGCTGTCGGCTGAGGAAGCGCATCTGCGGCGTCGACTACTCCCTGGGCTGGTGCGACGAGTGGAGCACAATTGGGCCAGCCGCAACCGCGATGTCCGACTGTTCGAGGTCGGGACCGTCTTTCGCCTGGGGGCGGGTGCGCCAGAAGAATGGACCTCCCTGGCTGCGGTGCTGACCGGCGCGCGGCGCCCGCCGCACTGGTCCGAGGGTGCGAAACTACCTGATATGGACATATGGGACTTGAAGCACCACTTTGAGTTAGCGGTAGAGCTCGCCGCCCCCGGCTGTAAGCTGGAACCTGCAAGCGGCGGGGAGTCGGGGTGGGTGGCGGTGCAACGGGGGGGAGAGGTGGTGGGGCATGCGGGTCCCCTCGAGGGGGATGCCCCCGTTTGGGCCGCTCCGTTGTTCGGGCTCGAGGTCCGCTTGGCGGTGACGGGCCGGGGGCCCGTGGTGTATCGTCCGCTCCCGGTACAGCCACCGGTTGAGCTGGACGTCGCGCTGGTGCTGCCGGAGGGAGTGAGCGCCGTGCGGGTAGCCGAGGTGCTGCAGCGCGCTGTGGGCCCGCTGCTCGAGCGCCTCGAGGTGTTCGACGAGTATCGTGGGCCCGGCATCCCCGCCGGCCATCGCAGCGTCGCGTGGCATTGCACCTTCCGCGACCCCGAGCGCACGCTGCGCGAGGCGGAGGTGAACGTGGCGCTGGCGCGGGGGCTCGCGGCTCTGGAGGACGAGCTTGGCGTACGACGGAGAGAGGGTTGATGGGCAGGTGCTCGACCAGCTCGAGACGATCCTCCGCCACGTAGCGGAGGAGCTGACGGGCTGGCGCACGCGCGCCCTCAAGGCCGAAACCGAGCTGAAGGAGAGCGGCGCGCGGGGTGGAGCGGGGGGTACCGCCAAGCCGGATCTCGAGGCGCGGGGCCGCGTTGCCGACCTGGAGCAGGAAAACAAGACGTTGCGGCAGCGCGTCGAAGCCGCGCGTCTCCGCGTGCACGACCTCCTCTCGCGGCTGACGTTCCTCGAGGAGCAGGCGCGCGAGTCGGGCGGCAACGGCGGTGGACGGGCGGCGGGAGGTCCGGGTGCGGCGGGTTCCGCCGGGGTCGCCGGAGGCGCCCAGTGAGCACCAAGAAACACGCGGTGAAGGTGATGATCGGGGGCGACGAGTACACGGTGCGGTCCGACCTGCCGCCCGAGTACACCCGCGAGGTCGCGGCCTACGTGGACCAGGCGCTCAAGAAGGTGCTGTCGCAGGGTCCCATCGTGGAGACGCACAAGGCGGCGATCCTGGCGGCGCTCGACATCACGAATGAGCTGTTCCAGGCGAAGAAGGGCGAGCGCGAGGTCGCCGCCCGGCTCGCCGCGCTCGCGGATGATTTGGCGAAGCTGCTTCCTCCCGGAAAGCGCAAGGCGGTCGTCGGCCAGTTGTAGACGAGTCTCGCTCCGCCTACCACGCGGAGCGGTGCTGGAGATAGATCCTATGACGGACGTGCTGGGGATTGTCGCAGCCCTCCTCGGCGGAGGCATCGCCGCCGGCGTGGCGTTCTACGCGCTGGGGCGCCGCTTCGAGCGGCGCACCGCGGACGCCGCGGCGCGCGCGGCGGCGGCGGAGAGCGAGCGACTCCTGGCGGACGCACGCCAGCGCGTGGTGCTGACGGCGCGCGAGGAGCTGATGCAGGCGCGCGAGACGTTCGAGCAGGAGGCCGCGCGCCGGCGCCGCGAGAGCGAGCGGCGCGAGCAGGTGGTCGAGCAGCGGCTGACGGGGCTGGAGGAGCGTGCCCGCGGGCTCGAGCAGCGGGGCCGGGTGCTGGAAGAGCGCGAGCAGGCGCTGGTCGCACAGCAGCTCGCGGTCCGAGCCCGGCTCGAGCACGTCGCCGGGCTCACGGCGCAAGAGGCCAAGCAGGAGCTGTTGCGCCACCTGGAGGACGAGGCCCGCAACGAGGCCGCCGCCCTGGCGCGTGACCTGAAGGAGCAGGCGCGCCGCAACGCGGACAAGGAAGCCAAGAAGATCCTCGCCCTTGCCATCCAGCGGCTCGCCCCGGAATCGACGGCCGAGACCACGGTCTCGACCGTCGCGCTGCCCTCCGACGAGATGAAGGGTCGGATCATCGGGCGCGAAGGCCGGAACATCCGGGCCTTCGAGGCCGCGACCGGCGTGGACGTGATCATCGACGACACGCCCGACACCGTCGTCGTGTCGTGCTTTGACCCGGTGCGGCGCGAGGTGGGGCGCCTCGCCCTCGAGCGCCTGATCGCCGACGGACGCATCCATCCGGGCCGTATCGAAGAGGTCGTCGAGAGGGCGCGGGGGGAGGTGGAAGCGTCGATCGTGGAGGCGGGAGAGCAGGCGGTGTACGAGACCGGCATCAAGGGGATGCACCCCGAGCTGGTGAAGCTGGTGGGCCGGATGCGTTACCGCACGTCGTACGGCCAGAACACGACGTCGGCAAGGTGCTCACCCATGAGCACGACGGCACCCACGTACAGCTGGGCGTGGAGGTGGCGACCAAGCACGGGGAGCATCCGATCGTGATCAACTGCATCGCGGCGCACCACGACGACGTGGCGCACGAGTCGCCGATCAGCGTGATCGTGCAGGCCGCCGACGCCGTCTCGGGCTCGCGCCCCGGGGCCCGGCGCGAGGCGTTCGAGACCTACGTCAAGCGCCTCACCCAGCTCGAGCAGCTCGCCGGGGAGTTCGCGGGCGTGGAGAAGGTGTTTGCGATTCAGGCGGGCCGGGAGGTACGCGTGGTCGTGACGCCGAGCGCGATCGACGACGGCAAGGCAGGCGAGCTCTCCGACCAGATCGCGCGCAAGATCGAGCGCGAGCTGCAATACCCGGGACAGATCAAGGTCGTGGTGATTCGCGAGACCCGCGCGGTGGACTTTGCCCGCTAGGCTCATCGACGGCACCGCCACAGGTCTTGCGATGCGCGCGGAGCTCGAGGGCGAGCTGCGCGCGCTCGCCGGCCGCGGTGTCACGCCCGGTCTGGCGGCCGTCCTGGTCGGGGACAACCCCGCGTCCGCCACCTACGTCCGCATGAAGGGGAAGGCCTGCGAGGAAGCGGGGCTCTACCACGAGACGGTGCGCCTCCCGAAGGGGACGACGCAAGCGGACCTGCTGGCGCTGGTGGATCGTCTCAACGCCGACGCAAAGATCCACGGCATTCTGGTGCAGCTCCCACTACCCAAGCAGATCGACGCGCAGCTGGTGCTGCGTCGCGTGGCGCCCGCCAAGGACGTGGACGGCTTCCATCCCGAAAACGTCGGCAAGGTATCGATCGGCGACCCCACGGGGTTTCGGCCGGCCACACCGTTCGGCGTGCAGCAGCTGCTGGTGCGCAGCGGGATCGACACGACCGGCAAGCACGCCGTGATCGTGGGCCGCTCCAACGTCGTGGGCCGTCCCATGGCGGCCCTGCTGCTGCAGGACGGGCCGGGCGGCAACGCCACCGTCACAGTGTGCCACTCGCGCACGCGCGAGATCAAGTCGGTGACCCGCCTGGCCGACATCCTGATCGTGGCGATGGGCAAGCCCGAGTTCGTCACCGGCGACATGATCAAGCCCGGCGCGGTGGTGATCGACGTGGGCACGAATCGCGTGGACGATCCCACCGCGAAGCAGGGCTACCGGCTCGTGGGCGACGTCAAGTTCGACGAAGCGAAGCAGGTGGCGGGAGCGATCACGCCCGTGCCGGGGGGCGTGGGTCCCATGACGATCACGATGCTGCTGTTCAACACGGTGCAGGCGGCGCGCCAATGGGCCAAAGCCTAGACCTGTTCGCCGCCGTCTCCCCCGAGGGGGCGTGGACGGTGACCCAGGTGACGCAACGCGCGCGCGCCGTCGTCGAGACGGGGTTGGCGCCGCTGTGGGTGCGGGGCGAGGTGAGTGGATTCAAGGCGTGGCAGAGCGGGCACTGGTACTTCGGGCTGCGCGACCGGACCGCCCAGGTGCGCTGCGTCATGTTCCAGAAGGACAACCGCCGGCTCCCCACGCCCCCCGCGGACGGCATGCAGGTGTTCGTGTTCGCCCGGCCCACGCTGTGGGAGGAGAAAGGGGAGTTCCGGCTCACCGTCCTCGACCTGCTGTCGACCGAAGCCGGTGGCCTGTGGCAGGTGGCGTTCGAGAAGGCCAAGGCGGCGCTCGCGAAGGACGGGCTGCTCGATCCGGCGCGCAAGCGGCGTCTGCCTCGCTACCCCAGGCGTATCGCGGTCGTCACGAGCCCCGACGGAGCGGCGTTGCGCGACATCATCGCGGTGGCGACGCGGCGCTGGCCCGTCGCCGAGCTACTCGTGGTCCCGACCCGCGTGCAGGGTGACGGGGCGGAGGCCGAGATTCGCGGGGCGCTCGCCCTGGTGACGCGGCTCGAGGCGCTCGATCTCGTCATCATCGGGCGCGGCGGCGGCTCGCGCGAGGACCTCTGGACCTTCAACCACGAGCGCATCGCCCGCGCCGTGGCGGCGCTCCCCGTGCCGGTGATTTCCGCCGTCGGACACGAGACCGACGTCACGTTGTGCGATCTGGTGGCCGACCTGCGGGCGCCCACCCCGTCGGCCGCCGCCGAGGCCGCCACCCCCGACGTCGTCGAGGTCCTGGTCGACCTGGACCATCTCGGCGCGCGGCTGGCGCGCGGTCTCGCGGCACGCTCGGGACGCGTGGCCGAGCGGCTCGATCGTGGCTTCGATCGCCTGACGGCCGTGCTCGAACGGCGACTCGAGCGTCACCGCCAGGTGCTCGCCGGCCTGGCCGGCCGGCTCGACGCCCTCTCCCCACTCCGCATCCTGGAGCGCGGCTATGCGCTGGCGCGCGACGAGCAGAGCCGCGTGCTGAAGCGGGTGGCGCAGTTCACCCCCGCGTTGCCGTTCCGCCTGCGCGTCACCGACGGCACCGTAGGCGCGCGGGTGACCGACTCCTGATGGCGCGCGCCCGCGAGCCCCTCAACTTCGCCGAGCAGCTCGAGCGGCTCGAGGAAATCGTACGCCGGCTCGAGGGAGAGGAGCTCGACCTCGACGCCGCCCTCAAGCTGTTCGAGGAGGGGGTCGAGCGTCTGCGCCAGGCGCGCGACCGCCTCACCGCCGCCGAGGCACAGGTCAAACAGGTCCTCGCCGATCAGGCGGGCAATGTCCGGGTCGAAGACCTCGACGACTGACCGGGCGGTGGAGGCGTACCTCACACAGGCCCGGGCCCGCGTGGATGCGGTGTTGGAGTCCTGGGGGGTGCGGGCGGGGGAGTGGTGGCCCGCCCCGGTGCCCGCGGCCATGCGCTACAGCCTGCTCTCCACCGGCAAGCGGCTGCGGCCCACGCTCGTGTTCGCCGCGGCCGAGTCGGTGGGGGGCACGGCGGAGTGCGTCGCCGAGCTCGCGGCGGCGGTCGAGGTGGTGCACGCCTACTCGCTCGTGCACGACGATCTCCCCTGCATGGACAACGACGATCTGCGCCGCGGCCGGCCCACGACGCACCGCGCGTTCGACGTGCCGACGGCGGTGGTGGCGGGCTACCACATGGTCGCCCTGGGCGCCCGAGTGCTCGACGCAGGGCTCGCGGCCCTCGCGCTCGGGCCAGAGGCCCGCCGGGGGATTGCACTCGAGCTGTTTCGCGCGGCCGGAGCCGGTGGCATGATAGGCGGTCAGGCGCTGGACCTCGAGGCCGAAGGCCGGCGGCTGCCGCCCACGGAGCTCGAGGACGTGCATCGCCGCAAAACGGGTGCGCTCATCTCGGCCGCCTGCGTCATCGGGGCCATGGCCGCAGGAGCGCCGGGGGCCGCGTGCGAGGCGCTGCGCGGGTACGGCGCTGACGTGGGGCTCGCATTCCAGATCTACGACGACGTGCTCGACGCGACCGCGACCTCGGACCAGCTGGGCAAGACGGCGGGCAAAGACGCGGCGGGCGGCAAGTCGACCTTCGTCACGCTGCTGGGCGCGGGCCCCGCGCGCGCCGAAGCGGAGCGTCTGGCGGCCCGGGCGGTGGACCGCCTGCGGCAGGCAGGGTTAGTTTCTCCTACGCTCGCGGGCCTAGCGCACTACATTGTGACGAGGCCTAACTGAAAGTCGGAACGGGCACCGTGTCCTTACTTGACTCGATCACCGGTCCGGCGGACGTCCGCCGCCTGCCGAAAGAGCAGCTCCAGCCGCTCGCCGACGAGGTGCGCCGCCGGCTGATCGAGGTCGTGTCCCAGACGGGGGGCCACATCGGCGCCGGGCTGGGCGTGGTCGAGCTCACGGTCGCGCTGTGTTACTGCTTCGACTCCCCGCGCGACCGGATCGTGTGGGATGTCGGCCACCAGGGCTACCCGTGGAAGATCCTCACCGGCCGCAACGACCGCCTTCCCACGCTGCGCCAGCCGGGCGGCCTGTCCGGCTTCCTGCGACGCGACGAGAGTCCGCACGACCAGTTCGGCGCGGGGCACGCCGGCACGGGACTCTCGGCGGCGTTCGGGATCGCCACGGCGCGCGATCTGAAGGGCGAGCAGTTCAAGGTCGTCGCCGTGGTGGGCGACGGCGCGCTCACCTGCGGCCTGCCGTACGAGGCGATGAACAACGCGGGCCATTCGGGTCGCGACGTCATCATGGTGCTGAACGACAACGGCATGTCGATCGCGCCCAACGTCGGCGCCATCAACAAGTACCTGGGCTCGATCATCGCGAGTCCGCTCACGGTGCGCATCCGGGAGCGCATGAAAGGGCTGATCGAGTCCGTCTCGCACGTCGTCGGCGGCCAGAAGCTCGTCGATTTCGCCAAGACGATGGAGGAGAGCATCAAGAACTTCTGGTCGCCGGGCATGCTGTTCGAGGAGCTCGGGTTCCGCTACTTCGGGCCGATCGACGGGCACAACATCGCGCAAATGGTGCAAACGCTGGAAATCGTGAAGACGCTCAAGGGCCCGCGCGTGGTCCACGTCATTACCGAAAAAGGCAAAGGGTTCCCCCTGCCGCAGCCCGACAGGGAGAAGTATCACGCCCGGGCGCCTTACGACCCCGTCACGGGCGAGCTGCGGCCCGTCAAAGCGGGGCCGCCGCAGTGGACCGCGGTGTTCGGCGAAGCGCTGGCCCAGCTCGCCGGCGAGTACCCCAAGCTCGTGGCGATCACCGCCGCCATGCCATCGGGCACGGGAACGGGCGTGTTCCAGAAAAAGTGGCCCGATCGGTTCTTCGACGTCGGCATCGCGGAAGCGCACGCCGTCACATTCGCCGCGGGTCTCGCCACGCAGGGCATCCGCCCGGTGGTCGCGATCTACTCCACGTTCCTGCAGCGCGCTTACGACAGCATCATCCACGACGTGGCGATCCAGCGCCTCCCCGTGGTGTTCTGTCTCGACCGCGCCGGCATGGTCGGCGAGGACGGCCAGACGCACATGGGCTTGTACGACATCGCCTACCTGCTCGCGGTCCCGAACATGACCGTAACCGCCCCCAAAGACAGCGGTGAGTTGATCGGATTGCTGCGCTGCGCGCTGGAGCACGCCAACGGGCCGTTCTCGATCCGCTACCCGCGCGACCGGGCGCCGGGGGAGGCGCCTCCCGCCGCCGAGGTGGCGCCCATCCGGTACGGCACGTGGGAAGTGCTGCGCAAGGGCCGGGAGTGCGCGCTGCTCGCGGTCGGCGCCATGTGCCAGCCGGCGCTCGCCGCCGCCGAGCTGCTCGCCGCTGACGGCCTCGATGTCACCGTGGTGAACTGCCGCTTCGTGAAGCCGGTGGACCGCGACCTGCTGGACGGCCTGCTGCGCGACCATCGCCTCCTCGTCACGGTGGAGGACGGGACCGTGACCAACGGTTTCGGTGCCCACCTGGCGGGGCTCGTCGCGACGCTCGCCCCGGAGGTGCGCGTCGGGCTGCTCGGCGCACCCGACCGCACCTACGAGCACGCGCCGCGCGCTCAGCAGCTCGCGGAGGTCGGCCTCACGGGGAGCGCGATCGCGGCCCGGGTGCGCGCGCTCGCGGCGGAGGCATCGCCCGCGCACTCATGAACGTCGGGGTCGTCGGCAACCCGAGCTACCGCGATCTCAAGACCATCCTCGCGCATCTCGCGCAGGTCGCGCCCCGGCTCGGTCTCACCTTGTTTACCGAGGAGCACATCGCGGGGCTGTGGCCCGAGCCCCCGCCCGCCCCGCTGCACAGCGCGCCCCAGCTCGAGTGTCTCGTCACCCTGGGCGGCGACGGCACGCTGCTGCGGGGCGCGCGCAGCCTCGACGGAGCCCGCACCCCTATTCTCGGCGTGAACCTGGGGCGCGTCGGCTTTCTCACCACCGCCACCGCGCAGACGCTCGACTGGGCGCTCGACGTCCTGGTGCGACGGGCGTACGCCACCGAGTCGCGCCTCGCCCTCGCGCCGTTCATCCTGGACAAGCAGGGCAAGAGCCGTCCCGAGCCGGTGGTCCTGAACGACGCGGTCGTCCACAAGGGCGGCGTGGCGCGGGTCATCCGGCTGCGCGTCTCGGTCGACGGCGACGAGGTGGGCCAGTACTCGGCGGACGGCATCGTGGTGGCGACGCCCACCGGCTCGACGGCGTACGCCCTCTCGGCCGGGGGCCCGATCGTCGTCCCCGGGGTCGATGCCATCGTCGTCGCGGCCATCTGTCCTCACACGCTCGCCGTGCGCCCGCTGGTCGTCCCCTCCCAGGCCAGCGTTACCGTGGAGCCGATCCCCCCCTGGACGGAGGAGGTGCTCGTGTCCTTCGACGGGCAGGTTGGCACCACGATGCAGGCCGGTGAGCGGCTGGTGATCAAGCGCGCCGAGCAGCCGGTGCTGCTCGTGCGGCTCGGACCCGAGGGCTTCTTCGCCCGCATGCGCAAGAAGCTGCAGTGGGGCGACCTCTCCGACCGCGAGCGCAAGTAGTGCTGACGGAGCTGCGAGTCCGCGACCTCGCCGTCATCGCTGACGTCACCCTATCCCTCACTCCTGGCTTGAACGTCCTCACCGGCGAGACCGGCGCTGGAAAATCCATGCTGGTCGATGCGCTTGCCCTCTTGCTCGGCGAGCGCGCTTCGGCCGATATGGTCAGGCCTGGCGCCGCGAAGACGGTGATCGAAGGCGCCTTCGAATTCACCACTACCGCCCTCTCCCGCCTTTTGCCGCCCTTTGCCGCCCTGGGGGTGGAGGTGGACGACGGCAGGCTCGTCCTGAAGCGGGAAATCACGGGGGAGGGGCGATCCCGCGCCTGGGTCAACGGCAGCCCGACCACGGTGGGCATCCTGACCCAGCTCGGCGCGTTGCTGGTCGATTTGCACGGGCAGCACGAGACGCAGTCGCTGCTCAAGTCCGACGCGCAGCGCGACATCCTCGACCTCTACGCCACGGCTGCCGTGGAGCGGTCCGCGGTGCGCGACGCGCATGCGCGCTTGCGGGAGCTCGAGCAGCGGGAAGCAGGGTTGCTTGCGAAGCGCGATGAGGTGCAGCGCAAGGCCGACTACCTCCGCCACGTGGTGGAGGAGATCTCGCGCGCCGCGCCCCGAGTCGGCGAGACGGAGGCGCTCGAAACGGAGGCCAAGCGTCTCGCGCACGCCGACGAGCTGGGCAGGCTGTCGCGTGAGCTGGAGCAGGCGCTCGAAACGGTCAACGCGGCAGGCCTGTCCCGCGCGGCGAAGCTGTTCGCGAGCCTGGTGAAGCTCGACCCGTCGGTCGAGCGGTGGCGGGCCCTGGTGGACGGCGCGTTCGCCAACGTGGAGGAGCTGGCGCAGGCGGCGCGCGACTACGGCGCCGGTATCGAGGGCGATCCCGGCCGGCTCGCGACGGTCGAACAGCGTCGCGATGCGCTGTTCCGCCTCACGCAAAAGTACGGCCCCACGCTCCCCGACGTGCTGGCCACCCGGGACCGGGCCGCCCGTGAGCTCGAGCTGCTCGACACCGCGGACTTGGATCTCCGCGAGATCGCCGGGCAGCGCTCGACGGCCACGGCCGACTTGGCGCGCGCCTCCGCGGCGCTCACCGCCGAGCGAACGGAAGGCGCCGGCCGCCTGACGCAGGCCGTCAATCAGCTGCTGCCGGCGCTCGGCATGCCGGGCGGCCAATTCACGGTGCGGCTGCAACCACGCACCACGCACCACGCCGATGGCGCCGAGGACGTCAGCTTCGATGTGCAGTTGAATATGGGACTCGACGCGCGTCCCCTCGCCAAGGTCGCCTCGGGGGGCGAGCTATCGCGTCTCATGCTAGCGCTCAAAGTCGTGCTGGCGGAGCACGATGCCGTGCCGACGCTGGTGTTCGACGAGGTGGATCAGGGCATCGGCGGGGAGGTGGGCGGGCGCGTGGGCGAGGCGCTGGCGGCGGTGACGCGCGACGAGCGCCGCCAGGCACTTGTCATCACGCATCTTCCCCAGATCGCGGCGTATGCCCGCCATCAGCTGGTCGTGGCCAAGGGGGCACGCGGCGGTGTCGCGACGAGCGACGTGCGGACCGTCACCGGGGAGGCGCGCACGCGCGAGCTGGCGCGCATGCTGGGCGATCCCGACATGGAGACGGCGCTGGGCCATGCGGCCGAGCTGCTCAGAAAAGCTTCCGCGTCGTCCGGAGCACGAGCCGATACAGCGTCACCCCGGGTACCAGCCCGGCGCCGCTGACGGTCTGCTCGATCGAGAATCCTCCCTCGACATTGGGGGCGTGGTACGTCACCGCGAAGCCGAGGCGGAGCGAGCGCTGCGCGGTCCCAGCGTCGAGCACGCTGGCCGCGGTCGGAACCCCCAGGCGGGTGGCGAGATCGACCGAGTCCTGCGACGATAGAAATGCGTAGTGATCGCGGGCCTTGGAGAAGTAGCCCGCCGTGAACCCGGCCGCGAATTCCGGAGCGAGCCGCACGAGCGGTGCGACGTCTACGCCGACGTAGTCCCCGGGATCCCAGCGCAGGTCCGCCGTGGCCGCGCCCGGGACCAGAAACGCGTCCCACGGCGCGACCCGGCGCACCCGCGTCCCCGGCCGCTGGATCCCGCCGCGCACGGCCACGTTGAGCCAGAGTGGCCCGGCTGACAGCTCCTGCGTCAGCCCCCCCTCGAGATCCAGCTGGTGATCGCCGACCCACTGCACGAGCAAGTCGTTCGCCGAATCCTTCGCTCCCGTCGGTAGGCGCACCAGCGCCTGCACGGCGGCGGCGTAGTGAGCACCGGTCAGGAGCCGGTACTTCGCGGCGAGCTCCACGTCGCCCAGGCGGTAGCGGAAGTTCTTCTGGAACGGTACGGTGGCATACCCGAACCCGTTCGGATCGGGATTCAGAAGCACCTGCTCGAATGCGGGACCGGTGAGCGTGTCCGCCGCCAGCGCGACCGTGGTATCGAACCCGGCGATCCCGAATGTGATGCTCAGGCCGTGCTGGATCCGGGCGACGGCGCTGTCGATGGCCCGGCCCGCAGTCGAGGAATCGAGCGGCAGGAACGGCGAACCGGTCTGCCCCCGACCGTATACGGAGCTGTGCAACGCATCGCGGACGGCCAGCCAGCGCGCGGCGCTGTCGCGCGCCGCACACGGCGAAGGTGGAGGCGTGCATCCCGCGGCCTGCTGGTCGAGGCGACTCAACGCGGTGTCGAATTGCGCGAAGAAGGCCGAGTCCGTCCCTCGTGCCCCGGGCGTGTTCAGCACGAGGGGGTTCACGCCGAGATTGGCGCCCTTGCTCGAAAGCTGCAGCGCGGCCCGCGTCGCGACCCGCACGATCGGCACCGTGAGGCTCACCGAGAGGCGGCTCGTGACGCCGAGCTCGGCAGTGATGGGGTAGGTGCGGCGCTCCTGGCGCACGCTCAACAGGCCGGCCCCGAGACTCGCCACGAAGCGGGGCAGCAGTGGCGTCTGATCGCCGTGGCCCAGGCGCTGCGGCTGAATGACGGGAACCAGGTCGCCAGTCACGGTCCGCACGTTCTGTTCGAGTTGGCCCAACACGGGGATGTAGCGGCTGCCCACGCTGTCCCCCGTGAGACCGAAACCGAGCCCGCGGCGTCCCGCATCGGTGAACTCGTCGTTCCACGTCATGATGCGTGGATCGAACGTCACCCGGAGGATGCCGCGGTCCGGGGCGTCGGTGCGCTCGACGGCCTGGGCGGCGACGTTAGCCCCGCCGGTTACGGCGGGGCCCACGAGAGCGAGAACGAGCCGGAACGTTCGCATTGAGAAAACGGCATCCACCAGGAGGCGGATGCCGTGTTCGCTACCCCCCTGCGCTGGCCGGGTTCGTGGTCAGGGGACGGGGGGGATAGCGGAGCCGTACTTCTCGTTGATCGCCCGGACGAGCTTTCGCGCGATCAGGCGTTGGGTCGCCTGGCTGGGGTGAATGCCGTCGCAGCTGAAGGCGAGGCCGAACGGGGAGCCACTGCAGGCGGCGGCCGTGTTCGGGAACGGCGCAAACTGGTTGGGGACGCCCGCCAACGAGTCGAGCGTGGTGTTCACGCTGTCGCTGAAGGCCCATCCGTGCGCGGCCGCCAACGTTTGAATGATCCCGTTGTACTCGAGCTGCAGCCGAACAAAAAACGCGACCTCGGGCGGCTCGTCCACTGGTGGTGCGGTGCAGTCCAGCGTCGTCGGTGTCCCGGTTTGCGCCGTGGCGAGCAGTCCGAACCCGTAGGCGAAGCTCACGAATACTGTATCACCCCTTGGGGGAGCGCAGTTGGCGGCGACGGTGAAAGGGGCGGGCGAGAAGGCGCCCGCCGAGGCGAGGCCGAACCAAGTGGAGCCGCGGGAGAAGAACGGCAGCACGACGTTATTGACAAAGTGTCCGAGTCCCACCGCGATGAGCAGCGCGCTCGCCCCGGTCGCCTGGATCGAATCGAGCACGTGCGCGTACTCGGCCCGGAACACGGCCGTGTCCGTCGCCAGGGTCGTGTCGCCCGCTTCAGCCCCGCCCAGCAGGTCCTCGTTGCCGAGCCAGACGCTGACGAACGTCGGGCGGGCATCCATCATCGCCTGCGTCTGGGTGCGCCCGCCCAGCATCAGCAGCGTCAAGGCGTTCGAGTTGGTCCCCAGAACCGGGAAGTTTGCGTAGCCATCGATCACGTCGGCTCCCGGCACGGCGACGTCTGTGAGGAAGGGCGGAATGTTCTGGTTGCGGAACGCGCAGGTCGTGCTCGTGCCACCCCCGACGCGCGCGCCCGTGAAGATGTTCGTGAGCGGCGGCGGGCACCCCGGCGCGTTGAGGCTGGGATAGTAGAATGGCGACCCCATCGCCGCAGCCATAACAGCCGCATATGACTGTTTCTGCGTGGAGTCGTTGATCCCTGCCGACTGGACGCCGGCGGTGCTGCTGTTGCCCATG
>Ga0209160_1001472_pt1 | contig 19841 bp, 19 predicted proteins | sample GraSoiAngelo_153_FD_186167 | JGI IMG/M metagenome (GOLD analysis project Ga0209160, IMG submission 186167) | Grasslands soil microbial communities from the Angelo Coastal Reserve, California, USA - 14_1009_12_40cm (SPAdes) (version 2) | ecosystem: Environmental > Terrestrial > Soil > Grasslands ... | reverse complement strand
GCCGTGCCGAAGCCGGCATATTGCCGCATGGTCCAGAGTTTGCCGCGGTACATCGTGGAATAAATTCCGCGGGTGTACGGGAATTCGCCGGGAGAACCGAGCGACGATTGCGAATCGAAATCGCTCAGATCCTCGGGCGTGTATACAGTTTTGAGCGGGATGCCGGATAAGGTCGTTCCGCTGGAGGGAGGGAAAGCAGGGTTCGGCGTGTCGCGGGAATCGGCAACTCCCGCGCGCCGTGGGCCCGGAGACGTGCGTTCGTCCGGATGTGGCATGTCATCTCGAAAAGAGCGAGAGCGGTCAGCGAACGCGGCGCGCGGCGCGAAATGAGGCCAAGCCGAAGAGCGCCATCACCAGGGCCATGCCTACGCTCGTCCTCCATTCCCAATTGGGCGCACGCTGCCGCCAGTAGCGCAGTGCCGCATTCGTCCAGGTCAAAGCCAGAAGGAAAAATACCGCGCCGGTGGTTTCGTGGAAGACCTGCCGAACGGCACGCCAGAGCGTGCGAAGAAAGCCGCGCGGCCTAGTGGCTACCGGAGTGGCGCTTTCCATAGAATGATTCTAACGCAAAACTCGGGGGCAGAGCTCTTGATCACACGCGGGCGATGCAAGACTTGTATCGGCGCGCTCCAGCGCCTACAATTCCGATAAGTAGAGTAAGGGAGGGACGCACCTTGCAACTCGACGACCACCTGAAGCGCCTGCTTCGCGAGTTGGGCCATGCCATCAACGATACGGTTTCGGAATCCGATCGCATCAGCGAAGCGATTTCGGGAGTTCGCGCCGCCGGATATGACATCGTGTTGAAACTGGATGCCACCATTGGTTTGGCGCGTCGCGAGCCGAGTGCTGGCCAGATCACATCGAACGACCGGCGCTTCCTGGAATCGCTGCACATTCAGGTGGATCAGGATGTGCTTGACGAAGACAAACACGAGGCGAAATTCGAGATCACGCCCCAGGACTTGCGCTTTCTGAAATCGCTCAAGATTTCATTCGACGAGCCAAAATAGCTAAAACTTCTCTCGCCGCCGCTGAGGCTTTTTTCAAAATGAAGGGTGGCAGATTTGCTGCTTCGCCTGCCCGCTGTCGCCGGCCGTTTTTATCCCGATGATCCCGCGGAACTCGCGCGACAGATCGCTGCGTTCGCTTCCTGCCCCGAAGAACCGCCTCGCCAGGCCATTGCTTGTGTCGTTCCCCACGCTGGCTATCGATACTCCGGCCACGTTGCCGGAGCCGTCTATGCTCAGTTGAAACTGCCGCGGCGGATTCTTCTGCTGGGGCCCCGGCATTTCCCTCGCGGGAAGGCACAAGCCATTCTTTCCGAGGGGGCCTGGCAAACGCCGCTCGGCTGCGCGGACATCGATTCGGAACTTGCCCGTGAGCTTAAGGACGCTTATCCCGAGCTCTGTGAGGACGGGGTGGCGCACCAGGCCGAGCACGCTCTGGAAGTGCAGCTTCCTTTTATTCAATATCACTTGGCTGATTTTCGTTTCGTGCCCATCGCTCTGGGCACTAGGGATTACGCGCAATTCGAATCGCTGGGGCAGGCCATGGCCGAGGTATTGCGGCGGCAGTCCGGTCCTGTGCTGATGATCGCCAGCTCCGACATGAATCACTACGAATCGGATGAGGTCACGCGCCGCAAGGACCGTCTGGCGCTCGAACGCGTGCTGGCGCTCGATGCGCGCGGCCTTTTCGACATAGTGCGGCGTGAAGGCATAACCATGTGCGGTTTAGGCCCGGTGGTGAGCGTGCTCACGGCAGCGCGGCTGCTGGGCGCGACCCGAGCCCCGCTGGTGCGCTATGCCACCTCCGGCGACGTCACGGGCGATCGTCAGGAAGTGGTGGGCTACGCAGGCGTCATTGTCGAGTGAGATCCAGATCGGCGCTCAATTCGCCCGGCAATATGGAAAATGAAATTTTCTGAAGTGAATTTAGGGATGCTTACTGGCAGGTTGGGAAGCCGTGCCTTCCGGTGGGGACGTCATGCGAATTCTCTCCGCGAGGGCGCGCGCGAGGTGGCGGGCCACCTCTACCACTCGCGAATCTGCGGCGATACGATCCAACACCGGCAGGAGCCGTTCGGGTTCGGGGAGGGTATGCTGCCCCAGATCGTCCTCGAATTGATGTAGGGCATCATTTACTCCCAGGCGGTCGTATTTCAGTCTCTGTTCGAGCAGCGTAAGATCGCGTTGCTGTTGAAAGAGTCCTTCGAAGATAAGCGACAGCTGCGTTGCGGAGCGATTCAGGGTGTAGTTGTAATGGGCTTCGTGCACTTCACCGCTCTTTTCATAAAGGAAGGTCTTATCGCCGAGATCGGCAATCCGGCGGTGAACATCAAGATCGAGTCCCTCAAAATCGTGCAACTCGCCGGTGAGCTCGAAAATCCTGGTTCGCACCGCGTCCCCCACCTGGAAAAGCTCAGGATCGGGATTCTCGCTTAATTGCCGGATGTCGTAGCTCGCAAACCCATCTTCCCCGACCTTTATCTCGATGAATTCGGGATTGCTGCCTTTAAATACCCGGCGATAGGTGATTGTCGCGCCGCCGGCAGCACGGAGAAATACGGGGCATATCAGAACCGCCGTGAGTGAAAATATCGCGCACCGGCAGAGGGAGCTCCGGTTGGGGCGGCGGATGGAATTCATGGTACTGAAAGGATGCGCGGAGGGGATGCGCGGTTACCCCGCCCCCGAGTCCTGGCGGCGCTCTTAGACGTCACACTGGCGCCGAGGCGCTCCCTACCTTCCGCGATCTGAATGTGGCAAAGGGCTACGGCCAGCGCGTCTGCCGCATCCGCCGGTTCAGGTGTCTCTGTCATGCTCAGTAACGCGCGGACCATCTGTTGCACTTGTTCTTTTCCTGCATGGCCGTAGCCGGCGACGGTCGCCTTGACCTCACGTGGAGAGTAACTGAAGGCCGGAACGCCAGCCTGCGCGGCAGCGAGAAGAACCACACCGCGAACCTCCGCGAGCCGCAAAGCCGCCTTCACATTGAGTGCGGCGAAAACCGATTCGAGTGCGACGGCCCGGGGTTGAAATTCCTGAATTAATTTGGTAATCAGCCGATGGATGTGGCACAGATGACTATTCGCCGCAACAGATAACGGTTTTAAAGGCCGCAGGGCACCCAAACGGAGCATGCGGCAGCGGTTCCCGTCCCGTTCGACGACCCCAAATCCCGTCGCGCCGGCGGCGGCGGGGTCGATTCCCAATACGCAATATGTCTGTGCAGTCACGCGAATCGAGGCGCCGCTACAGAGTTTATGGCAGCAGGAAGAGGCCTGGCCAGATTTTTCTCTCCGACCGAGAGGAAATGCTCAACCCGAAGCGATCAAGGCTGGGCGGCCATGACGGCCATCTCTTTTTCGTCGATGTCGAAGTTGGCGAAGACGTGCTGTACGTCGTCGTGCTCTTCGAGCGCTTCGACGAGTTTGAGCATTTGCTGCGCCGCCGAGCCCGTCAGTTTAATGTAATTCTGCGGAACCCAAGCAATCTCCGCCGATTCGGGCTTGACGCCCGTTTTGATCAGGGCCTCGCGCACGTTCTCAAACATATCGGGGGGAGTGAGCACTTCCCAAGCCGAACCGTCATCGCGCAGGTCCTCTGCGCCCGCATCGAGAACGATAGAAAGCATTTTATCTTCGCCGGCCTGTTCCTTGGAGACCACGATCTGACCTTTGCGGCTGAACATCCAGCCCACGGCGCCCGTCTCGGCCAGGTTCCCGCCATGGCGGCTCATCAGGTGGCGAATCTCGCTGACCACCCGGTTGCGGTTGGTGGTGACCACCTGCACGATCATCCCAACCCCTCCCGGACCGTAACCCTCGAAGTTTACTTCCTCATACTGTTCCCCTTCGAGTTGGCCTGCGCCGCGCTGGATGGCTCGCTCGATATTTTCATTGGGCATGTTCTCGTTCTTGGCTTGCGCAATCGCAGTGCGCAGCCTCGGATTAGAGTCGGGGTCCGCGCCGCCGACGCGTGCGGCAATGGTGATTTCGCGGATCACCTTGGTAAATGCGCGCCCTCGTTTGGCGTCTGTAGCCGCCTTCTTGTGCTTGATGGTGGCCCATTTAGAATGCCCAGACATATCTTGCCTCGCATTGGGTTTAGAGCAGTTACCCGCGCTCACGGCCTTCAGAAGATGATTTCCAACTGCTAGCCCTGCTTTTGTCTCGTTAGTCTAGCACACCCTATGGTCAGCCGGCATCAACATGCGTCCAGGTAAGAAGAAATCCTGCTTCGATTTCAGAACGCGCAAGCGACAATGGCTGATTCGCGGTTTGGGACAAGGAGCCACTGGATTTTGTACGGATGGGATGCAAAAATCAATTTTCGAGGTTTTTTCACCATGAACCCCTGCAGTGCACTCGGATGCAAAATGACCGTGCCGGCGGCCCTGGAAGCCGAAAAGCTCTGCATTTTGCACTTTACTATGGAAATCGAGCGGCGCTGCGCCGAGATGCGTCGTGAGACGGCCACAGGGCGCACACCTCGCGAGCGCCAGGTGGAGATTATCAACTATGTTGGAGGGCGGGGCGAGCTGCTGGCACGCACCGCGACCAGCGGGCTGCACCTTCCGGACGAGTTGAAGGCGCGCGTCCTCAATACCTTCCTGACCCTCATGAACCTGCGAGAAAACCTCGATCGCGCCGCGCTCCGCCACCCCATTGGCCGCAGCGAGGGGCGGTGAGGGGTTCTCGAACTAGCGGAAGCGGTGCGTTTCTATTCCCCACAATCGCTGCCTCACGCCCCGAGGTAACGCGCATAGATCGAACGCGCTACAGACGGGTCGCGCGTGCCTTTAATAATGGCGCGGCCATCCGCAAAGACAGTCAACTCATAGGGCGGGACCTCCAGACGTAAGAGAAAATCGTTCTGCCGCACATGGTTTCCTGTGGCGGCCAGGTTGCGTCCCAGCGCGGCCAGGTCCAGGCGGCGCCGGCGTTCGTGGATCTGCACCGAATCGCGGCCGCACATGGTGAGGCGGGGCTGTGCTTCTCCTTCGAGGTAAGAAAATTGGCGCTGCCCGCAGGCGCGGCAGCCTTGTCGCCGTGGCACGCGCAGCGATTGGAATCGCGTGGTCCACACGTCAAATGCGATGAGTCGTACGTCCCGCGGTTCGGACTTGCCGAGCAGAATCTTGATCGCAAAGGTAGCTTCAAGCGACGCAATGACTCCAGCGGCTGTGCCCAGCACGCCGACCGTGTCACACGTAGGCTCATTTACTCGCGTCGAGCCCTCCTCTGCAGGATCGCCGTCCTCGGCCAGACACGCCAGACAAGCACTCTCTCCAGGATGGATTGGCATGGTTAAGCCATGGCTCGATACAACCGCTGCATAAATCCAGGGAACGGATTTCTTTACCGCATAGTCATTGATCAGGAAACGCGCTTCGAAATTGTCGGTGCCGTCTAGCAGCACCGCCGAATCGCTCAGAAGCTCCTCCGCGTTTGCCGGCGTTAGATCTCCGACGACGCCCCGCACCTCCACATCCGAATTAATGCACCGGAGGCGGCGCTCAGCGGCCACTGCCTTAGGCAGCAGTTCTTGCGCGTCGGATTCCTCGAAGAGGGTCTGCCGTTGCAGGTTAGAGGGCTCCACGAAGTCGCGGTCAACGATCCGGAGGCGGCCGATACCAGCTCGGACCATCAGGCTCGCAAGAGTCGAACCCAAAGCGCCGCAGCCGATAATCGTCGCTGAAGAATGGCGCAGGCGCTCCTGCCCTTCCTCGCCAATCGGTCCGAAGAGGATTTGCCGGGAGTAGCGTTCGCGGAGTCTGGCGTCCATTCGTGAATTTCCGTCGCTTTTTGCAGGAACTTGGTCGAAGCTGGGTCCTCTGTTCGCTAAGGCCACCCTTTCATGATAGCGCGATTCCTCGGCGGAGCCGCTGAGCACCACGCTGGTACGGAAGTCTCTGAGAGGCAACGCGCTTGTGCTAACCTTTTCTTTTATAGTGGCGAATGATTCCGAATCGTTCGTGGGCGGTTCTTCTCTTGCTGGCCGGCATCGGGCTGGGCTGCGTGGCCGGTGCCGTGGCCCAGGCACAAACGGCGCCATCGCCACCAGTGCAGCTCGACGGCCGACGGGTGGTTGCCATTCGAATTGTGGATCAATCCGGCGAGGTCCTTGACGAAAACGCCAGCGGTCTTCCGCTTCGCGTAAATCAGCCTTTTACGCTGGACGTTGAGCGCGAAAGCCTGCGCCAGCTTTACCGTACAGGGCGATATGCTGATATTGTGGCCCAGGTTACGAACCGCCCCGAAGGTTTGCAAGTGGATTTTGTGGTGCGGCGGAACTTCTTCATTAACGCTGTCAGGGTTAACGGACTTCACGAGCCTCCGAGCGATGCTGTGGCGATTTCTTCGATGCGCCTGGGACTCGGCGAGCCCTTCCGTGAGTCCGATATGGCCGCTGCCTTGGACCGTTTGAAGAGCGCCCTGGAAGACGAAGGCCTGTATCAGGCAAAACTCACGTACCATCTGGTGCCTCATCCCCAGACCCAGCAGATGGACATTATCGTGAACGTAGTCCCGGGCGAGCGTGCTGCCGTCGGTACAGTCAACCTGATCAATGAGTCCTCTTTCAGCGATGCAGAGATTCGGGATCACCTGAAACTCAAGCCCAAAACGAGGGTGACCTCAGAGGCGCTGGAGCGAAGTGTCGAAAACGGCCGCAAGTGGCTGATTGGGCGGGGCTATCTAGGCGCGAGGGTTTCGGTGGTACGCGGCGCATACGAGCCGGATACAAATCGGGTGGCGCTCCAAGCATCGGTCTTCGCGCAACTTAGAGTGCGTGTTCAGGCACTAGGGGCGAAGATTTCCGCAAGCACCCTGCGATCGCTCCTTCCGATTTATGAGGAAGGCACAGTCGACGAAGATCTGCTTCAGGAAGGGCGGCGCAACCTTCGCGATTACCTGGAACGGCAAGGCTATTTCGACGCGGAAGTCGATTTCACAACTTCGGAGGATCCTGCGGAAGGCCAGCAAGGCAGCACGGAAGTGATCACCTACCGCGTGGAATTGGGTTCGCATCATCGCCTCATAGGCGTGGCGTTTTCGGGAAATCACTACTTTCGCGATGATCTGCTGCGCGGCCGCATTCGCATCCAGCCCGCCGCTTTTGCTTCTCCCGGACGGTTCAGTTCCGGACAGCTCTCCCGTGATGTGGCTTCGCTTATCGAGCTTTACCAATCCAACGGTTTCCGCCAAGTGCAGGTGAGCAGCGATTTGATGGACAATTATCAGGGTCATAGCGGCGACCTCTTCGTTAAGTTCCGCATCCAGGAAGGTTTGCAGACGCGCATTGCCAAGCTGACGCTCGAGGGCAACCACGCACTAAGCAATGACGAGCTTTCGAACGTGATCGGTTCGACGGCGGGACAGCCTTATTCCGATCTAAATGTCGCCAGCGACCGCGCTAACGTTCTGGCCCTCTACTACGACCAAGGCTTTCCCAATGCCCAATTTCGTGCCAGCGTCGATAATCTGCCCTTACAGGCCGGAGAGGGACCGCGCGTGAATCTCACGTATCAAATTGAAGAGGGCCCGCAAATTCGTGTGGCACAGGTACTCGTGGGCGGTTATGAACACACGCATCCGAGCGTCATCGTTCGCGAAATCCAACTGCACTCCGGCGGTCCTTTAAGCGAAAGCGCTGTCGTGGAAACACAACGCCGTCTGTACAACCTGGGAATCTTCAGCCGCGTGGCCATCGCTCCGCAGAATCCGGAGGGCAGCGACACGTCGAAGACCATAGACGTACTCGTAGACGAGGCGCGGCGATACACAATCGGTTACGGTTTGGGTTTGGAGGCTCAGCGGTTAGGTACGGCCAGTAATGGCCCGGTGGCCCAGCCGCTGTACTTCAGCCCGCGCGGCACCGTTGAGTTCAGCAAGCTCAATCTCACCGGCCGCGCCGATTCGCTTTCCTTCAAAGCACGAGCCAGCACGCTGCAAGGCCGCGCGCTGCTGACCTATGGCTCCTCGAACCATTTTCTTCTTCCCACGCTGAGTTTTCAGCTCACCGGCACTTACCTCAAAGCGCGCGACGTGCAGACCTTCACGTCGACGCGCGAAGAAGGTTCGGCGCAGTTGACCGATCGCCGTTCGCCTTTTACTACTCTGCTCTATCGTTTCGTCTACCGCCGCGTGCAGGCGACCGATCTGCAGATCGCCCCGGAAGAAATTCCTCTGTTCAGCGCACCGACGCAGGTCTCTTTCTTCAGCTTCACCTGGGTGCGTGATCGCCGCGATAATGCCGCCGATCCGGCAGCGGGAAGTTTTAATACTTTTGACGTCGACCTCGCCAGCACCGCGATTGGCTCCGCCGCCTCTTTTCTCCGCGCCACGTACCAGAATTCCACCTACACGCACCTTGGCTCGCGTCTCGTGTTTGCCCGTTCGACGCGCATTGGCATGGAGAAACCTTTTGCCGGCTCAACCGAATCGGATATTCCATTGCCTGAGCGCTTCTTCGCTGGCGGCGGCACCACGTTACGCGGCTTCGGCCTCAATCAGGCCGGTCCGCGCGATCCGGTGACCGGTTTCCCGGTTGGCGGATTGGGTATGGTCATCTTCAATCAGCAACTGCAATTTCCGATGCGGCTTCCGCTGATCGGCAGCCGCGCCAGCGGCGGATTTTTCTATGATGCTGGAAACGTGTTCAGCAGCCTTTCGAAGTTTACGCTGCGCACGGCGCCGCCGCAGGCCACGTTGAGTCCCGCCCAGGCCACTGTATGTCTTACGAACTGCACCAATGAGCTGAATTATTTTTCGCATACGGTGGGATTTGAGATTCGCTATCACACTCCCGTGGGGCCCGTGAGCATCGATCTGGCCTATCAGCTCAAACCGGCGAATTTTGTGGTTCCGGTGAACACAGCGGCGCCGAATGGTCCGGTGACCATTTCGCGGCTGCCCGCATTTCAATTTTTCGTGAATTTGGGGTCCACGTTCTGATGCGCATCGTGTTTCCTCTAGGATTCGGGTTTTGCCTCGCCGCGTTCGCTATAGGAACAGTAGCTGCCGCTCCGCGCCCGCAGGCGCACATCGTTGACGGCATCGTGGCGCACATCGAGGACGACATCATCACTCTGAGTGAGCTTCGCGAACTGGCTGCTTACCAACAGCTCTTCGATGGCCGTTCTCAAAGCAATGAGGAGTTGCGTTCAGAGCTGATCGAGCAGTGGGTCGTGAATAATGAGGCCATCACGGCGCGGTTTCCCTTGCCGGCCCAGACGGAAGTGGATCGGGAACTCGCACACGTCGAGAATAGCTTCCCCAACGCTGCCTTCCAGCAGCGCCTTGCTGCAGTCGGGCTCACGTCCGAGGCCCTACGCCGCATCATCACGCGGCAAATCTATTTGGCGCGCTATCTCGATTACAAATTCCGCTCCTCCATTCAGGTGGATGACGCCGCCATCGCAAGCTACTATCGCGATCACCTCATCCCAGAACTACAGGCAAAAGGCCAGCAAGCGCCTCCCTTGGCGGATGTAAGCGGCCAAATACGCGAACTGCTGATCGAGCGGGGCGTCAACGATCGCGCGGCGGCCTGGTTTGAGGAAACCAAATCGCGGCTCAGGATCGAACTCGAGCCGATGGATACCCTCTCCATCAGCACACCTGGTGACAAGCCATGACTGCCACCGGAACGAAACGAAAATGGAAGCGCTGGGTTTTGGGCATTGGCCTGGCGATTGTGGCTTTGCCCCTAATTCCTATGGTGATTCTCTCGACCGGCGCCGCGGATAATTATATTCGCCGGACGATTGTCGCAGAGATTGAAAACTTGACCTCCGGTAGCGCCGAACTTGCGGCGTTTCATTTTAGTCCTTGGCGGATGCGGGTCACCCTCAATGACTTCACGGTTCACGGCCGCGAACCCCAGGGCACGCCACCATTTTTCCATGCCGATCGGCTCGAGGTAGGTCTGCGTATCGATTCCGTGTGGGGACGCAGGGTTTCCCTGGGCGATGTAGAAGTCAGCCATCCGGTATTGCACGTTCGCGTGGAACGCAATGGCTCGATCAATGTGCCGATAGCGCGCCGGCCTGCGCAAGCAAAACCCCTGCGCGAACGTATTTTTGAAGTGGTGGTGCGCCGGCTGCGCCTGGAAGACGGCGAGATGCTACTTAACGACGTACGTGTCCCTCTGGTAGCCGAAGGCGGGCGCTTTGAGTTTTCTGTTGACTATGCCGAACTCGATGCAAAGCCCATGTACCTGGGTCAATTTCGCTGGCAAGAAATGGAACTGGTGGTCCGCCGTTATCTTCCATTTAATTCGGATTTATCTCTGCGTTTTACGCTGGAGCCGGATTCTTTCTCGGTCACGCAACTGCTTTGGAAGGCGCCGCACACCTCCATTGACGCTCAGCTCTCGAATTCCAGCTTTGCACACTCGAATTGGGCGTTTCGCTATCGCGGTCATCTCGACTTCGAAGATATTCGCACCATCCTGCGCAAACCCAACAGCCCCTCCGGGAATGTCGATTTCTCCGGCAACGGACATTTTGCGGAGGGTCGCTTAGCGGTGACCGGAAATTACTCTGCGGCGGATATTGCCATGCCTTATGACTGGTTCCACAGCAGTGGGATCACTTCCCGCGGTAGTTACCGGGCAGACCGCGCTACTCTCGAAGTTCCCGATTTCTCGGCCAGCGCGCTTGGCGGCGCGATTGACGGCCAGGTTCATCTGGATTTTCGCGGGCTTCGTTTTCGCGTGAACGCCCATGCGCACGACATGGACCTCGACACCTTACTCGCAGCAGTGAACAATAAAAATCTTCCTGTCGTTCCGCTGCATTGGGGCGGTATTGCCGATGTCCAGGCGGTCACCACCTGGACGGGAGATTTCAAGAACCTGGATTCGCGCGGCATTTCACTTTGGGTCCCGCGGCGACAGTCGCCGCCGGGCCAGATTCCCGTCACGGCAAGCCTCGATTATCACTACAGCATGGCCGAACGTGACGTGGTGCTGAACGCCAGCCATATTGACACGCCATCGAGCCACGTGCAGTTCAGCGGGACGCTGGCGGCAGAGGCTTCCAAGCTCGACGCAACGTTTGACTCCCAGGACCTGGTTCCCTGGGATGATTTCATCAATCGCATCAGAGGCAAAAACGCCGAACCTAAAGTCATCGCTGGGCGCGTTCATTGGCAGGGGCACCTAAGCGGCCCGCTCGCGCGGCCAACGTTCACTGGACACGTGATCGGCGCAAATGCCCGTTATGACAGGCTCTCCTGGGATGAAATCGACGGCGACATGCTCTATTCGCCCCAGGAGTTCAGCTTTACTCGGGCGAACGTGCGCCGCGACCGCTCCTCGGCTCAGCTCGAACTGTCGTTGATGCTGGATAACTGGAATTTCCGCGCGGGGAATTCCTGGCAGTTGGATGCCACGCTCGTGCGCACCGATAGCGACGGGTTACAGGCGCTGCTGGGATACTCCTATCCCGTGCACGGCTTGCTGAGCGGAACGTTTCACGGTCGGGGAACGCATGCCGATCCGGAGCTAACCGGCTTGTTTGACGTGGTTGATCCTCAGGCCTGGGGTTGGCGTTTCGATAGGGCGCGAGGTGAAATCACACTGCGCCATGGTGAAGTTCGCGTCGCTAACGCCGAATTGCGCCTGCTGCCGCCCGCTGCCAACAGTGTCAATCCGCCGCCTCCCGGCTTGCTGACGGGAAATTTCGCGTACCACACGGGTGATGGTCAGGCCATTTTCGATCTAACCGGTGCCGGGCTCCCGCTCGAGGGTTTCACGCGCATCCAAACGCCCCGGCTGCCGATCGGAGGCAACATCAGCTTTCACTTGAGCGGGCAAGGGCCGCTCTTCGCGCCCAGGCTGGATGGTTCGCTGCGTCTAATCGATCTAAAGCTCAGAAATGAAGTGATTGGCAGTTTTGACGCGAAGGTCGCGTCCGATGGCACGAAGCTCGGTTTACGAGTCGATTCGGCCATTTCCACGGGAGAATTGCACGGTAATGTGGACGTATCGTTCACCGGCGCATATCCGCTGTCGGGCCAGGTCACGGTTTCGCAGCTCGATCTCGATCCTCTGATCATCAGTGCGCTGCATCTGAGTGGACTCACCGGCCACAGCCAGATCTTCGGTGCATTTGGCATCTCCGGCGCGCTTTTGCAGCCCGATACGATTTCCGTGGATGCCAATTTGACGCAAGTCTCATTGGACTACGAATACATCAAGTTGCAGAACCAAGGTCCCGTGCAGCTCCAGTATGGCAATCATGAGGTCCAGGTGCGTCAGGCAAATTTGCGCGGCGTGGACACAGACTTCCGTATCGGCGGTTTCGCGCGCTTTGCCGGGGATCGCGCCATGGATCTGCGCCTGGGAGGCGCGGCCAACCTGCGCTTGTTCAGCGAATTCGTGCCCAACTTGGATGTCCGCGGTCCCGCGGACGTGGACGCCACTATTGCCGGCACGCTTTCGAGCCCACGCATCACGGGCCGCGTGCATGTGCAGAATGCCTCGATGCGCTACGGAGATTTTCCTGCTGGATTGAGCCAGCTTGCCGGTGATTTCATTTTCGATACCAGCCGCATTACATTTAACAACGTCGAATCGGAGACCGGAGGCGGCCGTCTCCTGCTTTCTGGCTCGCTAACCTATGGCAATGGACCCGTGAGCTACGATCTGACGGCACGCACCGAGCAGGTACGCGTTCGCTATCCTGTGGGTTTGAGTTGGCTGGCCGGCGGCGATCTGCGTTTGCTGGGCACGGCCCAGGCGGCGACTCTCTCCGGCCATGTCACCGTCGATCGCCTGCTGATGTCGCCGGGCTTCGATATTACGTCTTTGATCGCTTCCGCCACAGAGACGACCGGCGGACCCCGTGCAACCTCAGCTTTCTTGCGTAACTTGCAGTTTGACGTGCAAGCGGACACCACGCCCGGGGCCGTGCTGGAATGGTCCAGCGGCAGATTTCAGAGCGAAGCCAACGTGCGTGTGCGCGGCACCTGGGACCACCCCATCCTCCTCGGAAACGTTCACCTGCTGAGCGGGGAGATGAGCATGCGGGGCAATCAATACCGTCTGACGCGCGGAGACCTAAATTTCGTCAATCCCTTTCGCGTCGATCCTGTACTCAACGTCGAAGTCGGCACCACCATCCAGCAATATGAGGTCACGGTGGATTTCACCGGGCCCGCCAGCCATCTTACTATGGCTTACCGCTCCGATCCTCCGCTGCCTTCGAGCGACATCATCACGTTGCTGGCTCTCGGACAGACCGGCGAGGAGAGCATGCTTCGGGGCGGCGCTGCGGCGGTACAGACTCCGCAGCTCGGCGCCACTACCCTGCTTTCCGAGGCCATCTCTTCTCAGTTAGGCGGCCGTGTGCAACGGCTATTTGGGGTCCGCCATTTCAGTGTCGATCCCGACTATATCGCCGCCACCAGCGCAACGCAGAATCCGGGTGCGCGCGTCACGATTGCGGAGCAGTTTGCACGCAATCTCGTCATTACTTACAGCACCGATGTGACTTCCACTCAGCAGCAGGTGATTCAGATCGAATATACCGTGCGGCCCGATGTTTCCGTGGTGGCCTTGCGCGACGAAAACGGTACTTTCGGCATCGACGTCGTCCGCAGGCAACGATTCAAGTAGCGCGCAGGGGGCTCCGTGTCTAAGTCGGACGACGGTTCCACCCGCAGCAATGGCTTCCATCCCGCGGCACCTCCCGCTACGCCCATGAATCCGGTATTGCTCCGCCGCGAGATGGTCGAGCGGCAGCTTCGCAAACGAGGCATCCGGGATGAGCGCGTCGTCGCAGCCATGCTCAGCGTGCCGCGCCATGAATTTGTTCCCGCGGAGCTGGCCGGCGAAGCCTATAGTGATCGTCCGCTTCCCATTGGCCATGGTCAAACGATATCGCAGCCCTTCATGGTCGCGGCGATGACTGAAGCATTGCAGCTCTCGGGCAGCGAACGCGTGCTGGAGATTGGCGCGGGCTCCGGTTACCAAGCCGCTGTGCTATCGCTCCTGGCGCGTGAAGTCCACACCGTCGAGATGCACGAAGATCTTGCCGTAGACACTCGTGAGCGGCTGCAGCGGCTCGGCTATGGCAACGTGCAGGTGCACGTCGGCGATGGAACGCTCGGATGGCCGGACCAGGCTCCATTTGAGGCCATTGTGGTCACCGCGGCAGCGCCCGAGATTCCGCCGCCGCTCGCGGCGCAGCTCGCGGACGGCGGACGTCTGATTGTTCCGGTGGGGACCGCGGAAGAGCAGCGGCTCTTGCGCGTGGAGAAGCGCGACAACGTGCTCTTGAAGCGGCCGCTTTATCACTGCCGTTTTGTTCCTCTCATCGGGCAGTATGGCTGGAAACCCAAAGACAGTTGACGCCGGACTGCGACTCTGTCTTGCAAAGAACTTGACAAGGTCCGACCTGCGCGTATCCTCGACTGCATGACTCCGGCAGAACCTGCCCGCTCCCCGCGCCCCGTCCTGGTTCCGCTGGAAGACCGTGCGGCGGATAACCTCCGCTTCATTCGCGAAACGATGGAGCGCGCGGGCTCGTTCACCGCTGTTCCAGGCTGGGGCGGCACCGCAATCGGCTTCAGCGCACTCGCCGCGGCCGCTCTTGCCTCACATCAACCCACCGCGGCTCGCTGGATTTTCATATGGCTCGTGGAAGCGGGCCTGGCTATGGTGCTTGCCGTGCTTACTGTGGCTCAGAAGGCCCATGCTGCCCGTATGCCGCTCTTCTCCGGACCGGGCCGCAAATTCGCGCTCAGTTTCGCCCCGCCGATGGTCGTTGGCGCATTGTTGACCGCGGCGCTTTATCGCGATGGTGATCTCCGCCTGCTGCCGGGGATGTGGTTGCTGCTGTACGGCACGGCCGTAGTCAGTGGCGGTTCTTTTTCTGTGCGCGTAGTTCCAATGATGGGCGTGTGCTTTATTGCCCTGGGCGCCGCGGCCCTCGTTTCGCCGGCCTCCTGGGGCAATGGTTACATGATCGCCGGTTTTGGGGGGTTGCAAATCCTTTTCGGATTGATCATCGCCCAAAAGTACGGCGGCTGAGTGCACTTGCGAGATTGCGCCTGGTTTTGGGAGGCCACGTGAGAGCTAAGCTGGGAAGCGCGACGGCAGAACGCATTTCCAAATCCCATCCTCAGGGGCCGCGCCTCGCCGCGCTGCGCGGTCGGGCTCAGGAGGCCGTCGCGCCCGGCCTCGACCGGCTGATCCACGAGCGCATGCGGCTGGGAATTGTCAGCGCCCTAGCGGTGAATCCTTCGCTCACTTTCAACGAGTTGAAAGCTTTGCTCAGGACTACCGATGGAAATCTGTCCGTACACGCCCGCAAGCTCGAGGAAGCTGCTTATATCAACTGCACCAAGATGTTTGACGGTCGGCTGCCCAAAACCAAGTACCGTCTTACGGCGGCAGGCCGCCGCGCCTTCGAGCGTTATCTCGATCACATGGAATCTCTCATTCGCGCTGCTCGGGAGACGTGACCGCGAACCTCCGCGCAAACCATGTATTTTCACACTCAATGAGACGGGGTTATTCCGCGCCAAGCCAGGAATCCGTCTAAGTGCAGCGTAACGCTTTACGCTCCTGCTCGAGCGCGGCTCATGGCAAAGGCCTTGTGCAACACGCGTGTCGCCGCGGGCGTAAGCGCGTAACTCGCCAGTTCTTTCTCGTTCACAAAGGCCAGATCGCTGACCTCTGCACTCATCGCCGGCTCCCCGGAAACGCGCTCGCATAAATAATCGAGAATGACGTAGTGGTAGCGCGGACGCAGGCGCACCCCCAAAGTTCGGGTAATTTCCTGAGAGGAGGGCGGAAGGCACGCGGCGTCTGGCCCGGAGCGGACTTCCTCGGAATCCGAAAAAATGCGCTCCAGGGCTTCGATCAGCGCGACCACCCGCACAGTCAACCCGGTCTCCTCCAGGATCTCCCGTTCCACGGCGCCAGTGAGCGTTTCACCGACTTCCAGCAATCCTCCCGGAATGGTCCATTCGCCTAGTGCTGGTTCCCTTGCGCGGCGCACCAGCAGGGCGCGATCCTGATCAATCACCACGCCGCCCACGCCCACCAGCGGCCACTCGGGAAACTCACGTTTGCTCATGAACTCGGGCGGCTCCCCCCTTGACTCGCCCGCGTAATATAATACGCTTGCGTGAAAGGGCCATGCTTGGCCAGGGGGTTCGGCTGTGGTGCGCTGCCCGGAATGCGCCGTCGAGATTGATCTCGATGAGGATGAAGTGGAAGAGGGCGAGATTCTGAATTGTCCGGAGTGTGAAGCCGAGCTGGAAGTTGTGCAGACTCATCCGGTGCATCTGAACGTCATCTCCGAAGACGAAGAAGAGGAAGAGGCGGAAAAAGAAGGAGACGACGGTGATATGCGCGACGGAGTCTTGGAAGACGAGGAGGAAGACTTCGAGGAGTAACTCTTTGGCTGCCGGCCAGCATCTCTTCCCTTAGCCTATGCCATCCTACAATCAGCTGTCAGTATCAGTTCGCTGGCAGTGTCCGCTTTCACCATGTAAAAGCGATCCAGTGCTCCGGGCGGAAAGGAACACGATGAGATCAGCCAAGCTTGTGGAATCTGCCCCACGGTGGGAGACGAATTTTCGCCTCTGGGGAGGACTCTTCCTTTTAGCGCTGCTGGCCATTCCGGCATGGACCCAGCAATCCGAATTGCGCACCGTTCGCGGAGCGGTGCTGGACAAGGCCGAGAATCCGGTGGCTTCGGCGGTTGTGTATCTGAAAAACGTCCGCACCCTGGCCGTAAAGACCTATATCTCCGATAAATCCGGCGAGTATCGCTTCAGCGGCCTCGATCCGAACGTCGATTACGAGGTGCACGCTGAAAACGAGAACATGACTTCGAATACGCGTACTGTCTCCAGTTTTGACGGCCGCAAAGACATCGTGATTTCGCTCAAGCTGGACAAAGAGAAGAAGAAAACATAAATCCGCCCGCACCCACTCGCCTGTTTATCTCGGAGCGGCGTTCCTCCTATTCTCACGCGTGCGATTCTGCACCGGCCTTCAGTTTTCCAAAATGACTTCAGCCAATGCAAAATTGCCGCTATGAGAGATGCTCAAGCTGATGTGTCGCGCGCCCATGCGTTCTGCGTGTTCGCGCGCTGCGCCGTGGAGAACAATAGTTGGGCGGCCGCCGGGTTGCCGAGTCACTTCAATATCCCGCCAGCGAACTCCTTTGCCCCACCCGGTCCCGAGAGCTTTCATCGTTGCTTCCTTGGCGGCAAAGCGCGCCGCGTAGCGCTCCACGGCATCGCGATGCCTTTGGCAATATGCGATCTCGGCCGGAGTAAAGATGCGTTCCAGGAAAATTCGGCCGTGCCGCTTGATCGCGTCGCCCAATCGAGTAATCTCCTCCATGTCCACCCCCAAGCCGACAATCACGTCGCCGATGCCTCCTCGTTGCGTCCGGCGGTAACAAACACATTACCAGCGGCAGTGGATTATACCGCCCCGCTCTGCGTTCTTTGCGGTCTACATCGCCTCGCTCTCGAGACAGGTACGCCGGGCATAGTGGTCAGGAGCAATAAACGCAACTTAGTACAGTGGAGGCGACCATAATGCCGAGCGCGCATTCCACCCGGCGGCAAGCCCGGAAAGCCGGTGCCGTAAGCATCATCGAGGATGGTTGGGCTCTGCGCCGCATTTCGGGCCTGGAGATTCTCACCGCTGAGATTTTCGACTCGGTCCCGTGGCTTGTCCACGGCTTCAGCACCCGAAAAGGCGGAGCGAGCGGGCTCAATGGGGTTGCAGCGCTTAATTTGTCCTTCACCGACTGGGATTCGCGCGAAGCCGTTACACAAAATCGCGGGGCCTTCGTGCGTGCAATCTTGGCCCAGAAATCAGCCTCGAAATTGGCTGCGAAAATCGGTATCGAGGAATCGCTGATCACTTTGCGCCAGATCCATTCCGACGTCGTGCATGTTTGCTCGAAAGCTGCTGCTCGCGCCCCGCAGGGCGACGCCGCATTGTGCGTCAAAGCCGGCTTGCTCCTTGGAATCCAGACTGCCGACTGTATCCCGATCTTATTGGCCGATCCGCGCCAGCGCGTTTTCGGTGCCGTACATGCCGGATGGCGCGGCACGCTGGCGCGGGTCGTCGCCAAAGCGCTCGGCAGAATGCGCCTTGAGTTCGGGTCCCAACCCGAAGACGTAATCGCCGCGCTCGGCCCGGCGATTGGCCCGTGCTGCTATGAAGTCGGCCCGGAAGTCGCGCAGGCTTTTTCCGCGCAATTCGCGCAGGCCGCGGAATGGTTCGAGGGACCGTTTGAGCGCTTCGCCACCGGCGAGGATCCGAACCCCCTTCCTTGGCTCACCATGATCCCGCCGGGCCACGAGCCACCGCGCGAACGCGTTTGGCTTGATCTGCGTGCTGCCAATCGCTGGCAGCTCGTGGACGCCGGCGTCAACCCGCGGAATATTGCCGTGAGCGCGCTCTGCACCGGCTGCCGAACCGACCTGTTCTTCAGTTATCGAAAAGAAGGAGCCGGCACGGGACGGATGATGAGCGCCATCGGAATGTGCGCGAATTCGCGTTAGGCGGCGGGCCAAGGCTCAGGAACCGGTGCGATTGCGGAGACCACGGAGCCGGCTTCGCTGAGCGCGAGCTGGCCGCAGGCCGCGCAGACGTCCTGCCCGCGTGAATAACGTACAAACGTGGGAACGCCCTTCGCGGTGAGGACATCGCGAAATTCGTTTACTCGTTCTGCAGTCGGCGGGCGGTAGGGCAGTTCACCCGGATTCCAGGGAATGAGATTGACCTTGGCGCGCAAACCAACGAGGAGTCGTGCCACGCGGCGGGCATCCTCCGGCGAGTCGTTGAAGCCGCCCAGGAGCACGTGTTCAAACGTGAGCCGCTCCCACGGCCGCAAGGGGTATTTCCGGCAGACCGCCAGCAGCGCCGTGAGCGGATATCTTCGATTGATCGGCATGATGGCATCGCGCTCTTCGTCGGTCGAGGCGTTGAGAGAAATCGCCAGCTTGGGCCGCACCTTTTCGTGGGCCAGGCGCTCGATTCCCGGCACGATTCCGCTGGTCGAAAGTGTGACGTGCCTCGGAGCAAGCGCCATCCCGTTCGGGTCAAGCATGATGCGCAGCGCTGCCATGACGGGTTCGTAGTTCAATAGGGGTTCGCCCTGGCCCATGAGCACGACGTTGGTGCGCGGCTTGAGCGATTCCCGATGATCTTCGAGTGCGATGAGAACCTGGGCCAGAATTTCGCCGGCCGTGAGATTGCGCACGAGTCCGAGCTGTGCCGTCAGGCAGAAGTGGCAATCCACTGCGCATCCCGCTTGCGTCGAAATGCAAATCGTCTGGCGGCCATCCGAGGGCATGAAGACAGCTTCCACACGCGCGGGCGCTTCGCTGCCGTGCTGCGTCGCACTCGCATCGCCAAGCGTTAGCAGATAACGGACCGAGCCGTCGCTCGAACGAAAGCGCTGCGAAATCTGGGGCACGCCAATGCGGAAATCATTCGCGAGGCGCTGGCGAAGCGCCGCGGGCAGATTGCTCATAGACGCAAAATCGAGACGCCACTCGGCATAAAGCGCGTGATAAAGCTGGGAGCCACGATAGGCCGGCTCGCCCATTTCCGCCATCCAGGCGCGCAAATCGTCGCGCGATCGCCCGAGCAGAGCGCGCTTCGGAGAAGCAGATCGAACGTCCGGCGCAGGACCTTGTGCATGCGCATGAGTAGAGGGTTGTATCTGGCGAGGCATGGAAATTCCCGCTTCTGCTTTCATCATAGCATGTGCGAATGCATCGATCGGCGGTGACGAATTGTCTACATCCTTACTCCGGCAGAGAACGCTGAATAGTTTTTCAG
>Ga0209160_1001469_pt1 | contig 19866 bp, 18 predicted proteins | sample GraSoiAngelo_153_FD_186167 | JGI IMG/M metagenome (GOLD analysis project Ga0209160, IMG submission 186167) | Grasslands soil microbial communities from the Angelo Coastal Reserve, California, USA - 14_1009_12_40cm (SPAdes) (version 2) | ecosystem: Environmental > Terrestrial > Soil > Grasslands ... | reverse complement strand
GACATGCCCGGGTTCACCACGAACTTCTCCCAGCCGATCAAGGACAACGTCGACGAGGCGCTGGCCGGCGTCAAGGGCGAGCTGGCCATCAAGCTCTACGGGCCCGACATCTTCGTGATGGACGCCGAGGCGCGCAAGATCGTGAAGGTGCTGCGCGACGTGCCAGGTGTGACCGATCTCGACTGGGACCATCTGGCGGGCCTCCCGCAGCTGCAGATCATCGTGGACCGCGACGCGGCCGCCCGCTACGGCATCAACGTCCAGGACATCCAGGACGTGATCGAGGCCGCGACCAAGGGCCGGGTGGTCACCCAGCTCTACGAGGGCGAGCGGCGGTTCGACGTCGCGGTGCGGCTGGTCCAGGACGGCGACCCGATCACCGGTCTCCGGAACCTCACCATCAGCGCGCCCAGCGGCGAGCGCATCCCGGTCACGCAGCTGGCGGAGTTCATCAAGACGGACGGCGTCGCCGAGATCTTGCGCGAGGGCAACGTCCGCCGGCTGGCCGTCAAGTGGAGCGTGCGGGACCGCGACATGGGCAGCCTGGTCACCGAGGCGATGCAGAAGGTCGGCGCGAGCGTGCGCCTACCCGAAGGCTATCGGATGGTGTGGAGCGGCCGCTTCGAGGACCAGCAGCGGGCGCTGGCGCGGCTCTACATCATCGTGCCGCTGGTCCTGTTCATCATCTTCGTGCTGCTGTTCGGCGCCTTTCAGTCGGTCGGCGACACCCTGTTGATCATGCTGAACCTCCCGTTCGCCCTGATCGGCGGCACGCTCGCGCTCTACTTCTGGCGGACCAACTTCAACATCTCGGCCGCCGTCGGCTACATCGCGGTCTTCGGCGTGAGCGTCCTGAACGGCGTGGTCCTGCTATCGTCGATCCGCCGGGCGCGGCAGGAGGGATTTGCTCCGCGCGACGCGATCGCCCGCGGCTGCGAGATCCGGTTCCGGCCGATCGTCGTGTCCGCGGTCGTGGCGGTGATCGGCTTCCTGCCGGCCGCGCTCTCGCAGGGGATCGGCGCCGAGATCCAGCGGCCTCTGGCACGCGTCGTCATCGGCGGGCTCATCTCGTCCACGGCGCTCACCCTGCTCGTGCTTCCCGCGATCTACGCGCTCCGGAGCGGGCGGAGGACCGAGAGTGAGCCGCCACCGGCGGCTCCGGAGCCGGCCGCGTGAGACCTCGCCCGGACACCCGGCGTTCGTTCCTGGCACTGCTGCTGCTCGTCGCGCTCGTCTGGCTGACCCCGCTGGCCTACGCGAGCCCGCCGGACCAGACATGGATCGGCGGCTTCTACGACGACGCCGACTACGACGATGTGGTCTTGCTGGCGATGTCCCTCGCCCTGGCGCTCGGCGACCTGGCGCCGGCGCCAGCCGCGGGCCTGATCGTCGTCGCCGTTCTCCTCCTCATCGACGTCAAAGCCGCGCCGCTCACCGCGCGGCTTGGCGCCTCCAGTCGCGCCCCGCCCCGCGCCTAACGCGCGTCGTCGCCACATAGCTGAGGGCCGTCGCTGCGGCCCGAGCCATTCCTGAAAGATGGGCGCGTCCGGCGGTACGCCTCTTCGCCGGGCGAGGGGAGGGAGCGGTGCGCACATGATCTCCCGTATCGTCGCGTTCGCGCTGCAGCAGCGGTTCATCACCCTGGCGATAGTGCTGGTCTTGACGGCGGCCGGGATCGTCTCCTTTTCTCGCCTGCCGATCGAGGCGTATCCCGACGTTGCCGATGTGGAGGTCGACGTCATCACGCTCTGGCCGGGCCACGCCGCCGAGGAGGTCGAGCGCCACATCACCTTGCAGCTCGAGAAGGAGCTTAACGGTATCGCCAACGTGACGTTTCTGCGCTCCTTCTCGAACTTCGGCCTCTCGAACATTCGGGTCCTCTTCGCCGATGGCGCCGACAATTACTGGGCACGCCAGCAAGTGCTGGAACGCATCGCCCAGGCCGGAATCCCGGCCGACGCCAGGCCGCAGCTGGGGCCGCTGGCCAGCGTGATCGGCGAGGTGTACCGCTACACGCTCCATTCCAGGGAGACACCGCTGATCGAGCTGAAGGCGCTTCAAGATTGGGTGCTCGAGCGGGAGTTCCGCAGCGTGCCCGGGGTCGTGGACGTCGTCTCCTGGGGCGGCGGCATCAAACAGTACCAGATCACGGTCGAGCCCTCGCGGCTTCGGGCGTACAACCTCACGCTCAAGCAGGTCTTCGACGCCGTGAGCGCCAACAACGCCAACGCGGGCGGGAGCTACATCCGCGACGGCCAGTACGCCCTCATGGTGCGAGGCATCGGCCTGGTCCAGAGCCTGGGCGACCTCGAGAACATCGTGGCCGCCGCGCAGAAGGGTACCCCGGTCCGGGTCCGTGACGTCGGGCAGGTGGCGATCGGCCACGCCATCCGCTTCGGGGTGCTGGGCCGCGACCACGAGGACGATCTCGTGCAGGGCATCGTGCTCATGCGAAAGGGCGAGAATCCGGGCGCCGTGCTCGCCGGCGTCAAGAAGAAGCTCGACGAGATCCGCCCCCTGCTTCCGGCCGGGGTGACGATCAGCCCGTACTACAGCCGAGACCACCTCGTGACGACGACGGTGGCCACCGTCATGAGAAATCTCGTCGAGGGCGCCCTGCTGGTGACCGTCCTGCTCTCGCTCTTCCTCTACAACGTGCGGGCCGCGCTCATCGTGGCCGTCATCATCCCGCTCTCGCTCTTGTTCGCCTTCGTGGTCATGGATCTGCGCGGCATTCCCGCCAACTTGCTGTCCCTGGGCGCCATCGACTTCGGGATCATCGTGGATGGCGCCGTGATCATGACGGAAAACATCATGCGGCACCTCAGCGAGCGCAGGGTGAGGGGAGACCAGGTCATTCGCGAGGTGCAGCACGCGGCCGTGGAGGTCGCGCGGCCGCTCACCTTCGGCGTCTTGATCATCATGACGGTCTACGTGCCGATCCTGACGTTCCAGCGCATCGAGGGCAAGCTCTTTCGGCCGATGGCGGTCACCATCGCGCTGGCGGTGATCGGCGCACTCGCGCTGACTCTCACGCTGATCCCGGTCCTCGCCACCTTCCTGTTCCGCCGACCGCCGGGAGAGCACGAGAGCCCGCTCCTCAGGTGGCTGCGGCGGCCGTACGCGTGGCTGCTCGCCGGGTGCGTGCGTCGGCCGCTCCTCCCGGTGGCCGGCGCGGCGGCCCTGCTCGTACTCTCCTGTCTTGCCTTCATGGTCCTCGGCAAAGAGTTCCTGCCCGAGCTGGACGAGGGCGACCTATGGCTCCGCGTCAAGTTCCCAGTCGGGATCTCGCTGGAAGACGCCCGCCCGTACGTCCGTGAGATCCGGGAGCGGTTGCTCGTGTTCCCCGAGGTGCGTACCGTCGTCTCCCAACTCGGCGCCCCAGACGACGGCACCGACCCCAATGGCCCGGACAACTGCGAGTTCTACATCGGCTTGAAGCCGCGTGAGGCGTGGCGAATCAAGGACAAGAACAACCTCGTCTCCGCCATGGCCGACGCGCTCATCGGGATGCCGGGGATCACCATGAACTTTTCCCAGCCGATCAAGGACAACGTCGACGAGGCACTGGCCGGCGTGAAAGGCGAGCTTAGCATCAAGCTCTTCGGGCCCGACGTCTTCACCCTCGAGGCGAAGGCGAAGGAGGTCGCGGGCGTGCTCGGCGCAATCCATGGCGTGGCGGATCTCGATTACGATCATCTCGTCGGTCAGCCGCAGCTCCAGATCGTGGTCGACCGCAAGGCCGCGGCGCGCTACGGTATCAACGTCCAGGATGTCCAGGACGCCATCGAGGCCGCCACCCGGGGCCGCGTGGTCGGCGAAATCTTCGAGGGCGAGCGGCGGTTCAATCTCGCCGTGCGTCTCGCCCAGGACAGCGAGCCTCTCGTCGGCCTCCGAAATCTCACGATCAGCGCGCCCAGCGGGGAGCGCATCCCACTTGCGCAACTGGCCGAGTTCGTCAAGACCGAGGGTCTGGCCCAGATCCTCCGGGAGGGCAGCCAACGGCGGATCGCCGTCAAGTGGAGCGTCCGCGAGCGCGACATGGGCGGGCTCGTGGCCGAGGCCGTCCGGAAGGTGGAAGGGGCCGTCAAGCTGGCCGACGGCTACCGGATGGTGTGGAGCGGGCGCTTCGAGGACCAGCAGCGGGCGCTGGCGCGGCTCGATATCATCGTGCCGCTCGTGATTTTCATCATCTTCGTGATGCTGTTCGGGACGTTCCAGTCGGTGGCAATCGCCTTACTGATCATGCTGAACCTGCCGTTCGCGCTGATCGGGGGAACAATGGCGCTCTACTTGTCGCACACGAACTTCAACATCTCGGCGGCGGTCGGCTACATCGCGGTGTTCGGGGTCAGTGTGCTGAACGGGGTGGTCCTGGTCACATCGATTCGGCAGGCGCAGTCGGAGGGGCTGGCGCTGCCTGAGGCGATCGTCAGGGGATGCGAGATCCGGTTCAGGGCTATCGTCGTCTCGGCCATCGTGGCGGTGATCGGCTTCCTGCCGGCCGCGCTCTCGCAGGGGATCGGCTCGGAAATCCAGAGGCCGCTGGCGCGCGTCGTGATCGGCGGCCTCATCTCGTCGACGGCCCTCACCCTACTCGTGCTGCCCGCGATCTGCGTGTTGATGGGCCTGCGAACTGCCGTCGGGAAAAGCGCCCGAGAGGACGCCGACTGATTCGCCGTGGACCTCGACCTAGCCGAGCCCGTACAGGCGCGCGCAATTGTCCCAGAGAATCTTGCGCTTGGTCGTCTCGCTCACGCCTTCGAGGCCGAGGAACGTCTCGATCGCGTGCGGATAGGCCGAGTCGTCGTGCGGCCAGTCTGTGGAGATGACGATGTTGTCGTCGCCCATGGACGGGATCGCATGGCGCACGACGTCCTCGTCGGGGTCCACCGAGACCCAGCAGTTGCGCCGGAAGTACTCGCTCGGCCGCATGGTCAGATGGAACCGGTCGTCGTCGCCGAATTTCTCGACGCGCTCGTCCAGGGTCCAGAGCCACCACGGTACCCAGCTGCAGCTCCCCTCGAGGAACGCCGCCTTGAGCCCGGGAAAGCGCTCGAAGACGCCCCCGGTGAGGAGGCTGCCGAGCGCCATCATCTGCTCGAGCGGATGGGCGACGGCATGCGCCATCACGAAGTTGTCCATGAAGCGCCGGCCGAGGTGCTCCTGGTAGGCCATCTGGATCCCGTGGAAGGCCACGGGCACGCCGAGGCTCTCGGCCTCGGCCCAGAGGGGCTCGTAGGCCGGGTCGTACCACGCGCGACCGTTCACCGGATGATTGGAGAGGACGAGGGCGACCGCGCCGAGCTCGCGCACGCTGCGCCGCGCCTCTTGGACGGCGAGCTTCGGGTCGTGCAGCGGGAGGATCGCCGCCGGTTTCAGGCGTGCGCGGTCGGTCGCGCAGAACTCGGCCAGCCAGTTGTTGAACGCGCGGCAGATCGCCGCCGAGAGGTCGGGCTCGAGCCCGTCGACTCCGATCAGGTGCGCGCCCCGTGTCCGAAAGACGACCGCGAGGTCGATCCCTTCGCGGTCCATCGCCTGGAGCATGGCGCGCGGGTCGTCACCTGGCAGGTCTTCGGCCGGGTCCTTGTAGCGGCCCGTCGCCAGGTGGCGGGCGCGCGCCTTCTCGCGCCGGATCCGGCCGAGCCGTCGGCGCTCCGGGCGGTCGAAGAAGGCCGGAAACACCTTGCCTTCGAATTGCCACCCGTTGCTGTGCGAGCCGTCGATCGCCGCGAAGCGCGGCGCGCGGTCCCTGAACCGCGGCTCCAGATACCGGTCCCACAGATCGTGTGGCTCGTCGACGTGGATGTCGCTGTCCATGACCTTGAAGCCGCCCCTGGCCATTAGGGCCTCCTGTCGCGTGGCTGACGTGCGAGCACGCTAGTGCGCCAGGGGACGGCCGTCAAGGGGGAGCCGCGCGTCGCCTCGCGGTCAGCCCTTCTTCAGCGCTTCGATCCGATCGCCCGTCTCCGGGTGCGTGGCGAAGAATCCGCCGCCGCTCCCGCCCTCGGTCTCGTTGAGCCACGTGAGCGTGTTGATCATCACGTCCTTGGAGAATCCGGCTCGCTGGAGGATCTCGGCCCCGTGCTTGTCCGCCTCATACTCCTCCTTGCGGCTGTACGAGCGCGAGATCAACTGCCCAGCGATCGGCGTGACCGCCCCGCTGCCAGGAATGATCTGGTCGAGCAGCACCATGCCGATCTGCAAGCCGGCGCCGAGGCGCTGGGCCTTGGCGACGTGACCGAGGTCGTCGTGGGCGAGCTCGTGGGCCAGCACCCCGCGCATCTGGTCGTCGTTCGCCTTCTCCAGAAGGCCGGTCGTTATGTAGAACTCGCCGTTGCCTGCGCTGGCGGCGTTGATGTGGGGATCGTCCATGATTCCGACCTTCACGTCCTTCGCCGAGAGCGGCTTGTTCATCTTCGCCATGAGCGGGACCATCACACGCTGGAGCCGTTCGACGACCGCGGGATCGACCTTCTTGTTGGACGGTGTCGGAGTGCCGGCGGTCGGTTGCGGCTGAGGCTGCGTACGCCGATCGGCCTGGCCGGACGACTGCACCGCGCAGCCGGCGGCGAGAGCCACCACGACGAGGGTTCTCAGGAATTTCATGGTGATTTCCTTCCCATAGGTGACGCGCTCAGACCAGCTCGCGAATCCGTTCACCCAGCACGGTGAGCGCGATTGTTTTTGAGAGCTCGATTTTTTTGATTGTTGGGCGCTCGCTCGGCGAGAGCCTGTGGCCTCATCCCGCAAGTCACGTGCCGATCGCACGCACGCGGGACGCCGCGCGGAAGCGTCAGAAAACACGAGCTGAGATGAGGAATCGTCCGCGTCGAGACACGCCGCCTGCATCGCGGTGAACGATTTACACGGTAAGAAACGCGCGGCCGCGAAGTAACGCATAAGTAAAAAAGCACGATCGAGCGGGTCTGAAGGTCACATGTGCCGCGGTTTCGATCGTTTCGTAATACCGGCGTGCGCTGGCATGTGCGTTGCTCCTTCAGGGGCTGGTCGACGAGGAAAAGGGAGAAAAGAGCCAATGAACTCCCAAGACGCCGGACGGCGGATGCTGCTCCACTTTCCGACCACCACGAAGAAGGGTGACAGCGTCACGGTGGAGCTCGCCCTGAAGGACAACGGTCCGGCTCCGAAGACGAAGTAGCGAAGCAGAAGGGAGAACATCCATGGAGCTGTTCAAGTGCCAGCAGTGCGGCCGGAAGTTCGACTCGCAGGAACAGCTGCGCAAGCACGAACAGGAGTGCCTGCCCGCGCGCGTGAAGTAGCGAGGCGGGTTCCGACGCGAGGCACCGGGGAAGGCATCGGGAAGACCGCGAGGTCGATGAGATCTCGGGAAGGAGGGGCGACATGCTCAGGACAGCCGGCGATCTGAAGGGCGTCACGATCGAGGCGATGGACGGCGACATCGGCAGCGTTCAGGATCTGTATTTCGACGATCGGACCTGGACCGTTCGCTATCTCGTCGTCGATACCGGAACGTGGCTACCGGGCCGGCAGGTGCTGATCTCGCCGTTCGCCTTTCAGCCGGTCCCCGGGGCTTCGCGGCTCAGAACGGCGCTGACGAAGGAGCAGATCCAGAATAGCCCGTCGATCGAGACCGATCGGCCGGTCGATCGCCAGCGCGAAGTGGAATTCTCGCGGTACTACGGCTACCCCTACTACTGGGTCGGCCCGTATCGCTGGGGCGACCTGGCGTATCCGGCGTTGCCCGTCATGGCGCCGCAGCCGAGCGCGATCGACCGGGAAGTGGAGGAAATGCTCGCCCGCGAGCACGAGACCGCGAATCCCAATCTCCGGAGCGCCCGCGACGTGATGGGCTACTACATCCAGGCGACGGATGGAGACCTCGGCCACGTCGAGGACTTCCTCATTGACGACGAGACGTGGGCGATCCGCTACAGCATCGTGGACACGCGGAACTGGTTGCCCGGCCGGAAGGTGCTGGTCTCGCCGGAATGGATCCAGCGCGTGAGCTGGGAAGAATCGAAGGTCTACGTCGATCTCTCGAAACGACACATCGAGGCCGCTCCAGAATTCGACCCGAGCATCCCGCTGGCTCGCGAGCACGAGGAGCGGCTGTACACCCACCTCGGCCGTGCGAAGTACTGGGAGTGGGAGCCGAGGGCACCCGAAGGAAAAGCCAATGGCAAGACTTGAGGTCGAGGAAGTGGTCGCGATAGAGCCGGACGAGGGATTTCTGCCCTGGTACGTGTCCTGGAGCGGGGTCTTCGTCGGCGCGTTGTCGGCGCTGGCCCTGTTACTGGTGTTCGGTCTGACGGCGATCGCGCTCGGCGCGCACCAGATCGGCCAGCGCTTCGCGAGCTGGCACGAGTTCCGGCTGATCACGCTCGTCTTCAGCGTATTCGGCTCGTTCCTCTCGTTCGTCCTCGGCGGTTGGGCTGCCGCGCGGGTTACCGGTACGCGACGGGCCGACACCGCCATGCTCCACGGCGCGATCGCGTGGCTCGTGACGATTCCGGGCCTCCTGTTCTTAGCCGGGCTCGGCGCCGGCGGCTACCTCGGCGTCTGGTACGGCGGGCTCGCCGCGCCGCCGCCCTGGGTACCGCAGGCGACGCCCATGGTCGAGAACGCCGCGGCCGCGCTGGCCGCGCGCAACGCCGCGCTCGGCGCGCTCACGGCCCTGTTGCTTGGCCTCGTCGGCTCCGTCGTCGGGGGCTGGATGGGCTCGGGCGAGCGCATGTCCTTGAACTATTCGAAGACACCGCACCGCCAGCACGGCCGTGCGTGGGGAGAGACGCGATGATCTACATCCTGCTCTGGCTACTGGGGGCGCCGCTCACCCTGATCTTGATCCTGTTCTTGTTCGGCGTCGGGCGATAGTCGCTCCGGGCCAGCCTAGCCATCGCCGGCCGGCGATCGTCGCGAGGAAAATCTCGCGCGCGCCGGCCGGTGTTCTTTAGAAGGGATGACGCCGCTCGCCGTCTTTACTCTGCTTTCTGGTTGAGCGAGGATGGCGTCTGCCATGCTTGGCTGGCGCGGTCGGATCGGCGTGCTGGTGCCGCCCGGGAATCCCACGGTGGAGCCAGAGCTCTATCGCATGGCGCCGCCGGGTGTCTCGATACACTTCGCCCGCCTCGATTCGTCGTCGTCGGCCAGCGCGCCGGGCGCTCACGGCGGGATGGAAGACCGGACCCGCGCCTACGTCGACTCGCTGCCGGGCGTGGCGCCGACGCTGGCGGCCGTGAATCCGGCCGTCGTGGTGCTCGCGTTCACCGCCGCGAGCTATGCGAACGGGTTCGCCCGCGAACAGGTCCTGGCCGATCGCATCGCGTCCCTCACCGGGACTCGCGCGCTCACGGCCGCCCAGGCGATCCTGGCCGCGCTCGAGCACCTCGGGGTCAAGAAGCTCGCGCTCGGCACGCCGTATCCCGAGATGATCAGCGCGCTCGGCCGCGCGTACTGGGAGGCGGCCGGGCTCCAGGTCGTCGGTTACAAACGGCTGACCGGCGTGGAGAACATCTATGACGAGACGGAGGAGCGCGCCTATCGCCTGGCGCGTGAGGCCGACGCGCCGGGCGCCGATGCCGTCCTGCTGAGCGGCACCGGACTGCCGACGGTCGGCGTGCTGGAGCTGCTCGAGCGTGACCTCGGCAAGCCGGTCCTCTCGTCGAACCAGGCCTCGCTCTGGCGGGCGCTCCGGATGGCCGGCGTCCGCGAACCCATCAGCGGATTCGGCCGGCTCCTGACCGGCGCCTAGCGGGCGCTACGGCGCGCTGGTCATTCGCGAGGCGAGCGCTCTCAGCTCACCGCCGTCGACGTCGGAGACGAGCGCATAGCCGAGCTCCCCGCGCCGCCATACGATCACGTTGAAGCCGCGCTCGGACGTCACGAACGTATCCAGACCACCGATCCGCGTGAGGTTCCGTGATGGCCACGGCACGCCGTCGGCGCGGAACACGAGTAGCGAGATCGGGTGCAGACGCCGCGCGTAGACGAATACCGCGGCCTTTCGGTCGCGGAAGTAGGCCACGCTGCCGCCCTTCAGCGGGAAATCTGCGTCGCCCTCGAAGGTCACTACCGGGGCAAAGTCCAGACGTCCGCCGAACCACGGCTTCACCTGATGCAATCCGCCGCTCTCGACGTCGAGCGGGTGTTGACTCGAGAGCAGCCGCAGGTGATCGGTCACGGCCTCGGCGACCGTCGCGCTCCGCTCGCGGGCCGCATCCGACGCGGCCCGCTCGTAGTAGACGACGGGCCCAGCCACGAGCACCACCGCCGCCGCGGCCAGCGCCGGCACGAGGGACGATCGCCACCGGCTCCACCACGAACGCCCGGTCGGCACCTGCGACCACCGCGCGGCAAGCTGGCGCTTGAGCGCGAGCGAGGCGGGATGCTGCGGCAGGCGCTGCTCGAGCAGCCGAGTCAGCTCCTGCTCCACCGTGTCGGCTCGCGTGCAACCCGCGCAGCCGTCGAGGTGCGCGCGAACCGCCTGCTGCGTCTCGAGTCGCGAGCGGCCCCGCTGGTAATCGAGCAGGTGCTGCCTTACCTCATCGCACGTCATTCGCCGCTCACCGCGCGTAGTCCTTCAGCTTGTGCCGGAGCGCCGCCCGCGCGCGGGCGAGCCTCGATTTGACGGTACCAACGGCACAACCGACGACGTCGGCCACTTCCACCTCGGTCAGTCCCTCCAGATCCAGCAGGATCACCGTGCGCGATTCCTCCGAGAGCGTCATCAACGCCGCCTCGATCTCGTCGGCCACGACCTTGCGCAGGCGATCGAGCTCGATGTCGCCGAGCAACCAGTCGGAGGTCCCGAGGCCCTCGGGCTGCGCGCCCACCGTGTCGAGCCCGCCCACCGTCGGATCGTTGCGCTGGCGCCGGTACGAGCTCAGGAACGTGTTCCTCAAGATCCGAAAGAGCCAGGCTTTTAGATTTGTCCCCGGCGTGAACTGGTGCTCGGCCCGGAGCGCCCGCGCGTACGTCTCCTGCACGAGATCCTCGGCGTCCGTCCCGTTGCCGGTGAGGTACCGCGCCAGGTTGTGCAGGGCGTCGACGTATGCCAGCGCCTGGTCGGCGAGAACGCTCACGGTCGTCCGCTCCGGTTCGCCACGCGCCCACAATAGCACCGGGACGAAGGCCTCTCATCCTCCGTAACGCGCGAGGTCGTCATTCGTTCCACGGGAACGGTCGGCCGCTCCGGCGAAGGGCAGAGGTGAGGAAGAGGGGGGGCAGCCGCTACGTCGGCGCGCGAGCCTCAGGCCGTCGGTTCAGCCCGTAACGCCGAGACGCGCAAGACGTCGAACTCCGCGGCGGAGCGTCCGGCAAACAGCCGGCGCGCCATCTGACGGATCACAGCCGCCGGGCTGGGTCGGCGCGAGACGAACGGCATCACCACGAGATCAGCGTTGAAGCACTCGGCCTCCAGGCCGATCTCGACGGCGCGGTCGCCGAAGATCACCGACGTCTCGACCGGCACGCCATCGAGGTCGACCGCGGCCATCCTGCGCAGCTCGTCGAGCGTCGCGAGCGCCAGCCGATCGATCTGCTGATCGATCGTGAGAACGACGTAGCCGCGGCGGTTGCACACGGGCTCGGGAATCGGGATCACGGCGAGCAAGCGGACCACGCCGCCGCTCTCGAGCGCGATCATCCGCGTGACGCGCAGGGCAAACTCCATCTCTGTGGTTCGTTCGACCGGGAGCAGAATTCGCTTCGCCATCACATCTCCATCTTCATGATGTACCAGCTCGCCTCGGACGGCGGGGGCCCCAGCCCCGCGACGTCCTGCGGCTCGCACAACGATCGAGGCCAGCCATGTGGCTGCATCGGGCACATTCGCTCCATATCGACGTGTCCGCTGCGACCGTCGCAACGGCGCTGTTGCAATCGGCGTGGAGGACTCGTGGACACTGAGTTGCAGTCGCTGTGCCAATCGGAAGCCCATCCAGGTCCGGACCATTTTCCCAATATCGCGAAGACTTACGGAGTGCTCGCGTCCTTCGCGATCGGCTCAACCTGCTCCGCGGCGCCCACGGAACCGGCAATCGGCATTTTTGCCTCTTTGGTGAGCGGCGGTATCATGCGGCCCCATGCTCCGAGCTCGGATCGTCCGTGGACTGGTCGCGATCACCTTCGCCTCCGGCTCGCTGTCGGTGATCTCGGCGGCAAGGGGAAGCGCCCAGGTCGCATCACCGAGCCTCGCTGGAACCGAGCTGCTTCAGGTTTTGGGCGACGCCGTCCTCGGCAATCCGGAGCCGGCGCGGACCTTGAGCCGCTTCTCGACGCTGGCGCGCTGGGAGCCGGGCGATTGGCGGTACCGGATCACGTCCGGCGCGCGCCGCGGCGAGACCGAGGTGGAAAACCTGGCACCGATCGGTGTCACGGCTCGCGGAGAGACCTGGAAGCGGACGATCGGCCGGGAGTCCACGCTGCACCTGCGCGAGGTCACCGGAGGAAGTCTCGTCCTGCCCAGCCAGATCACGCATTCCTATCGGGCGCTCGTCTACTTCGAGCCTCCGCTGAGCTACTTGCTCGCGGGGATGGAGCCCGGTGAGTCGCGCACGTTCGACGGCAGGATGGACGTCTACAGCCTCAACAATCCTGCCGTCAAGTGGTACACCGGAAGAATTCGGGCGACGACCGTGTACGCCGGCGTCTATCGGATCGCGACGCCGGCCGGCGTCTTCTCCGCCAGCCTGATCAAGACCGAGTACCAGATCGACATCCTGGCGGTGGTCTCGGTCCGGGACACGCTCTACACGTTCTACGCCGATGGTGTCGGCAAGGTCGCCGAGGCGGAGCACCGACGGATCGCCGCCATGGGTCTGTTCAACACCGACACGAAGATCGGCAAGGTCCTCGTGTCGTACACTCCGGTCAGTCCCCCACCGAGAATCGAGTCGCCGTAGGCCCTGGACGGAGGGCGCGAATGGAATTCGGGCTGTTCTTTCTGATGCAGCGTGACGAGGCATGGAGCGAGCAGAGCGTCTACGATTCCGGCCTCGCGCAGATGCTGGCCGCCGAGTCCCTCGGCTATTCCTCCGTGTGGATCGCCGAGCATCACTTCAACGACTACGGCCTGTGCCCGGCGCCACAAGTACTGGCCTCGTTCGTCGCCGCGCGCACGAAGACCCTGCGGCTCGGCATGGGCGTGAGCTTATTGCCCTTGCACCATCCGGTGGATCTCGCGGAGGAGCTGGCGGTGCTCGACGTGGTCAGCGGCGGGCGTCTTGATATTGGCATCGGCCGGGGCGGTACCTTGCAGGATTACCAGACGTTCCAGTCCGATCGCGCCGACAGCCGCGAGCGCGTCGAGGAGGGCATCGCGCTCATGCGTCAAGCCTGGAGCGGTGTGCCGTTCGACTTCCAGGGCCGCTTCCATTCCGCGGAGCGGCTGCACGTGCGCCCGGCCCCGACGCAGCGCCCGCATCCGCCCATTTACATCGCGGCCAACAGCGAGGACAGCGTGCTCTCGGCGGCGCGGCTGGCCCTCCCCACGCTTTCGTCGTTCTTCGTGCCGGTCGCGGATCTCCAGCGGCGACACAAGCTCTATCACGAGACGGCGCTCGCCGCCGGTCGCGCCGAGCCGGAGATCGCCTCGCTCGTCCGCCAGGCGTGGGGCATGCGGGTGGTCCACGTCGCGCCCGATCACGACGAGGCGCTCTCCGCCACCGAGGCGCCGTTCATGGGCTATCAGCGGCGCATGTCGGCCCTGCGCTCCGACGCCACCGGCGGCTCGGTGCCGAGCTCGTTCGACCGCTCGCTCCTTCGGCTGAGGGCTTTCCACGACTATCTGGCCGACGGCTGGGCGCTCATCGGTACCGCGGCCGAGGTGCGAGACGGTCTGAGCCGTTACCTGGACGCCACCGGATACGAGCGCGTTCTGCTGCTGATGGCGTTGCCGGGGCTCTCGACGGAGCTTGCGTTTCGGTCGATGCGCCTCTTCGCCGACGAGGTCGCGCCCAAGCTCGAACGCGGCCGCTAGGCCCTTGACTGCGAGCCCGCGCCCGGAGCAGGATGGCGCCGGGGAGAGAACCATGATCAAGTCCGTGGGTCTGCTGACCGAAGCCATCCTGGAGCGCGATCAACCCCGCACCGCCGACCTCTTTTTCCGGATGGTGAAGCGGGACAGGCAGTCGCTGGGCGACGCGCTCGACGTCGTGACGACGGCGGAGGCGCCGTTCGTGCAGGTGCCGAGCCACATCAACGTCCGCGACGGCCAGATCACGCTCATCAACAACGACCACACGATCCTCGGTCTCAGGACGGCGGCGAGCCTGGCGCCATATCTCCCCGAGGAGTATCGTCTGCTGCCGTTTCTGCAGGGCGTCTGGTACATCCCAGCGGGTCTCGATATCTGGAACCAGCTCCTCGGCCGCTATCCCGGCCGCTACGCGACGATGAAGGGGATGGACGTCCCGCCGCCGAGCTATGGCCCGGTGGTGTGGCATCAGCAGCCGCCGCCGATCGTGCAGGAAGGACCCATCGAGGAGCGGTTGCACGCCCACATGGTGGCGACGATCAGCGGCGACGTGCGGCAGTCCTACGGGCTCTTCCTCGGTCTGGCCGAGGACGAGAGCGCGCGGGCGCTCCTGCGCGATCAGATGCTGTTCCTGGGCCTGATCGACCTTCAAGACACCGTCGTCGGACGCAAGGCGCGCAACACCGGACACAAGGCGCTGCGGGCGCGCGCCACCGCCGACCTGGCCGACCTGATCGGTTGGGATCGCGCGCGCGGGGTCTATTACATCGGCGTGCCGGACATGGCCGTCGGTCCGCTGTACTACTCGCTCTACGACGCGGTGTGCGTGACGGTGAGCGCCGAGTTTCCGGACGGCGGCAAGGGTCTCAAGCAGATCAACACCATGCCGCTCATGCCGGCCGAAGTCGAGGAGATGGTCCAGCTCCTCATGGAGGCCGATGCGCCGACGATCTGGAATCTGGTCACCACGCATCTGCGCAACGGCAAGTCGCTCGCGAGCCTCGGCGACACGATCCAGATCGGCGCGGCCGAGCTGATCCTCCGCACGACGGTGCCGCGGCAGTTCACCGACGGCCAGCACCCCTTCGACTACTGCAACGTGGCGAACTACTGGATGCGGACGAGCGACAATCCCTATCAGCCGCGCGTGCTCTATCTGATGGCGAACTTCGTCAACGACGTCGCGCGCTCGAACAAGCTCTCGAGCTCGGTGCTCGAGCGCGAGTGCGTTGGGTTCGATCGGACGGGCCGGTCACCGCGGGAGCTCCTGCGCGAGCTGGACGAGGCCATCCTGGCGTTCGACATCGCGCGCACCACCGCGCTGGCCGACGCGTACCTGAAATCCGGCGCGGACCGGTCCGCCTACCTGGCCGCGGTCGCCGTCACCGCGTGCAAGTTCCAGGACGACCCGCACAACCAGAAGATCACCCACTCGTCGTTCGAAGAGTACGGCCACAACTCCACTCATCTTCGCGACCGGCTCCTGCTCGCATCGGCGAGGCTGCTGGCGGGCTGGCCGAAGATGCCGGGAGAGCGGGACTGCTACGCGCGCTTCATGAAGGAGTGGATCGACAACTAGACGCCTCGAGCCACAGCCCGACGCGGCGACGCCGGGCCGCTATGCGGGGTCGACCTGGACCCAGCCGGTCTGACGCATCGTCGAGTCGCGGTTGGCCGATCTGCGATCTGCCTTGCGGCGCTCGACCAGGGGCGCCCGCGCCTGCCGACGACGATCACTCCGGCGCCGATCGAAGATGACGCGCACGCCGCGGTCGCCGTCGAACGCGAACGCCAGGGAGTTGTAGCGCTCGGGAAGATCCCGCGACACGATGAACAGGGACGGACGGCTCGGGGTCAGGATCGAGCGGTGCGCGGGTCGCGATGGACTGAGGACTGTCATCGCCCCAAGCATAGAACGAGACCGTCGAATGCCCCAAGAATTGAGAAGGACCTGAGGCCCCCCGGGCAAGCTCGATCTCGTCGAAGACCCGCCCGAGCCCCATGTTCGCGAAAACACGGGATCAGCTCGCGGTGGCGCGCACGGCGTCGAGGAACTGCGCTCCGGTGAACGGCTTGTAGAGAAGCGCGGCGCCGGCGGCGCGGAGCGCTTTGTCAGCCTCTTCGCCGACGGGGCCGGCCGTGATGAAGATGAACCGGTGGCCGACCGCTGTACCGCGGGCCGCGACCTGTCCAAGGAGCTCGAGCCAGTCGACGCCGTCCAGATTGAAGTCCGCGACGACCAGATCGATCCCGTCGCGCAGGTGCTGGCGGGCCTCGTCGGCGCGGGCGACGGTGAGCGCCGTGCAGCCCGTCGGCTCGAGATGCTCGAGCAGGATCTTCTGCACCGCCTGATCGTGCTCGACGATGAGGATGCGCTTGCCCTGAAGATGAACCGTTGGACCGGTCGTGTCGTCCGCCGACCCACCGGCGCTGCCGACGGGCAGGTCGATCGTGAACGTCGCGCCCTGCCCTGGCCGGCTGTCGGCCGTGATCAGGCCGCCGTGCTCGCGGATGATTCCGTAGGAGATGCTGAGCCCAAGCCCGGTGCCCGCCGAGCCCTTCGTGGTGACGAAGGGGTCGAAGATCTTCGGGAGGACGTCGGCCGGGATCCCCGGGCCCGTGTCCTCCAGCGTGATCTGCACGCGATCCACGCCGAGCGCGCGGGTGGCGACCCGGAGCCGGCGTTCGGCCTCCGGCTGTTCGGCCATCGCCTGCTTGGCGTTCGTGACCAGGTTGACCAGCACTTGTTGGAGCTGGTTGCCGTCCGCCCACACCGGCGGCAGGTCGGCCGCCATGTCTCGGTCCACCTTCACGCTCTCGATGCGCAGATCGGCGGCGGTGAGCGCCAGGACCTTCTCGATCAGCTCGTCCAGCATCACGTGACGCCGCTCGAGCGGCATCTGGCGGCCGAACGTCAAGAGCCCGCGTACGATGTGACGGGCCGCGTCGGTCGATTCGCGGATCATCTGGGCGTATTCCTTGAGCCCCTCCGGGGCCTGCTGCTCGAGGATGTCGCTCGCGCCGACCAGGACGGTCAGCGGGTTGTTGAGCTCGTGGGCGACGCCTGCGACGAGCTCGCCGAGCGCGGAGAGCTTCGCGGCCTGGATCATCTGCTGCTGGGCGAGCGACAGGCGGAGCTTCTGGTCCTCGACGACTTCCTGCAGGCGCTGCGCCGCCTGCTGCGCCTCCTCGAACAAACGCGCGTTATCGACGGCGTACGCGGTGTAGGTGGCGAGCGCGTTGAGGAACTGCAAGTCCGTCTGACTGAAGACGCCGGTCGTGCCGGGCGCGACTTCCTTCTTCGAGAGATTGACGACGCCGACGATCCGTTCGGCGACGCGCAGTGGCATGCAGATGAACGACCCCCCGCCGTAGCGCGGATCGCTCGCCTGACCGAAGCGCGGATCCTTCTCGATGTCCTCGACCACTACCGCCTCGCCCATCTCGACGACCTTGCCGGCGATGCCTTCACCGACCTTCACTTCCACCGGGCCGCGGCCGGTCTCCTGGAGCCCGCGGCCGACCGCGATCCGCAGGGTCCGGCGCTCGCGATCGAGGAGCATGATCGACCCGATGCCCGCGCTGACCGCGCGCATCGTGCGCTCGAGCACGTGCGAGAGCAGGTCCTCGATGCGCGGGATGCGGGCGGCCATCTCGACCATGTCGTTGAGGGCGCCGAGCTTGAACACGAGGTCCTCGAGACGCTCGGTCGACGCGCGCAGCTCGACGAGCATGCGCCCGAAGGCCTGCGCGATCTCGCCGATCTCGTTGACCTGACCGAGGCCCGGGACGGCCGCCGTCGCCGAGCCCTTGGCCGGCGTCCGCGCGGACGCCGCATTCTTCCCGACCGGGGTTGCGGGCAAGGCGACGGCTTGGCCGAGGGCGCGTCCGAGATCGGCTACGCGCTGCGTGAGCCGGCGGAAGAGGACGTAACCGAGGAGGGCGAGAGCGAGAGCGAGGAAGATTCCGAGCTGCGCTTCGGTCGACTCCAGCAGGCCGAAGCGCCACATGAAGTACACGAAGACCAGCAGCGGCAGGATGGCGGTCAGCGCGAAGATGGTGCTTGCGGCTTCGCGGAGCTTCACTGGACGCTCACCGACTCTCGATCCTCCAAAGGCAAGCCCGACGACAGGGTTCCGTCGCTTTCTCTTAGTGTGCCGGGGGCTGGCGCAGACGCAAAGGAGAAAAGGCTCGTGGAGGCGCGGCGGCGAAATACGCCAAATGCTTCTGCAAATTGGAACGCCAAAAGTGATCTGCAAGCCCGTAAGTCCTCGTGGCAAAAGGCCGGCCAGGTCGCGGACTTCTAGTCCGTTCCTGGCCTCACCCTCCGGCGGGTCCTTGACTTGGCCGAGCGCCAAGGCAATCATGGCCATGTGATCCTGCGGCGCGGCATTTTTGCGGTAGTTCTCGCGATCCTTCTAGCCGGGTTGACGCCGATCGCGTACGCGGATCCGCCCGATCCGACGTGGATCGGCGGCTACTGGGACGACGACGATTTCGACACCGTCGTCGACTTCATCACCGGCGTATCCGCGATCTCCCCGCCGCCTGTCATCGAGGCTGGACTCCTGTTGGTTCCCGGAGTCTGGTTCGCACCAACTGAAACGCGCGCCCGGTCTGGGCCGCCGCTCACGCTCGCTTGCCCTCGCGCTCCGCCCACAAGCCTCTCGCCCGACAGCTGATTCTCGAGTAACGGCAGGCCGACCCGCTCGTAGCAGCCGGCGGAACTGTGCTCCGTCGACCACGCCCGGACGCTTGCCAAGGATCCGTGTCGCGACCTTGAGAGGTTCAATGTGCCATGTGTGGCATTGCCGGATTTGTGACGACCGGGTTTCGGGGCGACTCTCGCGATGTCGTGCACCGAATGGTGACCGCGTTACGCCATCGGGGCCCGGACGATCAGGGCGAGTACGTCGACGCCCAGGCAGCGCTCGGTTCATGTCGACTCAGCATCATCGACCTGCCGGGCGGGCGGCAGCCGATCGGGAACGAGAACGGAACTGTTTACGCGGTCCTCAACGGCGAGATCTACAACTTCCGTGAGCTCCGTTCGCGGCTTCAGCAGCGCGGACACCGATTCAAGACCCGATCGGATACTGAAGTCGTCGTCCACGCGTACGAGCAGGACGGAGAGGACTTCGTCGCCGACCTCGACGGCATGTTCGCCCTGGCGCTCTGGGATGGGCCGGAGCGGAAGCTCGTGCTGGCACGGGACCGGATGGGCGAGAAGCCGCTCTACTATTACGACGGCCCGGGAGTGTTCGTGTTCGGCTCCGAGCTCCGAGCGCTGCTCGAGCACCCCGACGTTTCGCGCGCGCTCGATCTCCAGAGCCTCTCGCGATACCTGCTGGTCGACGCAGTCCCCGCGCCGCACTCGATCCTGGCGGGCGCCGCGAAACTCGCCCCCGCGCACACGCTCGTAGTCTCGCCCGGCGCCAAGCCGCAGGTCACGCCGTACTGGAGCTTGTCGTTCGCGCCCGACCACTCTATCGACGAACGCGAATGGTGTGGACGACTGATCGATCAGCTCGAGGTGTCGGTGAGAAGCCGCCTCGTCGGTGACGTCCCGGTCGGGGTCTTCGTGAGTGGTGGCATCGACTCCGGCGCGGTCGCCGCGTTCGCAGCGCGCACGAACGCGGCCCCGCTCCAAACCTTCGCGGTCGGCTTCGACACTCCGAGCTACGACGAGCGGCGCTTCGCGCGGGTTGTCGCCGCGCGCTTCGGCGCGGAGCATCACGAGATCGTGTTCACGGCGACCGAGGCGCTGTCCTTGATGGACCGGATCGGGAGCCTTCTGGACGAGCCGCTGGTCGACGCCTCGTTCTTGCCGAAGTACGCGCTCGCCCGGGCCGCCCGAGGATCCGTCAAGGTGGCGCTGAGCGGCGACGGCGGTGACGAGATCTTCT
>Ga0209160_1001463_pt1 | contig 19908 bp, 22 predicted proteins | sample GraSoiAngelo_153_FD_186167 | JGI IMG/M metagenome (GOLD analysis project Ga0209160, IMG submission 186167) | Grasslands soil microbial communities from the Angelo Coastal Reserve, California, USA - 14_1009_12_40cm (SPAdes) (version 2) | ecosystem: Environmental > Terrestrial > Soil > Grasslands ... | reverse complement strand
TCCGGAGCGGGCGGCACCAAGTCCTCATCGCGACCGACGTGGCGGCCCGCGGAATCGACGTCGAAGGCATCTCCCATGTCATCAACTACGATGTACCCACGGTCCCGACCGATTACGTGCACCGGGTCGGACGGACCGCGCGAATGGAAGCGACCGGCGAAGCGATCACGTTCGTGACGCAGGAAGACGAAGGGGACCTCCGCGCCATCGAGCGGGCTCTCGGGAAACCAATCCCTCGCGTGACTCTTCCGGACTTCGACTACCGCGCGCCGCCTCCTCCGAAGACGAGGGGGCATGAGGGCCCGCGATCGAGAGGGCCTCCGCAGCGGGAGCGGCGGAACGATCGCCGGCGATATCGACCCTTCAATCGTTGACCGCGACCCCGGGCGTACACAACCGCGGATTGGAGACACCCTCGCCGATCCGCCGTCGGCCCGATGATCCTAGGCCGTTTTCCGCCGTTCGCTCACCAAGAGCACCTCCCCGACATGCTGCGAGTCCTCCGCAAGGTCGACGAGGGTCGCGGCGAGGTCCGCGCGCGAGATGTGGTACGGACCGTGGGGGAGATCCTTCCTCCCGGTCTGGGTTCGAACCCGGCCCGTCTTGGGTCCGTTCGAGAGATACGGCGGTCGGACAATCGTCCAGTCGAGCGGACTCGAGGTAATGAGACGCTCCATCCGAGCAAAGTCGGCATAGGGTTTTCGCAGAATCCAGCGGACGAGATTGATCACAATCCAAGGCCGCTGACCTTCGATCGCCGAGACGCTCACGCTGACGAGGCGCCGGACCCCGGCTTCGCGCATCGCGTCGAGTTCCGCGCGCGTGACGTCGCTCATCACGGTTGTCGGACCACGGCCTTTGGAGACGACGATCGAGATGACGGCATCTTGTCCGCGCACCGCGCGTCGCATGTCCTCCAGGTTCCGGCCGTCCCCGCGAACCACCGATTTGAGGCCGTTGACCCCCGCCAACGTGTCGGGACGGCGGGTGAACGCCGTCATCAAGTGCCCGCGGCGGACCCCCTCATTGAGGACGAGTCGGCCGGTGCGACCCGTCGAGCCAATCACGGCGATGTTCCGACTCGATTTCGGTTGATCCGATTGTTCTGCGTTGAGTAAGCTCATGAAAGCTCACACGTCTTCCGGAGGATTTGGGTTTTCGTTAGGCTTGACTTTCGATTTGGGGAGCCCAGGATTCGCGGTCCTCGCCGACCTGGCCGCTACGCCTTGATTGCTCGTGGCCCGAGGAATCCCGACTTCACGACGTTACCGCCGAAGTGCTGGGCGACGAGACCCGTTCGTTTCGGCGAAGAGCGAAGCGTTAAAGAAGTCGCGGCGATACCGGGCCGTCCCAATCGAGGGGGAGGGTTCCTTATGATGAATGAGAAGGTGGCGACGGAGCTAAAGGGGTCAGTGCGCGGAGACGTCATCCTACCGGACGACGGCCGGTATGACGAGGCGCGCAAGGTGTACAACGCGATGATCGACAAGAGGCCCGCGGTGGTCGTTCGTTGCACCGGGGTCGCGGATGTCATCGCCGCCGTCAAGGCGGCTCGCGCCGCAGGCCTGGCGGTCGCCATCCGCGGGGGTGGCCACAGCGTGCCCGGTTTCGGCACCGCGGACGACGCGCTCGTGACCGACCTCGGCCGCATGCGGGGGATCCGCGTGGACCCCGCGACGAAGACGGTCCGTGCCGAAGGAGGCGCGACATGGGGCGACTTCAACCATGCGACCCACGCGTTCGGGTTGGCCACGACGGGCGGCATCATCTCGACCACGGGCATCGCCGGACTGACCTTGGGCGGCGGCATCGGGTACCTCACCCGCGGGGCGGGCCTGTCGCTGGACAACCTCATTTCCGCCGACGTCGTCACGGCGGACGGCTCGTTCGTCACGGCCAACGCCAAGGAGAACCAGGATCTCTTCTGGGCGCTGCGCGGCGGGGGCGGCAACTTCGGGGTGGTGACGAGCTTCCAGTACAAGCTCCAACCCGTCAAGAATATCGTCGGCGGTCCGATGTTCTTCGAGAAAGAAGATGCGGAGAAGGTGATGCGCACCTTCGACGAGTACATCTCTCGCGCTCCGCGAGAACTCGGCGCCTTCTTTGCGTGGCAGATCGCGCCGCCTCTTCCGTTCATCCCGGAAGATCGACACGGAGATACGTTGTGCGTCTTGGTCGCATGCTGGACCGGCCCACCGTCAGAGGCAGAGGAAGCCTTGGCCCCCCTCCGGGGAGCGGCGGACCTGGTCGCTGCGCATGTCGGGCCGATGCCGTACCCGGCGCTGAACGGTGCGTTCGACGGACTCGTTCCTCCCGGGCTGCAACACTACTGGAAGGCCGTCTTCGCGAAGGACCTCTCGGACGGCGCCATTGAGGCGCACCTCGCGAACGGGCCCAAAGTCCCCGTCGTCAATTCGACGATGCACATCTACCCGATCAACGGGGCGGTCCACGATGTCGCCTCCGACGCCACGGCGTTCGGGCACCGGGAAGCCAAGTACGCGATGGTCATCGCCGGTATGTGGCCCGATCCAGCGCAGAACGAGGCCAGCACCCAATGGGTAAAGAACTACTACAAAGGCCTCGCGCCGCACGCCGAGGAGGGCGGATACATCAACTTCGCCGCGGGGGACGACATGAACCGCGTTCGAGCGAACTTCGGGGTGAACTACGACCGACTGTGCGACGTCAAAGCGAAATACGATTCGGAGAACGTGTTCCGGCACAACCAGAACATCTCACCGGCCTGAGCCGAGGTCGGCGAACCCGAGGCGTGCAGAACCCGTGGCTCACTCGGCCTTCAGGTAGCGGCTCGCGACCGCCGTCCCCGCGACGAGCATCCCGGTCGCGAAGATCGCCAGGTATCCGAGGTACGACCAGTCTGCCGTGTTGAAGACCACAATCCCTCGCCCCAGAAGGGCCGAGAACGACACCGGGTTGACGCTCGCGATTGCCTGCATCCATGAAGGGAAGTTCGCCAGAGGAAGGAGCGCACCGCTCGCGAACATGAGCGGCATCGTGATGAAGTTCGAGATCACGCCGGGCGTCTGCCAGTCCGTGCTCGAGGCCGTCACGGCGAGGAAGAAGCACGACATGCCGAGGCCGAGGAGGAAGATCCCGAGGATCCAACCCGCCCACATGAGCGGGTTCCCCGCAAAGGTCACGCCGAAGAGGGCGGCCGCGGCAATCATCACGGGAATCTGCACGAGCCCGCGGGTCGTCGATCCGAGGACCTTCGACAGGTAGACGGTCGCCTTCGTGGTCGGCGTCAGCAAGATGCGTTTCATGAATCCGAACCGCTTGTCCTGGATCGTGCTCATCGATCCGAACATCCCGACGGTCAACATCGACGTGGCGAGGACCCCGGGGAGCAGGAACGCGATATAGCTACTCGTGTGGAAGACCTCCTGCACGAGGGCCGGCGAGGCGCCGCTGAAACTGCTGCCGAAGAACGCGAGCCACATGAACGGCTGGACGAACGTGATGACGAGGACCCAGGGATTGCGAAACGTCCGTAGGACTTCGCGGGCGTACAGGCCGACGAACTGACTCCTTTGGCTCACACTCCGGCGCACGGACTCGGTCTGCGGAGCGGACATGCGGATGTGTTTCGTCTCCGTGCTCATCGTCGCGCCCTCCTCATCGTGGCGTAGAATTTGCGGTAGTCGGGCACGTCGGCCCCCGCTTGGTCGATTCGCTTGCCGGTGATGTCCAGGAACACTGTCTCGAGGCTCGGCTTCTCCACGTTGATCCGGCGGATCTCATCCGTCTTCAGGGTTGAGAAAATGTGCGGCAGGACCTCTTCCGCCGCCGATACCTGAAGGATCCACGTCTTCCCCTGGCTCCGCACCGCGGTCACCCCGGGGATCGCACGGAGCTTCGCTTCGTCGACCGCCTCGCCCGTCTCCAACTCGACGAAGTCCGATTCGACTCGGGCCTTGAGGGCGGACGGAGAGCCCGACGCGACGATCTTGCCGTGATCGATGATCGAGATCTGCTGGCAGAGTGCGTCCGCCTCCTCGATGTAGTGGCTCGTCAGCAAGACGGTGATCCCGAATTCCTTGTTCACGCCGGTGATGAGGTCCCAGAGCATCCGCCGCGTGTTCGCATCGAGGCCGATCGTCGGTTCGTCCATGAACACGACCTCCGGTTGATGCAACAACGCCAACGCGATCTCGAGCTTCTTGCGCATCCCGGTGGAAAAGGTCTTCACCCGATCCTTGCGCCGGTCGTTGAGTCCAAAGTACGTCAGGAGGTCGGCCGCGCGCTCTTTCCACTCCGGGAGGCTTTGCAGCTTCGCCTGGAGCCAGAGGTTCTCCCACGCCGTGAAGTCGTCATCGAGGATGACCTCGGAGGCGACCCAACCGATCCGCTGCTTCACGTGCATCGGATCCCGTCGGACGTCGAATCCCGCGACCCACGCGTCGCCCTCCGTCATGTCGGCCAGGCCCGTAAGCAGTTTGATCATCGTCGTCTTGCCAGCGCCGTTCGGACCGAGGAGACCGAAGACGGTCCCCGAGGCAACCTTCACGTTGACGTGGTCGACCGCCGTCAGCTTTCCGTAGACTTTCGTGAGATTCTCCGTGACGATGGCATCACTCGGCATGCAACACCTCGATCACTTCGAAAGGATCCTCATCGCTTTCTCTCGCATCTCGATCACAATCTGGCGGAGTTCGTTCGCCTGCTTCGGGGTGACCTCGCTCATGTTCGTCCGGAGGAGCTTCCCGGTCGCACGGAATTCTCGGAACAGCGCGGCCCGCTCCGGGCCGACCGCAGATTCGAAGGCGCGGAAGCGCTCCTCGATCTCCTTGCGGCGGCTCCGGAGGTAGGCCTTGCCTTCGCGCGTGATCCGGTACGTCTTGCGGCGTTCCTCGCCGCTCACGGACAGATATCCCTTCCGCAGGAGGGCGCGCAACGCCGGATAGATCGCCCCGGCGCTCGGCTTGTAGAATCCGTGGTACCGTTCCTCGATCGCCTTGATGATCTCGTACCCGTGCATCGGGTGTTCTTCGAGCAGGTGGAGGACGAGGCCTTTGAAGTCGCCCTTGCCGAAGAAATGGAAGAATCCGCCGAATTTCTCCGGACTGCTCACGAGGCCAGCTCCTTCCGCCGGAACAGGAGGATCCCGAGGACCGCCCCGACGACCGCGTACGCGGCGAAGACCAGCAACGAGGTCGCGGGGTCCGGGACGAAGCCAACCCTCGCCTCCCCTCCCGGTCCCGGCCGCACCGCGGTCCCGCCGAGAACATCCGAGATAATCCCGGATGCGGACGTCGGAATGAACCAGGGGTCGATCTTCGCGGCCGGGAGGATCGCTCCGACGATACTGAAAATCAGGGTGAACAAGAAGAACGTCAAGACCGTTGCCGCGACCGTGGTCTTGAACGTCGCGGAGACGAGATACGCCACGCCGACGACCGCGATCATGTACGCGAGCGCGTAGAGGTACGAGAGCCCGACGTCCCACGTGAGGGATTTCGTCACAACGAGGGCCGCGATCGCCGCGGCGCCGTAGTACAGCGAGAGGACGGCGGCCGACACGATCAGGCTCGCAGCCATCTTACCGAGTACGAGGACCTCCCGACGGACGGGATTCGGGAAGAGGAAGTAGCCGGTCCGTTTCTCGTGCTCCGAAACGAGCGCGTCCGCGGCGAAGAGGACGCCGCTGAGGACGACCAGGAGGCCGGTGAATGAGGCGAAGGTCGAGACGAACGCGTCCGGGGTTGAGGGATAAGAAAATCCGAGGGCCGGCGGGAGTCCGAGGAACAGTCCGATGATCAGCCCAACGAGGATCAGGATCCCCAGGAGCCGTCGGCCTCGGACGTACTTGCGAATCTCGTAGCTCGTGACCGTGACGACCTGCGCGAAGGGACTGGTGCTCATAGACGATCCGACTCCTGGATGCGGTCGAGATACAGCTGCTCGAGCGACGAGCCGAGCGGCCGGTAGGTGATGACCTTCAGGCCGCGGGAGACCATCGCCTCGAGGACGCGCGCTTGACCGTCCTCGCCACCGGAGATCCGTAAGTCGACCGTCGAGTCGCCCTCAGCCTTGACCTCGACGACCCCCGGGATGCCCGCGAGCGCTTCGAGCTCTTGCGGCGTCGGCGAATGGAGGAAGGTCGTCTGGAAAGTCGAGGTGTCCGCCCCCCGCGAGAGCTCGCGCACAGAACCATGGATGAGGAGCTCCCCGTGGTTCAGCAACGCAACGTCGTCGCAGACTTCTTGCACCTCGCCGAGGAGGTGGGAGCTCATGAAGATCGTGCGGCCTTCTCCCTTGAGCGCCTTGATCACATCGCGGACCTCGGCCATGCCGCGAGGATCCAATCCCGAAGTGGGCTCGTCGAGGATGAGGAGTTCGGGCTCATTGAGGAGCGCTTGCGCAATCGCGAGGCGCTGCTTCATTCCCTTCGAGAACTCCTGGATTCGGTGGTCCGCCCAGTCCGTCAGCTTGACTTCCTTGAGGACCGCCTCGCTGCGGCGTTCAATCTCGTTCTTCGGCATGCCGCGAAGGCGTCCCACGTAGGCAAGGGTCTCGAGCGGCGACAGGTATCCGTAGAACTCCGGCGTCTCAATCACCGCGCCGATGCGGGCGAGAGCCCGGGTCGGCTCCTGGCGGACGTCGATGCCGAACAATGCGGCGCGGCCGCGGGAGGGTCGGATCAGGTTCGTCATCAGTTTGATCGTCGTGGACTTCCCGGCGCCGTTCGGGCCAAGGAACCCGAAGGACGTGCCTTGCGGGACCGTGAGTTCGAGGGCCTTCAGGGCCGTGAAGTGACCGTAGTCCTTGCCCAGCCCCTCCAGGTGGACCGGGGTCTCGCGGGTGACCGATTGCGTGCCGGAGGATTGCATGGACATCGCGATATATCGCGATATACTTAAACTCTTTGAAGGGACTCCAAAGACAGACGTCCGTGTGCGGGTCCGCTCGGGAGCGCGGAACGGGGAGGAGAGAACGTCAAACGGCCGAATCGTCGTCTCGCATGCTTCTTATGGCCCGAACCGTTCCCCGCATCGCGGGCCGGGCATGGCGACATCCGAAACACCTCCGGGCGTTCGACCACTGATCGCGCCGATGCGCTGGCTCCTCTACGCGGCGAGCGCCCTCGTGTTCCTCGCGGGATTCCAGCTCACGGTCTTCTCGGAGCAGACAGCCACTTACTTCGCATGGACGATCATGCGCCCCCTGACGGCTGCGTTCCTTGGCGCCTCATACTGGGCCGCCGTCCCGGTCGAGATCATTGCGGCCCGCCAATCGACATGGGCCAGCGCCCGCGTCGCGGTTCCGGCAATTTGGCTTTTCACTACGCTGACCCTCGTCACGACCCTGCTCCATTTCGACCTGTTCCACTTCTCCCCCAGCGCGGTCCTGAGTGCCCAAGCCGCGGCGTGGTTCTGGCTCGCGATCTACGCCGGCGTTCCTGTCGCGATGCTGCTCATCTGGATCCTCCAGGTCCGCGCACCGGGAACCGATCCACCTCGTGGACCCCCCGCTCCGATGTGGATGCGGTTCCTGGTCCTCGGTCAAGGCGTCGGCATGCTCGCGGTTGGCGTCGCCCTCTTTCTGGCCCCGGACGCCGTCAAGGGAGGTTGGCCATGGGGACTCACGACGCTGACCGCTCGTGCTATCGGGGCGTGGCTCATCGGGATCGGGTTCGCCGCGTTTCACGCGAGCCGCGAGAACGATTTCCTCCGGATCCGGCCTCTGGCAGGAGGCTACATCGCCTTCGCAATCTTGCAGCTCATCGCGATCGTTCGCTATGCCGGGGACGTCAATTGGAACGGCCCGGCCGCATGGGTGTACGTCGCGTTCCTCGCGAGCGTCCTCCCGGTGGGCCTCTTCGGCTGGTTCGGCCACCGGACGATCGGAGCGCGGTGAAGGACGACGTCCGGACGGACGCAATCGGGGACGAAAACAGAGTCAACAACCTGAAGGAAGGAATCAGCATACTCCGGGCGTGCGGCGCGCCGTCTCCCTCGGACTCGTCCTCGTGATGATGGCGGGGGCCATCGTGACCCTCGCGCCCGCGCCACCGGTCGCGGCCGCGGGCCAAATCGAGGTGTATAAGACCGGGCTGGACTTTCCAATCGCACTCGCGCTCTCCTCGGACGGTCGGATCTTCTTCGCGGAGAAGACGACCGGGAGCATTCGGATCATCTATCGTGCGAACCGCACGCTGCTCCCGACGTCGTTCATCACCCTGCCGAACACGGACGGCGCAGGCGAGCGGGGCCTCCTGGGCCTCGCGCTCGATCCCGGGTTTCCGTCGACCCCGTTTGTGTACGCATACCAGACATACAACGACGTGACCAACGGGACCACGTACAACCGTATCGTCCGGATCCGAGCGAGCGGGAACGTGGGCGTGTCGTACACCGTGATCCTCCGGTTGCCCCCGCTCAGCGCGGCGATCCACAACGGCGGCGTGATCGGATTCGGCCCGGACGGCAAGCTTTACGCGGTGGTCGGCGAGAACGGGAACCAGTCGCGCTCACAGGATCCGCTCAGCCCGATGGGGAAAGTCCTCCGGATGGAGTCGAACGGAAGCGCCCCGCCCGATAATCCGTTTTACAACAATCCCTCCTGGTACAACTTGACCTACACGTACGGCCACCGGAACATGTTCGGACTTGCGTTCCACCCGATGACGGGGCGCGTGTATGTCACGGAGAACGGGCCGACCTGCAACGACGAAATCAACCTCCTACCGAACCTCGCGTCTCCCGACCGGAATTTCGGGTGGGGACCGACGGCGTCGTGCGGGAGCCTCCCTCCTCCCGCGGACACGAACCGGGACGGCCCCAACCCCCTCTTCCCAATCTGGTGGTGGGGGACCACGATCTGCCCGACGAATGCCGCGATCTATCGAGGGCCATACTTCCCGACCTGGCAAGGCGACCTGTTCATGGGCGACTGCAACACGGGTCGCTTCCACCGGCTGCACCTGGTCCCGCCGAACTACGATTCGGTCGCATCCGACGACATCTTGTGGACCGCGCCGACTTCGATCATCGCGGTTGCCATCGGACCGGACGGCGCCTTCTGGTTGACGACTCCGTCGACGATCTACCGGTATTGGGACTCCGGCCAACCGCCGATCGCCTCACTCACCGCGACTCCGAATCCCGCGATCGTGGGTTCACCGGTCGCGTTTGACGCATCTGGGTCCTCGGACCCGGATGGGAACATCGTCTCGTACGCCTGGAATTTCGGAGACTCGACGGGAGGGAGCGGCGTCAATGTCGTCCACACGTACCTCACTTTCGGCACCTTCAACGCGACCCTGACCGTTACCGATAACGAATCGTTCACCGCGATGGCGTATCGGCACATCGTCGTTCGGGTCCCGCCGATCGCGTCCTTCACCGCGAACCCGAATCCGGCGGTCGTCGGGCGGAGCGTCACGTTCGACGCGTCCGCCTCCCGCGATCCGGATGGCAACGTCGTCGCTTACGCGTGGGACTTCGGGGACTCCACGACGGGGAGCGGAGCGATCACGACCCATCCGTACGCGATTCCCGGGACGTTCAATGTCACGCTGAACGTCACAGACAACGACTCATTGAACGGAACTGTCTCCCACGACGTCGTCGTCCAAGCCGCACCCCCTGGGCCGCAGCCTCCGGTCGCCGATTTCACGGCCAATCCGGTGCGGGTGAACCCCGGTGTCCCAGTGACGTTCGACGCGTCCGCCTCGCTCGACCCCGACGGCACGATCGCCTCGTACACCTGGGAATTCGGGGACTCGAGCGGGGGCAGCGGGGTTGTCGCGACGCACTCGTATGCGAACCCCGGCGTATTCACGGTCAACCTCACCGTGGTCGACAACCAGACCTTGTCCTCGAGCGCTACGCATCAAGTAACGGTCAACGCGCCTCCTCATGCCGGGTTCCAATTTGCACCCACCACGGTCTTTGTCGGGATCAGCGTTACGTTCGATGGATCCACGTCGTCGGACCCCGACGGGAGCATCGCGTCGTATGCGTGGGACTTCGGAGACGGGTCCACCGGGACTGGCATTCAGGCTGTGCACGTCTTCGCCGCGAAGGGAACCTTCCAGATCCGGCTCACGGTGGTGGACAACGACGGCCTGTCGAACCAGACGACTCGGACGCTCGCGGTCCCAGACCGGGCGCCTCAGATCACCTCGAGTACTCCCGGAGTCGGTCCGCTGACCATCGACGCGGGCGCGACGCAGACCTTCACCGTGATCGCGTGGGATCCCGACGGGGATGCGCTGATGTACACCTGGCGAGTCGACGGGGCCGCCGCGGGCGGGAATCTGAGCGCGCTGAATTTCGCGTCGACGACACCCGGAGCGCACGTCGTGAATGTCACTGTGTCCGACGGCTCGCTGGTCGCCTCGCGGGAGTGGACGGTGACCGTCGTGGCGGCTGGATATCTGGCGCTCCTCACATCGTTGCCGTTCCTCGCGTTCGTCCTCGCCGTCATCGTCGCCGTCCTCCTTGTCTTGTGGTTCCGTCGAAAACGGAAGATGGAACGGCCGCCTCGGTCGACCAATCGAGGGATTTTCTAGCGGCTTAGGCCCTCGGTTTCGCCACGCACGCAACGAAGGTGAACCCTTACGTATGTGGAACGGATGGCAGCCTCATGACGACCGTCCTCCTTCAGACGACGATGGGCGATGTGAAGATCGAGCTCCTCGACACGGCGATGCCCATCACGGCGGGGAACTTCCGAAAGCTCGTCGCGCAGGGTTTCTACGACGGAACGATCTTCCACCGCGTGATCCCGAACTTCATGATCCAAGGTGGGGACCCGGAGGGGACGGGGATGGGAGGGCCTGGATACACGATCCGGGACGAGCTCCCCGCGGAGAACCGGAACGGGCGCGGAACCATCTCGATGGCGAATGCCGGTCCGAACACCGGCGGGAGCCAGTTCTTCATCAACGTGGTCGACAACCGACGGCTGGACCCGAAACATCCGGTATTCGGTCGGGTCGTGGGCGGGATGGAGGTCGTCGACGCGATCAGCCGCACGCCCACGGACAACGACGACCGGCCGCGGACGAAGGTCACGATCCGGAAGGCGAGCCTGCTTCCGTAGGCGCGAATATCTTACAGCCGCCAGAAGTCTCCCGTCAGCCCGAGCGAGCGAAAATGGGCCACGAGTCGGTCCTTGCCAGGTCGAACGTACTCACCCCGCAACTTGTCTCGGTAGATCGGGACGCTGAGCGCGTGGGTCTCTTCAATGGTCAGGATCGCGCCCGCGGGTGCCTGCGTGGCCCTCCGCCATTCGTCTAGGTGGGACTCGCCGGAGAAGAACACCATGTGATTCGAGCAGGTGAGGACGATGTCATTCCACCACTGGGACGCGGGTAGGGCGAGATACACAACCGGTGCGGGAGGGATTGAGCGCGATTTCCCGCCGGCGAGCTCGATCGAAATCGGCTCCGCGCAATGATGGCAACGGCCGTCGATCCGGATGATCTCGTGCAGCATCGAGTGGAACGCGACGGCGTCCCAGGCGCAGTTCGCATAATATCGCCGACCGATCACCGGACGAGTGACACGAAACGGCGTGGCGACGGCCGAGAACGGGAAGGCCATGAGGATCCGCTGGGTGCCGGGCACGAGTTCCAGGTGGCGCGCCTCCTCGAGCCCCTTCAGCACGGCAAACGCCTCTTCGCGACGAAGACGGTACCGTTCCATGATCTGCTCGAGGACCGGCGGAACCGCCTGTTCGACGAAGTAGTCGAAGACGAACTTCCTCGCGTCGCGCGCGAGCGAATCGGCCGCGGACCTCGGCATGATGCAACCTTCACCCGGCATGGCGCAGAGGAGGGCGATAAACTTGAGGGCGTCTCCCACCTCAGTCGGAAAATCCGAGAATCATCTCGTTGCCACGACGAAATAACCTGTGTCGCCCGGGAAGCTTGATACATCGGTGAATCCACCGGCTCGCAGTTTTGCCGTGAGCTCGTCCGGCCCGTGGAAGGCCATGTGGCCGGCGTGGCGGTATCCGGCAATCCATCGGTACAGAGGGCCGGGAGCGCGGGAGGGAGGGAGCTCGAACAACACAATCCGCCCAGCGTCTCTCAGGACGCGTCGCATCTCCTCCAAGGCCCGGTCCTGATTCTCCACATGGTGGAACGCGACGACCAACGTGACCCGGTCGAAGATCCGCTCCGGAAATGGAATCTCCTCTGCGTGCCCCTCCTCGAATCGAATCGACGGTCGAAGCCTTCGTCCCTCGGCGACTTTCTTCCGGTCCGGCTCGAGGACGACCACCTCGGCGCAACCCGTCGCGAACCGCTGCGTCGCCGCGCCCGTGCCACCTCCGACATCGAGCAAGCGAACCCCGGAGACCGGAGCGATGAGCTCGTGCAATTGTGCAAGGTCCGTGGCGCGCTTGCGAATGCTTCCTCGTTCCAGCGCCCGGGACAAGACTGACATGAGAACTCCTCTGGCACCTTGGATCGGGGACGAGTCCCTACGGAACCTCGCCGCGGAGGATCTTCCCCAGCACCTGCGTGTCGATGTTCCCTCCGGAGACCACGCAGACGAGCCTGCCTTTTCCGGCCTTCCCCGCGAGGGCCGCGGCAACCGACGAACCCCCCGCGCCTTCTGCCACCACGCGGTTCCGTTCGACCAGCAAACGGATCGCAGAAGCGATTTCCTTCAATGTGACAACGAGAGACCCTTCGAGCAACGGCCGCACGATGTTCCACATTTCCGGGAGGACCGTCGAGGTGCCGATCCCATCAACGAACGTCGGGATCCGATGGACCTCGGTCGGGGCGGATTTCGCGAACGAGGCCGCCAGGGGCGCGGCGGTCTCCGGTTCGCATGCGTAGATCCGAGTCCGCGGTCGTTTCGCCTTGATCGCCGTCGCAATGCCCGCGCTCAACCCACCGCCGCCGAACGGGATGATGACCGCGTCGGGATCGGGCAGGTCCTCGAGGATCTCCAACCCGATCGTGCCGTTCCCCGCCATCATCGTCGCATCGGCGAACGGATGGACGAACGTCCACCCTTTGAGCGGCGCGTACGTCCGGCTGATGCCGATCTCCCAGACCTCGTCCCACGAGAGCTGAACGATCGTCGCCCCGAACCGCCGGATCGCGGCGAGCTTCGTCGCCGGCGCGGTGTCCGGGACGATCGCGGTGCACGGGATTCCGAGCCGTCTCGCATGCCACGCGAGGGCCTGGGCCATGTTGCCGGCGCTGCACGTGAACACGCCGTGACTTCGTTGTTCCGGCGTCAAGAGGGCGATCGAATTGCCTGCACCCCGGACCTTGAACGACCCGGTCGGTTGCAGGTTCTCCAGCTTCAGGTAGATCTCCGCAGGCGCATCGTCGACATTCAAGCGGACGAGCGGCGTCCGGACGACCAGGCCTTCGATGCGCTTTCGGGCGGCCTCGATGGAAGGGAGGTCGAGCACGTTCTGCATGCGCGGCCTCAGGGTGCCGCGGGGGAGGCCGACGCCGGAGACGACGAGCCGAACAGGTACCCTCCGAAGGCGGTTCCCCAGACCAAGATCGGCCAGACGATCATCCGTTCCATCCCGCCCGGCCCGAGACCGAGGTACGCCTTCGCGATGTACAACCCAAGCGCGACAAGCGATAGGACTCCCAGGATGACGGAGATGTATCGGAAGGGCGGTCGAACGATTCGGGCCGCGAGAATCGCCGAGAGCCCGATGAAGATAAACGTCCAGAGGGAGACGAGTTCGTGGACGACGCCGAAGGCTTCGGTGAACACGCCGACCGCGATGGCGCCCGCGCCGGCGAGTGCGACAACGATCGACAAGATCCGGTCACCGACCGCGCGCCAGAGGAACCAGGCCGTCGCGAGGACCAGGACGCCGACGAGGATGATCGAGGGATTGAAGACGAGGGCAGCGGGCCCGACGCCGAGATCGCTGATGTAATTCTGCGAGATACTGTAGCCGGTCGGCGAGGCTTCGGAATACACGGCCTCGGAGACGGTGAGGCCGATGACCGCGAACTGCGCGATCCCTACGAATAGAAACAAGCCCGCCCACTGACGGTCGTCGAGACGCATGAGTCGGCGACGCGAGTCCGGGACCATAAGGATTCCGACCGGCGGACCGAGGACTTCTTAGCAAACCGCCGCGTACGCGGGCCGGTACTCACATGGACGCACCGATCCGAGTCACCTGGTACACCGACCCGCACAACATCTGGTGTTGGGGCTTCGAGCCGACGATCCGTCGCCTCGAGGTGCGCTACCCGGACACGGTCGAGATCGAGACGCGCCAAGGCGGGCTCTTCGAGGATTTCAGCCCCGTCCGAGAGCAGTGGGCGCGCATGTCTGGCGGCCGTTGGAAGGACTCCGTGCGCGCGTTCTTCGAGGCGGTCTCGAGCCAGCATCGCATGCCCATGGCGGCGGACGCGATGATCGACTCCTCCGACGATTTCGATTCGACGTGGCCCGCGTGCATCGCGGCGAAAGCCGCAGACCTCCAAGGCGCCGATCAAGGATGGCGGTACCTCCGTCGATTGCGAGAGGCGTGGTGCCTCGAGGGACGAGGCATTCACCGGAAAGACGTCCAGGCAACCGTTGCAAAGGAGACCGGCCTTGACGTCGACGCATTTGTGCGGGCCTTGGAAGACGGTTCCGCGAACGACGCGTTCCAACGAGATCGCGACGAATGCCAGGCTCTCGGGATCAGCGGTTTCCCGACATTCGTGATCCGTCGCGGAGACGAAACGCGCCACGTGGACGGCTGGAGGCCGTGGGACGGGTTCGAGGAAATCCTGCGGGACGTGGACCCTCATCTCGAAGCCGCGTCTCTCAAAGCCGATGAAGACACGGCGAAGGGTCTCCTCCAGCGGTATGGAAGCCTGGCCACCTGCGAACTCGCGGCAATCCTTGGGACGACAGACGATGACGCGGAAATCCTGCTGGAGGAGCTCGAGGGCCGCGACGACGTCGTGCGTCGTCCCGTCGGGCGCGGACTCATGTGGGAATCGCCGACGGCCCGACACGGGACCTCGAAAGCCGACATCGCGAGTCGGACGCCTACCTGATCGCGTTCGGCCCCGATGGGAACGGTAACGGCAGAGGCAGCTCGAACACGATCAAGAACACGCGGAGCGCGAGGGTTTCCTTCGGTAGGATCCGCGAAGCCTGCGTCTCCCGAAATGGGGATGAACTCGAGCTGCGTCGGTTCACCGCCGTGAAACGAGAAAAATGATGAAAGGGGAGAAGTCCTCAGAAGGACTTCAGGAGCCCCCACATCGCGCCCGCGAAAACGAGCAGGCCCGTCAACAGGCCGACCGTGCCGCCCGCAACTGCGAGCAAGGCCACGCCCGCGATCGCCGCGACAGCGACCCCATTCCGCAGGTTCGCTCGCGTCACCTTTTGCCCGATCAGGGCCAGGGCGCCGAAGGCGATGAGCAAGAGAGCCCGGACCCACGAGACGCCGAGCACCCGCTCCGCCACGATCGCGGCAGCGAAGGCCACCGCACCGGCGAAGACCGCGATCGCCCCGCCGAGGACGATTGGCAGTTGGTACGCCGGCATCCGCCCCAACGCGCGCCACGAGGATGCGGCCCGCGCCGGCCACGATCGGATTTCGGTTGCTGCCATGTTGTTTCACCTCGGACCGCCGCAAGGCCGAGGCTACTTGACCGTGTTGGGACGTTCGTCGAACCGGCCGAACTCTGTCTAGAACCTGATGTCGCTCGGCGGGTGAACATAGATTCAGATACGATGGGGCGCCGCCGCCACGCTCTTATACTCCCGGATGGCCATCGAGCCGTATCGTTTCGGTCGGGAATTCCGGGGGAGAGGGGGCCATCGGTCTGGAGCGGCCCACATTCGTCGAGCGTGCGATTGCCGCGATCCCGCTCCCGTACCTCATGACGTGCACGATCGTCGCCCTCCTGGTGACCGGGCCGGGCTACTTCCTCGCGCACCTGATCGAGACCGGCGGGGATTGGAATCAGACGGTTGCGGCGATCTTCGGTGACGCCTTCGCACTCCCCCTCTGGCGATCCGTCCCGCTGATCATCCTGTCCGTCGGATTCGAGTTGTACTTGCTGTGGCTCGTGCGACATTCGCGACTCCACATCGCTCGCTACGCGAAGGAGATCGCTCCACTCCTGCCCGGAGGAGATGCGGACGTCCGTCGAATCTTCGGCCACCTCTACTGGCGGCTCCCCGTGATTGGGCTCGCGGCCGCCTTCGGGCTGTTCTTCTTTGTGTTGCTGCTCGAACCGCTTCCGCCCGCCTTCGGGGTCTTGGATTTCTTGATCCTGGGCGTGAATCTTGTATTCCTGCCGTTCGTGGATGCGCAGGTGATCTGGAACTACGCTGCGACAATCTGGGGTGTCCATCGAATCGGACGACAGGCGCTTCGTCTCCGACCCCTCTACGAAGATCCGATGCTCGGGCTGCGCCCTCTCGGATCGGTCCCGTTGGGAGCCACCTTCTACTTCTTCGGGGCGCTCGCGATCATCATCGCCGAGGTGACCCTCAGCCCGGACCCGGTCCGCCCGGCTTACCTCGCGCTCCTGATCGTCTTGGTCCTGTTCGGTGCGGGGCTGTTGTTCCTCCCGCTCGTCTCGATCCATCGACTCATGGTGGCGGAGAAGCGTCGCGCAATCGATGACGCGAGTACACGGGCAGGCGGTGTCTACGCGCCGCTCACGGCCGGAAACCCGACCTCGGAGCCGAGCCTCCATGAAGTGCGAGACCTGCTCCTCCGCACGCACGGGATTCTTGTCCACCGGGAGGAGGAACGCCGAATCCAGGCCCTGCCGACGTGGCCGTTCGAGACACGCGCGATGACCCGGATTGCGGCGATCACATTGACCGGCGTCGTGGCCGTGTTGGGGCGCGCCGCGGTCGACTATTTTCTATTGCGATAGCACGATTCGGCGGTGACCCAAAGTTCAAAGCCCCGAGGCCGGTATGCGGGCCCGGGAGCGTTCAATGCGCTGCGACGCGTGCGGCACGATGAACAAAGACACGTCGCGGTTCTGCCTGTATTGCGGCGCGTCGCTAACGACGATTGGCGCCGAAACCGCGCCGCCGACCTCCACTCCCGCGCCGCCCGCGCCGACGCCGCCGATTCCCCGCGCGGCCCCGCTCCGACCGGTGTATGTGCCGCGGCCGCGTTACCCCGACTACGTGGCCCTGTTCGGGGTCGCCTTCTTCTTGCTCGTCCTGGGGATCGTCTTCTATCTGAATGGCAACCTGCTCACGGAACTCCGGCGCTGGTGGGATCAGGTCCTCGCCGGGCGCGGCGCGTTTCGGCCACCGGAGGGCGTGATCGTCAGTGCCGGGCTCTTCTGGGGACTCCTCGGCGTCTCCAACCTCGGGATCGCCTTCCTCCGATGGCTCTTCACGCGCTCGCGCATCCGGACGCTCGGCGCGCTCCTCGGCGGGATCGCGATGGTCATGTTCTCGTACTTCCTGTACCGATATTCGCTGCGGGACATGAGCGGCTCCATCGTCGTCGCGCTCGAGGCCGGGGTGATCGCGGTCCTGTTGTTCGTCTACATCGGCGCGGGCCTCTACTGGACGACCCCGCGGTACCGGCCGGCCCTCCAGGGCGTCTATCGTACGCCGCGGCCGTGATGCGGATCAGGGCCGGACGAGGTCGTACGACTCGGGCCCTCCGGGAGGGATGAATTCGCTGCCGCACTCGCAGGTCCAGACGACCCCCGGCCTGCCGCTGATCTCGATTCGCGTGATGCTGTAGTCGAAGCCGCACCGTTCACACGAGAGCACGACGGCGGGTGGATCGGGTTCGTGGCGCACCACCGGGGGCCGGGGCAGGGGATGGACCACGGGCGGCTTCGGCTTGTGGAACAACCATTCCTTCAGCCGCGCCAATCGCCGAACGCCTTGTGCACCGTTGACCGCCGAAGGCGATGGTGCCCGCGGCGGCGCATGTGAGCCCCTTTGTGGACCGTTCTTCATCGGTCCTCCGCCTCCCCGCATAGGTATTCGGTTTCTGAGGCATAAAGGTCGCTGAATCAGTGTGAATTGTTTCTCTTCCGATAATGAGGACGCACGCGCCGGTGTATGCTACGCGTTGTTTGCGGGACCTACCAGGGGAGGCCGATCGCTCCCGCCAGGAAGCGGTTCAGTGGGTCCATCGACTCGCACGCCTCGATGAAGGAGTCGCAGAACTCCGGGCTCGTGACCTGGTTGTCGCGGAAGCTTCGACTCGAGACGAAGTCCTTTCGCCGCAAGTCCTGGATCAGCGGATGATTCGGGTCGTAGCCGGGCGGAGGGCGCTTGAGCGAGTCGCCCTCGACGGAGACGCGGCTTCGGAGGACCTTCTTCCACGCGTCCGGCTCTTCGACAATCCGATCGCGGATCTTCTTCAGGGTCGGCGCGTCGGGATGCCAGACGCCGGAGTGGGCCATTGTCTCGCCGGAGGACAGGTGGAGATAGTAGCCGGGCGCCATCTCCTCCGGCCCCGGTGCCTTCGCGTGCCAGAAGTGGATTCCGACCTCCATCTTGTACGGACTCTTGTCCGGCGAGAACCGGATGTCGCGGTAGATGCGGGACAGCGATCCGCCGAACGGCTTGGCGTCCGCAACGACGTAGGAGCTGATCTTCTGCAGCCGCTGGCCGGCGTCGCGAATGAACCGCAAGCTCGGTTCTTGGACGGCCTTCTCGTAGCGTTCCTTGTTCTTCGTGAACCATTCCTTGTTGTTGTTCTTCGCCAGCTCGCCGAAGAACGCAAAGAATTCCGGCGTGAAGTATTTCGATCTCTCGGCCATCGGTTCGGACCCCGCTCCACAGGCATCGCGTCTCATCGGTTGAACATTGGCGCGAACGGCCGCGCATCGAAGACCGCGCGAACCGAGGCGATCCTGTCCCCGCGGACGCGATACCACTCGCAGATGAACGCGGTCCCGGCCGCGGTGTTCGTCACCATGTCATACAGCAAGCAGACGTCGTCGCCGTCGACGAATGTCTTCCGCGGCTCGACCCGCGCGATGATGTGGTGGAGTTTGCCTAACGCGTCCAGGTACGGCTCCGGTCGGCTGAACGACTCGAACGGACCGACGAACGACAGATCGTCGTGCATGTACCGCCGTGCGCTCGCAAAGTCGCCTTTCCCCAATGCTCTCTGATACGCCATCACAATTTCTTTCGCATTCGCCATTCACTCACGCTCCGTCGGCAACGCGGGTGCGTCCTGCCATGCCGCGAGGATCGGACCGCCGGGCGCGCGGAACCAGAAGAAGCTCCCCATGCCCGGGACGTCCACGCGGGGAAGGACAATCTCGCCACCCGCCCGCTCGATCTTCTTGCGCGCCGCATCGAGGTCGTCGACGCGCACGTAGCTCGTGCTTCCCGGCGATTCCTTCGCCTGCGTCGGCCGGATCCCGCCTTGGCCGCCGCCCGGCGTCCGGAACGACAGGTACTCGCCCATCGGGAACTTCACGGACTCGAACCGCCAGCCGAAGACTTTCTCCAAGAAGTTCCGCGTGACGGCGGGTTCCGTGCTCGAGAACTCCGAGAACGCCATCGATCCGTCCCGATCCGCTTCCTTTGAAATCCTCTTCCGTGCCATGGTCGACTCTCTCGCGGTCGCGCAAACTGATATCCATTGGATAGTATATAGGCCTGGCAGGGGCCGAACGGATAGTGGCGCGAACGCGGACTCACGCGGAGGACGAGCGGAGGATCTATCCGCTCCTGGCATACCAAGCCGATCCAATCCGGGAGAGCGTCAAGTGGCTAGGGCGCAAGTGGACGCTGCTCATCCTGCGCGACATGGCGTTCCTGAAGCTGACTCGGTTCGGACAGATCCTTCGTAACAATCCGGGGCTCACGCCGCGGGTCCTCGCCCGCCGACTCCGACAGATGCAGGAGGAAGGCCTCGTGGAACGCCTCGTGGCCGACGAAAAGGTCGCGTATCGCCTGACCTCACGGGGCGAAGACG
>Ga0209160_1001459_pt1 | contig 19924 bp, 19 predicted proteins | sample GraSoiAngelo_153_FD_186167 | JGI IMG/M metagenome (GOLD analysis project Ga0209160, IMG submission 186167) | Grasslands soil microbial communities from the Angelo Coastal Reserve, California, USA - 14_1009_12_40cm (SPAdes) (version 2) | ecosystem: Environmental > Terrestrial > Soil > Grasslands ... | reverse complement strand
CTTCGCCAGGATGGCATCGTCATGTTCGGCGATGTATTCGACCACTTTCTCGCGATGCTCTTTATAGAATTCCGGGCTGATTGCCGAGGCTTTAATCGCCGCCACGATTTCCGGTCGGTCTTTCAGGAATGTCTGATCCCAAAGCTTGCCGATCGGGAATTCCTCAAACTTCGCGCCGAGGGTGTCTTCCAGCCAGATGACTACTTTCTGCTCGATGAAATCGATGATTCCAATGAAGCTATCTTCCTTGCCGAGAGGAAACTGCAGGGGAACAGGGTGGGCACTGAGCCGCTGGCGCATGGAACGGATACAGTGGTCGAAATCGGCTCCCACGCGGTCCATCTTGTTGACAAAGGCAAGCCGAGGCACGCGATACTTATCGGCCTGCCGCCACACCGTCTCCGTCTGCGGCTGTACACCGGCAACCGCGTCGAAAATGGCCACTGCGCCATCGAGCACGCGCAGCGACCGCTCCACCTCCACGGTGAAGTCGACGTGACCGGGCGTGTCAATGATATTGACCCGGTAAGGCTGGTCGAAGCGTTTCCAGATGGTCGTCGTCGCCGCTGAGGTAATGGTAATGCCGCGTTCGCGCTCCTGTTCCATCCAGTCCATCGTGGCGGTGCCTTCATCGACTTCGCCGATTTTGTAGGTCACACCGGTGTAAAAGAGGATGCGTTCGGTGGACGTCGTTTTGCCGGCGTCGATATGCGCCATGATGCCGATATTGCGCGTGTGTTCGAGTTGTGTTCTTGCTTCCATGGTTCTACTAAACTTTTCCGCTCGAGTCTCCTTTTACCAGCGGTAATGGGCGAAGGCTTTATTAGCTTCGGCCATGCGGTGCACGTCCTCTTTGCGCTTGATGGCGCCGCCGCGCCCGTTTGCCGCGTCCAGAAGCTCATCGGCGAGCTTATCGACCATGCGCTTGCCGGGGCGCGTGCGGGCATGCAGCAAAAGCCAGCGAATGGCCAGCGATTGCCTGCGAAACTGGCTGACCTCAACCGGAACCTGATAGTTCGCGCCACCCACGCGGCGAGACTTCACCTCGAGTACGGGCTTGACGTTTTCCACCGCTTTCTTAAAGACCTTGAGCGGCTCGTCATTGGCTTTCTGTCCCACCTGCTCCATGGCGCTATAAAAGATGCGCTGAGCCGTGGAGCGCTTGCCATCCCACATCATCGAGTTAATGAACTTCTGAACCAGATCACTGCCGTAGACCGAATCCGGCAGGACCGAGCGGCGCGATATGAATCCTTTGCGTGGCATGAAGCTTCTCCGTTCCTATTTCTGCGCAGCCTTGGGACGCTTGGCTCCGTACTTCGAGCGCCCTTGCTTGCGATTATCGACACCCGCCGCATCGAGCGTGCCGCGAATGATGTGGTAGCGAACTCCGGGCAAATCTTTGACGCGGCCGCCACGCACGAGCACGATGGAGTGCTCCTGCAGGTTGTGGCCGATTCCGGGGATGTACGTCGTAACTTCGACGCTATTGGTCAGCCGCGCCCGGGCCACCTTGCGCAGAGCGGAATTGGGCTTTTTGGGAGTCTGCGTGTACACGCGAATACACACGCCGCGCTTTTCCGGACACCCTTGCAGCGCGGGCGACTTGGTTTTGGTGCGTACCTTCTCGCGTCCATTACGGACCAGTTGCGCAAACGTCGGCACGGCTCTCCCTCACACGAGCAAAAATTTGATTTCGTTCCCGGCCGGCTTTCACCGGCACGCGGAGTTTAGGGGTTTATCAACAGAAAGGGTCAGTAGCGACCCCGGCGGACCGACAAGATTCTCCACGCAAACAATCCACTGCGGCTTGCACAGCAGCGGGTCAAGCGAAGAGGCTTACTCGGCTTTGCGGGGCTGGCGCCCCATTCCGGCCGCTCTCCTAGCCCCGTCCCTTATCTCGATCTTTCGGAGCAGGAGACCTTCCCCTTCTACTACAGGGCAAAATTTCCCCTGACAAAACGCTAAGTATAGGCAAAAAAGGATTCTATGTCAAAATAAAAAAGGCGTTTCAGAGCCGAATGCTGCTCGCAGAATGCAGTGGCTGGGGGATAGAAACCGGGCGCATATATCAGGAGGCTGGCCACCCGCGGCGACGCCGATTAGCTAACCGTTTGCCTTCAATGACTTACAAGGAATGGCTTACTTCAACTCCAGGATTTCCTTCTCTTTTGCGGCGCAGAGGTCCTCGATTTTCTTGGTTTCGCTGTGGGTGATCTTATCCAACTCTTCTACCGAACGTTTGCGCTCGTCCTCACTGACCTTTTTTTCTTTTTCCAAATGCTCGATCGCTTCCTTGATGTCGCGGCGCACGTTGCGCACGGCCGTGCGATGATTCTCGAGAACTTTATGAAGGTGCTTTACCAGATCTTTGCGGCGCTCCTCGGTTAACGAAGGTATCGGCAGGCGAATTATTTTCCCGTCGTTGGTGGGATTGAGTCCCAGATCGGAGGTGCGGATAGCTTTATCGATCAAGGTTACGGCGCCCGGATCCCACGGAGATATAACCAGCATCATGGGATCCGGAATGGTGACCGTGCCAAGCTGGTTGATGGGCATTTGCGTCCCGTGATAGTCCACGCGTACGTGGTCCAGCAGGGCTATGTTCGCGCGGCCCGTGCGAATGCCGGCCAACTCACGGCGGAAGTCGTCGACCGCCTTTTCCATTCGCGTTCTGGCTTGAACCAGTGCGTCTTTGCTCGTGGCTACAATACTCATAGGATCCTGCCTCTTCGTTTACTGACTGTCCGGACTGGGGACACTAGCTGGCCGTGACCAGCGAACCCACTTTTTCACCAAGAACGACTCGCTTGAGATTTCCGGATCGATTCAGATCGAAAACGATGATGGGCATCTTGTTATCCATGCACATCGAGATGGCCGTCGAATCCATCACCGCAAGGCCGCGCTGCAGCACATCCAGATAGCTAATATGCTCAAAACGGCGGGCCCCCTGCACCTTTTCCGGATCGGCATCGTAAATTCCATCCACACGGGTGGCCTTGAGAATAACGTCTGCCTTGATTTCCATGGCGCGCAAGGCCGCGGCTGTATCGGTGGAAAAATAGGGATTGCCGGTGCCCGCGGCAAAAATTACAATACGGCCTTTCTCCAGGTGCCGGGTCGCGCGCCGGCGAATGAAAGGTTCCGCCACCTGGCGCATATCAATGGCGCTCAGCACACGCGTGTGGGCGCCCTGCTTTTCGAGGGCGTCCTGAAGAGCGAGCCCGTTGATCACCGTCGCAAGCATGCCCATGTAATCGGCTGTAGCGCGATCGATGGACAGCGATTTCTGGCGCGTGCCGCGAAAGATGTTTCCCCCGCCCACCATGATGGCGACCTGAACGCCGATATCACTGATCTCTTTCAGCTCTGCGGCCACGCGCGCCACAGTTTCCGCATCGATGCCGGAACCGTGAGGTCCCTGCAAGGACTCCCCGGAAAGCTTCAGTACGATCCTCGAATATGCGGGACGTGTAGCCTCAAGCGATGGCATCGCGCCGTTCATACCTCATGTACTGGCTGTAATGGCATCTTAGGCCGCGACTTGGGCCAGTTTTCGGCGGGCATTTTAGCAGAGATTCAGCGCACCGGCTGCAGCTCGGCGGGACCGTTTGTTCCCGACGAGGAGCCGGTTGTTTCGCCCACCTTGAGGCGCACAAAGCGGCGCACGGAAATGTTCTCCTTGAGCTTGGCAATCATCTGGTTGATAAGCTCGGAGACGGTGACGGATTCGTCCTTGATGAAGTGCTGCTCGTAAAGGCAATTTTCCTCGTAGAATTTCTCCATTTTCCCGCTCACGATTTTCTCAATCACCGCCTCCGGCTTGCCTGTGGAACGCGCCTGCTCGCGATAAATCTCCCGCTCGTGATCGAGGATTTCCGCCGTGACTTCTTCCCTGCGCACATAGCGCGGATCGAGCGCGGCAATGTGCATGGCCAGATCGTGGCAGAGCCTCTCAAAATCGTCCGTGCGAGCCACAAAATCGGACTCGCAATTGACCTCCACGACCACGCCAATTTTCCCGCCGGCGTGAATGTAGTGCCCGACCAATCCCTCGCTGGCTTCCCGCTGCGCCTTCTTCTGCGCCGCCGCCTGGCCCTTGCGGCGCAAGATATCGATGGCGCTTTCGACATCGCCCTTGGCCTCAGCCAGCGCGTTGCGGCAATCGCTGAAACCCGCACCCGTGCGTTCGCGCAACTCTTTGACCAGTTGCGCGGGTACATTGGCCTGCTCAGGGTTTGTCGCCATTTCGGCAAATCCTCAAACGATGATCAGATTTGGCTGGATGAACGAAGCCCGGCACGAGCTCGCCGCGCAATCAGGTTTCGGACTCGCCTTCCGCCTGGACGGTCTGCTCGGAATCGGTAAATTCCGGCGTTTCCACAAAATCGCCTTCCTGCTTCTCGTAAGCCTCGTAGGCGCTGGTGTCCACGTATTCCACGTTTTCGACAACTTCGGCGCCTTCGGCAGCTTCCACCTTTTCGCCTGCGAGCTGGGTCTGCTCAAAGGCAGCGCGGCCCTCCACAACGGCATCGGCAATCTTGGTCGTGAAAAGGCGGATGGCGCGCAGCGCGTCATCATTCCCCGGAATCACCCAATCCACCTGGTCGGGATCGGAATTGGTGTCCACCACGGCCACCACCGGCACGCCCATGCGGCGCGCTTCGCGGACCGCAATCTGCTCGGTATGCGAGTCCACTACGAACATGGCGTCGGGTTGCGTGGTCATATTCTCCACGCCCTCCAGATTCTGCAGCAGGTGTTTTAATTCGCGCTCCAGGCGGGCAGCTTCCTTTTTCGAAAGCTCCGCCATGCGCCCGTCTTCGATCATGGCCTTGAGCGTCTTCAGGCGCTTGATGGATTTCTGCAGCGTGGCCCAATTGGTGAGCGTGCCGCCAAGCCAACGGTGATTGACGTAGAACATTCCGCAGCGCCGTCCTTCTTCAGCAATGGCTTCCTGCGCCTGGCGCTTGGTGCCTACAAAGAGGACTGCCCGCCCCTGACCCGCCAGCTCGCTCACAAACCGGCTGGCGTCACGGAACATCTTGAGGGTTTTTTGCAGATCGATAATGTGAATCCCGTTGCGTTCGCCGAAGATGTATTCCTTCATCTTCGGATTCCAACGGCGAGTCTGGTGGCCGAAGTGCACGCCGGCCTCCAGCAACTCCTTCATGGTGATTTCAACTGCCAACGGACCTCCTTCTTGATTTAGATGCTTGCAAACTTTGCCGCCGCTTGCCGCCTCGGTAAAGCCGAGCATCCTTTTGCCGGCATCCCGCCGGCCATGTATTCAGCCCGGCCCTGCCGGGCTGGAGTCCTCGGTTAACGCTTGCTGAACTGGAAGCGCTTCCGCGCGCCCTTCTGGCCGTATTTCTTGCGTTCCCGCATGCGCGAATCGCGCGTGAGGAAGCCGTTATTCCGCAGTCCGTGGCGTAAATCGGGATTGAAAATCGAAAGGGCGCGCGAGAGCCCCATGCGCACGGCGCCGGCCTGACCTCCCACGCCTCCGCCATTGACTGTGGCCCTGACGTCCAGCTCATTCGTGGTATTCGTAAACTTCAGAGGCTCGACAGCGCGCGTCAGCCAAGTGACATTCTTGAAATAGGAATCGACAGCCCTGCCATTGACTTCAAATTTTCCGCTGCCCGGACGAATGAACACGCGCGCCACCGCGTTTTTGCGACGGCCCGTGCCATATGCCTGCGTCTTCAAAGCGCTTTCGGTCGGCTGTACGCTAGAACCCAACTGTCCTCCTCAAAAAAGATCAGAAGTAAAAACCCTGTTCGGCTGGTTCAAGGTGTTGGACGAATTTATAAAGCCAACGGTTGCGGCTTTTGGCCTGCGTGACGTGCCAAGCCCTTGTCATCGAGGTAGACGCGCAGTTTTCGCGCGCGGCTGGCGCGAAGCCGGTTCTTGGGCAGCATCCCCAGAACTGCTTCACGTAGCATCCAGTCGGCTCGTTCGCCACGAATGCGCTTTGCGGGAACTTCCTTGAGGCCACCGGGATAACCGCTATGGGTGCGGTATACCTTTTCTTCCAGCTTATTTCCCGTAAGACGAATCTTCTGCGCGTTGATGACCACCACATGATCGCCGCAATCGAGGTAGGGAGTGAAGTTGGGCTTATCCTTCCCAATCAAGACGCGTGCTATCCGCGTGGCTACGCGGCCCAAAACCTGGCCCGCGGCATCGACCACAAACCATTGCGGACCCTGCGACAGCGCTTCCGCCTCGCGGCCCTCTGGAACATATGTCCGCATTCGCTCTACCAACACCTCACCTATAGGGACAAACGGAAACAATAGTGGATGGGCGGGGATTTGTCAACGACGGTCCAGACAGCTACACACATCCCGCCAACGGCTCGGTCGCAAGGGACCAGGCCGAGGCGAGCCAGGGGCACAGAATTTCACCTGGGCTTAGGTGGCCTGCGTCAAGCCGAACCTAGCTCGAGGCCTTGCTGGTCTGCACCGCCGCGGTAGCAGCCTTGACAAACGCGGGTTTCTCCGGACTGCTCGTGGTGGTGACCTCCCCTTTGCGATCAATCTCGATGGCGCCTTTGAAGTACGCGCCATCCTCGATCATGATGCGCGAGGTCGTCAGATCGCCGATTACCGAACCATCCTTCTTGATCTCGATGCGATCGCGTGCGCGCAGATTGCCCTTAACGCTTCCGTAAACCACCACTTCGCGGGCCACGAGGTCGGCGGTGACTTTGGCGCTGGCCCCCACGACCAGCCTGCGATCATCAAGCTGAATCAGTCCCTCTACTGTGCCATCCACTTGCAGATCCTCATTACCCGATATCTCACCCTTGATATGCAGACTGGCTCCCAGACGGGCGGTAGATCCGGCCGGAGCCGCAGCCACCGGGCGAGCGGCGTCGGTACTCATGACTTTACCCTCCACTGTTGCCGAAGTCGGCTTGGTTGAATTTGTCTCCGGAGCCTTTGACGGAGCCGGAACAGCCGCTGGCGGCGAATCAGGTTCAGCTTTTTTGTTTCCCCACATCGGCCCTCCTCGGTCATTCCATGGTTGGCCAGAAGGCTCTGGCGTTTTGGACCGGGGTGACACACTCTAGTCCTCTGTTTCAGGGCGGAGCAAGCAGATAATCTGAAAGCCTGTGCGTGACAGTAACGCGAATGTGAAAATGCCCCCTGAAAAAACTATGGAAGGCTGCGGAAAAAACTCCTAGTACTTGCGCAGCACACCGACCACGCGGCCCTGAATTTTGATTTCCGAGGCTGCCGCGATGATCGGCTGCATTTCCGAATTCGCCGGCTGCAGGCGGACCTTTCCGCCGGGTTCGCGATAAAAGCGCTTTAGCGTAGCTTCATCTCCGCCGACCAGCGCCACCACCACTTCGCCCGGGTTGGCCACTTGCGAAGGTTCGACAACGACATAGTCTCCGTCCAGGATGTGATCCTCGACCATGGAATCGCCCTTCACTTGCAGCACGAAGCTGCCGGCCGCGCGTGTGAACTCGCTGAGCGAGAACGTCTCGCGATTTTCGACCGCCTCCAGAGGGCGGCCCGCGGCGATGCGCCCGGCAAGCGGCAACTCCACGCTCTGCCGCTCCAGCACTTGTTCGCGAACCGTCTTGGGCAGTTGCATCACTTCAATCGAACGGCTCTGGTTGTATCCGCGACGTATGAAACCTTTGCGCTCCAGCGTGGTGATGTGCTTGTGCACGGTGGCCAGCGAAGTCAGGCGCAAGGCCCGGGCGATCTCCTCGAAGCTGGGAGAGTAGCCGTGCTTGTTTACAAAATTGACCAGGAAATCGAGGACTTCTTTCTGTCGCTTGGTGAGTGTCATGGCCTTTCACCTCCCAGCACGATCCGCAGTAATTAGGCGAAGTATAGGCGAAGCAAAGGCGAAGCGTCAATCGAAAACTCCAGGCTCATCAACGCGCAGAATCCATCGCTGGTCTTAGAGCCCGAACTGAAAAAAACGAGGTATACGGTCAAGTTGTTTGGTTTCGATTCACCGTCCTTTACCGCATTTTTGGCGCAATTTGAGCATCTGTCAATCCTTGAGCTCGGTTTTCAGCGGGGCCGGCGCTCCGGATTGAGACAAAACATTGAAGCGGAAGCGGCCAAGGATGGCCCCGGCGGGAGTTTCCACGTTGACCCGCCATGCTCCGCGCTTGAGACCACTCTTCACCGAGTATGTGCGATAACCGCCATCGCGTCCGCCTCGAACCGGAAGCGGGATGCGGTCGGCTGTGATCCACCCGCGCCTGTTGTCGTACGTCTGCCACTCGTGAATGATCTCCGTATTCAGAGATGTGGGAGAGAAGACAGCGCTGTAGAAGTAGATGGGCTCCCCCGGGGCCGAATGAAATCTAGGGACGAGCCGGAAGAAACCGAGCCAACCTTGCTTTTCAGATTGCACGAGGTAAGTTCCATTCTCCATTCGCATAATGGAGTGATGAACACTGGCGTCTTGCAGCGACAGTGGAAGCGGAGGAATAACATTCATGAAGTAGAGGACGTTAATGAGGATGAAAATGGCCGCACTCGGGGCGACCACCGTTCCCGCCTGATGAGAGAGACTCTCTTTGGCGCGTTCTCGCAAGAGGCGAACGAAAAGCCACCCCAGCGCCACACTCAAGGCTCCGCTAAGCAGGAAGACCAGACGGCCCATGGCGTGGAGCACGACGGGCAAGATGAAAATCATGAAACAAAACAGAGAAAGAAAAAAGATGCTGAGCTGAAACTCAAGGCGGGCGTACTGACTTTTAAACTTTTCATTGGCGACGAAGGCCGCCGTGAGGAGGAGATAAAAGGGCCAGCTTACCCAAAAGGTGCCGCTCCGGAAGTAGAAAACCATAAACGTGCTCAGCAAACCGCCGAAAAAGAATTGCAGGAGGTGGATGAGCCAACGGTCGAGCTTCGCGGCCCTGCCTTCCCGTTCGGGCCTGAAATTCGCCTCACGGGTCACCCAGAAGATGCAGAAGGCGACGACGAGGAGATGAACCACTACCCACAAATTCTCCCAGAACATGTCAATGCGCTTCAGGGTGACAGCGTCGAAGGCGAAGCCGCCGACAAGCGAAACAGAGGAGAGAGAGATGTGGGCCCGTGCATAGCGGGCGGTCCAGTGGCTCGCGTGGTGCAGCAATGACATGCCAAACGGTGCAGTGGGCATCGGGGGCGAAAAAGCATAGCAGTGCTCTGCTGCCGACAGGCGAATGCCGCAGTGCTGGGTTGTCGAATCTGCTAAAGTCGTATCCCTTTACTCGTGCGGTAAAATAGTATATGGGCGTACTCCGTATTAGCTTCGATTGCCCCCGGCCTTCGGCTGGCTCGGCGATACCGGCCAGCCCCGGCCTGGCACTTTTCACCTCAGCAACTCCTGGCCATTCACGATTGTGCCTAACTCCTTCGGAATCACATCGTTGCGCAAAAACAAAAAGGAAACTCCAATGGAATCACATCGTTACGAAAAAACTAGGGGGGAGGGGGTCCCCTCAACTGTTACTTCAACTGACGATCTCGCCCCGGCTGAGTCACAGGCTGAAGCCGCAGAAACCGCGGTCTGCCGCCATATCGACGGTCGGGGCCATCGCTGCCGTATGCTCGTCATGAGCCCCACGGCAACTCTCTGCTCCCATCACGCTCAGCGCCGCCTGCAAACTCAACGCGGAAGCGAAGCCGCCGCCGAGCTTCTCGCCCGCGTCAGCGACTTCAGTGACGCCGCCTCCGTCAATCGCTTTCTCGGAAACCTCGTCAAGCAGGTCACCTTGAAACGCATCCCGCGCCGCGACGCCATCACCCTCGCTTATATCTGCCAGTTGCTTCTCAACAGCCTCGGCGCCATCAATCGCGAGGATTCTTTGCGCCTCGAAGAATCGCGCCTTGCGGCTCTAAGTGCGGCGAAGCTCCCTCCCAAAATCATTTGGGATATTCCCGGACCTCCATACGAACCCCCTGATCCCATCGAAGCCGCTCTCGCTAACAAAGCGAGCAATGACGAATGCAGCCGGAGGTAACGTGAACATCTCGAACTTCTATTTACTCGTTGCCCGCAAAGCGTGCTCGCCGCCGCTGAACTTATGCTATATTTAAAAAGCGGCGCCCCTCCGCGGGACTCCCCTTCAGCAGCAGTTCTGCATGGTTGGGAGGGAGCTTGTTCGGCTGGACGTCAGCTTCCAACTCATTGAGGATCATAGGCGATAATGGCCACGATTACCGATGCTGTCGAGAGTAAGCCCAAGCGGCAAGTCATCGAGCGGGCGGTTGTGCGCTTCTGCGGCGACTCGGGCGACGGCATGCAGATTTCCGGCAGCCAGTTCACCAATACCGTAGCCCTTTATGGCAACGATTTAGCCACCTTCCCCGACTTCCCTGCGGAAATCCGCGCGCCTGCGGGAACTCTTCCCGGCGTGAGCGGATTCCAGGTGCAGTTTTCGTCGAGCGATGTTTACACGCCGGGCGACGCAGTGGATGTTCTGGTGGCCATGAATCCCGCCGCGCTCAAGATGAACATTAAGGACTTGAAGAAGAACGGGATCCTTATCGTCAATAGCGATAGCTTCGGCGAAAACGATCTGCGCAAGGCCCATCAGGCGACGAACCCGCTGGAAGATCATTCGCTCGATGCCTACCGCGTATTTCCGGTCCAGCTCGAACGCTTGACCCAGACGGCGCTGGAAGAACTTGGCCTCGATGCCAAGTCCATGAACCGCTGCAAGAACTTCTTTGCCTTGGGTATGTGCTATTGGCTCTACAACCGGTCCATGGACCATACCTATCGCTGGCTGGATGATAAGTTCAAGAACAAGCCGCTGCTGGCTGAGGCCAATAAGCGCGCCATGAAGGCCGGTTACAGCTACTGCGAGGCAACCGAAGCCTTCCAGGTCAGCTATGAGATTCCTCCGGCCAAGCTCGCTCCGGGAGTTTATCGAAACCTGAGCGGCAATCAGGCGCTGGCCATGGGCTTTGTGGTAGCCGCCCAGAAGGCGGGGCTTCAACTGTTTTTGGGCTCTTATCCGATTACGCCCGCTTCCGACATCCTGCACGAACTCTCCGGCTACAAAAATTTCGGGGTCCTAACCTTCCAGGCGGAAGATGAAATTGCGGCGATCACGTCGGCAATTGGCGCGGCTTATTCCGGGGCGCTGGCAATGACCACGACTTCTGGTCCGGGAATGGCCCTCAAAACGGAGGCCATGGGTTTGGCCGTCGCGGTGGAGTTGCCGATCGTGGTTTGCGACATCCAGCGCGGCGGCCCTTCCACCGGCCTGCCGACCAAGACCGAACAGGCCGATCTGCTCCAGGCCATGTTTGGCCGCAATTCGGAGGCTCCCATACCTATCCTGGCCCCTTCGACCCCTGGTGATTGCTTTTGGATCGCGCTGGAAGCCAGCCGCATCGCGCTGAAGTACATGGTCCCGGTAATCGTTCTGTCCGACGGCTACCTGGCGAATGGCGCGGAGCCCTGGCGTATTCCCAATCTCGCCGAGATTCCGCAGATTCCGGTGCATTTTGTAACGGACCCGCAGGGATTTCTGCCTTACAAGCGCGATCCGCAAACGCTCGCGCGTCCCTGGGCTATCCCGGGCACGCCTGGACTGGAGCATCGCATCGGCGGTCTCGAAAAGCAGGACGTTACCGGAAACGTCAATTACGAACCACTGAACCACGAGAAAATGGTTCGCTTGCGAGCCGCGAAGGTAGAGGCTATCGGCCAGGACGTTCCCGACGTCGTGCCGGCCGGCGATCCCGACGGCGACCTGCTGATCATCGGCTGGGGTTCAACTTACGGCTCGATCACCGCTGCCCTGAAAGCGCAGCGCGCGGCGGGACATCGCATTGGCCACGTCCACCTTCGCTATCTGAATCCGCTTCCCCGCAATCTCGGGCAGGTCATGGAGCGCTATAGCAAAGTGCTGGTTCCGGAAATGAATATGGGCCAGCTCTCCATGATTCTCCGCGCGAAATATTTAGTGGACGCGGAGGGCTACAACAAAATCCAGGGCCAGCCGTTCAAACAGGCGGAGCTGGAAGCCAAAATCGAAGAAGTTCTCAACTACGGAGCAGTAGGGGCCGGGAGAAATGGGAGATAAGCGAAGACCATGAGCGCCACAGTTCCTGTTCTGACCAAGAAAGATTTTCAAACCGACCAGGAAGTCCGCTGGTGCCCCGGCTGCGGAGACTATGCCATTTTATCGGCAGTGCAGTCCGTTTTTCCCGAGTTGGGGATTCCCCGTGAGAAATTCGTGGTCGTATCGGGCATCGGCTGCTCCAGCCGTTTTCCCTACTACATGAATACCTTTGGATTCCACACCATCCATGGGCGCGCGCCTGCTGTCGCCACAGGCATCAAGGTGGCGCATCCGGAACTCGAAGTCTGGGTGGCTACCGGAGACGGCGACTCGCTTTCCATTGGCGGCAATCACACCATTCATATGCTCCGGCGTAATGTGGGCATCAAGGTGCTGATGTTCAACAATCGCATCTATGGCCTCACCAAAGGGCAATACTCGCCGACTTCGGAATTCGGCAAGAAGACCAAGTCGACACCCTTCGGTTCGGGTGCTCGCCCCTTCAATCCGCTGGCGCTCGCAATTGGCGCCGAGACCACATTTGTGGCTCGCTCGGTCGATGTCATGCAGCAGCATTTGAAGGAAACCCTCAAAAAGGCCGCGGCGCACAAAGGCGCGGCCTATATCGAAATTCTGCAGAATTGCAACATCTTCAATGACGGCGCCTGGCAGTACCTGACCGAGAAAGACGCTCGCAGCGAGCACATCGTGCAACTCGAACACGGCAAGCCTTTGATCTTCGGCAAAAACCGCGACAAGGGCATTCGCATGAACGGGCTTGATCTCGAGGTGGTTCAGTTAGGCAGCGGCGTTTCCGAGCACGATCTGCTCATTCATGACGAACAGTACCGCAATCCGGCGTACGCGTTTTTGCTCGCCAAGATGGAAGAGATGCCCGGTTTCCCCACCCCGATCGGCGTGCTTCGTTCCTGGAACGACGTCCCGCGCTTCGAAGACATCATGGCCAATCAGGTCAAGGATGTGGTGGCCAAGCGCGGCGCGGGCGATATCGATAAGCTGCTCCGTTCCGGCGACACTTGGGAAGTGCGCTAGGGCGCTGGTCAGCCTTCTCACAATCCTGGAAAATTTTGGGAATTAGCGGGCGGCAGCCGTATTCGCACTGAGGTTTGATTTCAGCCCGGATTTGTCCACGAAATAATTCTCGCCATTGAGACGCCGATAGATGCGACCAGCAATTTGCGCGGCCATCGACCCCGTCACAACTCGACTGTGTCCTCGCATCAAGACAGCAATCACGATTTTCGGGTGCACCTGGTCGGCATAAGAAACAAACCAGCCGACCCGGGAAGCTGAATCGGAGCACGTTCCGGTCTTTCCCAACGCTTGTTCATCGTCCAGGTAACTGAGGCGCGCGGTGCCATAAAGAACCGCAGCCAGCATGCCGTCGCGAACATCGGGCAAGAGCGATTCGATATCGAGCCTGCGCTTGATTCGCGGCTGGAAACCGGCGATTTCCCCTTCCGAGCGGGGGTACTGCAGGTAATAAATCGTGCCGCCATTCGCCAGGGTGGAAACGAGCGCAGCCAACTGCAGAGGCGTGATTTGGATTCCTTCGCCAAAGCTGGACATCCGCGCTACGCCGCCATTCCTGGGCGGCTCGGAGGGAAACGCTCCGGGCTGCTCTTCGGGAAGGTTATAGCCGGCCAGCTCTCCCAATCCCAGCAGGCGCGCGTAATGCGACACAGTTTCAAATCCCATGCGCCGGCCCAGTTCCTCGAAGAACGCATTATTGGAATGCGCCAGCGCCTCCACGAGGTTCAGGTAGAGCCTGGGCGCCACTTTGATCATGGTGTCGCGGGTGACGACGCTTTCTTCGAGCGCAGCAACGGCGATCACCGGCTTGATCGTGGAGCAGGGGATGAATCCGGAGGAAAACGCCAGCTTCTGATTCACGATGCTCAGAATACGGCCTGTATTCGGATCGACGGCAACGACTGAGCCGTTAAAATGGCCGAGCCCGGCAATGGCTGCCTGACGCACTACCGGATCGTCGAAAGTCGCAATGTCGCCCTGGGTAGGATCAGCGAAGGTCGGAACGCCGCGCACCCTCGGTCTGCGCGTAGCGCGCACGGCAGCTTTGGCTACGACGGCCGACGCCGAGTGAGGCGTAAACGCTAAAATCGCTAGAAATGAGGCTGCAAAAAGCAGGCGACTGAGACGATACATAGGACTGGGTTCCATCTGCCGATTAGACGTTCGACTGTAAATTATGGCCAGCCCCGAAGTTACAGTGAACTCCGGATCCTAGCATGCCGGATTCTAGAGAAATCAGGTGTCCTCTGCAATAGGCAATCGGCACTATCGCGCCCTTAGTACCCTGCCTTGACGGGCTTTGACACCAAAGAGATACTCCGCCGTCTAGCCGTGCCGAGCGAGCTTTGAAGGACTTTTGGGGAAAATCGGTCCGGTGCTATCGCCTGGTGCTAACGTCCGTTCTTGCCGCGGGCGCCCGCAGCAGCCGCGGAAGCCGCTGCAGCGGCTTTTTCCGGTTGCCTTTCGGAAGTGCTTGCCGAAGCTTGAGACTGAGCGGCCGGATTGGGCAGACCCAGTTTCTTGCGCAGCGCGGATTCCAGCTTCGCTCGGATATCGGCGTGTTCCTTCAGGAAAAGGCGTGCATTTTCGCGGCCTTGGCCGATCCGCTCGCCGCCAAAACTGAGCCAGGTGCCGCTTTTTTCGACCACATTGTGCGTCACACCGAGATCGAGCAGATCGCCTTCCAGCGAGATGCCCTCGCCATAGAGAATATCGAATTCCGCTTCGCGGAACGGCGCCGCCACTTTGTTCTTTACTACTTTTCCTCGCGTGCGCGAGCCCACCACGCGATCGCCTTCCTTAATGGATTGGATGCGGCGGATATCCAGGCGAATAGAGGCATAGAATTTCAGCGCGCGCCCGCCGGTGGTGGTCTCCGGATTGCCAAACATCACGCCGATTTTTTCGCGGATTTGGTTAATAAAGATCAGGCAGGTGCGCGATTTCGATACGATCCCGGTCAGCTTTCTGAGCGCCTGGGACATCAGCCGCGCCTGCAAGCCCATCTGCGGCTCGCCCATTTCGCCTTCCAATTCCGCGCGCGGCACCAACGCAGCCACGGAGTCCACCACAACCACATCCAATCCGCCCGAGCGGATCAGCGTCTCGGCAATTTCCAGCGCCTGCTCGCCGTTGTCCGGCTGCGAAACCAGGAGATTATCCACATCCACCCCGAGCTTGCGCGCATAAGCGGGATCCAGGGCGTGTTCTGCATCAATGAACGCGGCCTGGCCGCCCATCTTCTGCGCTTGCGCGATGACGTGCAGCGTCATGGTGGTTTTGCCGCCGGATTCCGGACCGAAGATTTCCACCACGCGTCCGCGCGGAAATCCGCCCACGCCAAGCGCCGCATCCAGGCTGAGCGCTCCGCTGGGGATCACACTCACCGGCACGAGCACGTCGCGATTGCCCAGGCGCATGATGGCGCCCTTGCCATATTGCTTTTCGATCTGCGCAATGGCCGATTCCAGCATCTTGTTGCGATCATCTGCCATGGTGCACCTCGAGAGAGATTTCGCCGCCGGGGATGGCCGGGAGTCTATCAGATCATTTCTCTTGTGGCGAACACCGGAACCACTTTTCAGCCGCCGCCATACTAATCGCAGGGCGAATAAAAAGCAAATACAAATACTGCTGCCACGGAGGCTTGCTCTTTGCGCTAACGGGTGCCTCATGGCCCGCCATAAACATAAAAGCCGCGGCCCGATTTCTTCCCCAACCAGCCTGCCGACACCATCTTCTTCAAGAGCGGGCAGGGACGAAACTTGGAATCACCAAAACCATGGAACAGAACTTCCATGACATCGAGGCACACATCCAAACCGATGAAGTCCGCCAATTCCAGCGGCCCCATGGGATGGTTCATTCCCAGCTTCATCACCGCATCCACAGCCTCCGGCGTGGCTACGTTCTCCATCACGCAAAAGGCAGCTTCGTTGATGAGCGGTATAAGGACGCGATTGGAAACGAAGCCGGGCGAATCCGCGACGGCCACAGGCTTCTTCTCCAGCTTCTCGCACAATTTCATCGTCGTCTCGAAAGTCGCGTCGCTCGTTTGCAGTGCGCGAATCACTTCCACCAACGGCATCACCGGCACAGGATTCATGAAATGCATGCCAAGGAAACGGTCTGGCCGGCGCGTGGCGGCGGCGAGGGCGGTCACGGAAATAGAAGAAGTATTCGTAGCGAGGATCGCTTCGGGGCGCAACACACGATCCGCCTCGCCGAGGACCTTGCGCTTGAGTTCGAGTTGTTCCGGGACGGCCTCGATCACAAAATCGGCGCGCGAAATCGCCTCGATTTTCGTTACCGCATTGATGCGCGCCAAAATCGAAGGCCTTTCCGTCTCCGCTATCTTGCCTTTTTTAATTTCGCGATCGAGGTTCTTTGCGATGGTTTCCAGGGCCCGGTCGAGAAAGTGCTGCTCGACGTCGCGCAGGATCACGCTATAGCCGCAGCGCGCGAAGACGTGGGCGATGCCGTTGCCCATCGTGCCAGCACCCAGGACCGCCACGGTACGAACCGCATCAGGATTCAAAGGTGGCTCCGTTTTCAGAAGGAAAGTGCAAAAGCGATGAGAGATTCTTCGCTTCGCTCAGAATGACAACTCTCACGGCGACGGCTTAGCGTTCGACGGCCAGCGCCACGGCATTGCCTCCCCCGAGACAGAGCGCGGCAATTCCGCGATGCAGGCCGCGCCGCTGCATTTCATAAAGCAGCGTAACGAGAATGCGGGCGCCCGACGCCCCGATGGGATGCCCAATGGCGACCGCGCCGCCATTTACGTTGACCTTTGCCGGATCCAAACGCAATTCGCGCATCACGGCAATCGCCTGTACGGCAAATGCCTCGTTCAGCTCGTAAAGGTCCACGTCGCGATCGCGATCCCATCCCGTCTTGCGCAGAAGTCTTTCCACCGCTTCCACCGGCGCCATCATCACCCACTTCGGTTCGACCCCGGAGACAGCCTGGGCGACGATGCGCGCCATAGGCGTTTTTCCGAGCCGCGCCGCAGTGTCTTCGCTGGTGACGACCACGGCGGCCGCGCCGTCATTGGTGCCTGGAGCGTTGCCGGCAGTGACGGTGCCGTCTTTTTTGAATGCCGGCCGCAATTTGGCGAGCGCCTCGAGCGAGGCGTCGGGACGCGGCGACTCATCGCGTCTCAGCACAACCGGCTCGCCCTTTTTCTGTGGCACGTCGATGGGCAGAATCTGAGATTCGACAAAGCAGGAATTCATCGCTTGCACCGCCCGCTGGTGACTTTGGAGAGCGAACTTATCCTGCTCTTCGCGTGAAATTTTGTATTTCTCCGCGACCAGTTCCGCGGTCATGCCCATGTGGAAATCTTCGTAAACATCCCAGAGTCCATCGTGAATCATGGAATCGATAATTTTGCTGTCGCCAATACGGTAGCCGGTGCGCGCGCCCGGCAGCAAATAGGGGCAATTGGACATGGATTCCATTCCGCCGGCGACCACGATATCGCTTTGGCCAAGCATCACGCTCTGCGCAGCCAGCGCGACGGCCTTGAGGCCCGAACCGCAAACTTTGTTGATGGTCATGGCGGCGACGCGCGGATGCAATCCTCCGCGCAGGGCCGCTTGCCGCGCCGGATTCTGGCCCAGCCCAGCCTGCACGACGTTGCCCATGATGACTTCGTCTACTGTATCCGGCTCGATGCCCGCGCGGTGGGTGACTTCGGCGACTACTCGAGCGCCGAGTTCCGTGGCCGAAAAGGACGAGAGCGCTCCCTGAAATTTACCTACCGGAGTACGTACGGCGCTCAAGATGACGGGCTGGCGGAGGTCTGACTGTTGCATAAGGCACTCCTCGCGGGCTATCGCACCGACTCGCGTGGGCTAACGCGTTCAGTATAGCGCGGCGCGCAACGCGGTCAATTTTAGCGGCGCGGGGTAGGTGGGTCAGTTTCCGGTAATGCCGTTGGGGGGGCAGAGTGAAAACGCGCTCAGCCGCATTCGCCCGGCTGCGCAGAGGGTGAAACGCAGGACAAACGAAGCGCGTCTAAAACACAGAATTGCGGACCAGATGTGGCGGGCCTCCCGGTAATAAAGCAAGCCAAAACAGGTCAATGGACGGTCATCCTACTGTGCTCGCAAGATCGAAATCGAAATTCCTGTTCGGGTCTGAACTCGGATTCTGGGCCACGTTTTTTCTCATTTTTCTGGCGGCCTCTGGGTGTTCGAAGGAGCAAGCGGCGCCTGCGCCCCGGCCGACGGCTGTTCCCGTGGTGGTGGCGAAAGTCACCCAAAGAGCCATGCCGGTGCAGCTGACTGCCATCGGCAACGTCGGAGGCTACACCGTCTCCGTGGAAGCCCAGGTAGCCGGCGAACTTCTTGAAGTGCATTTCACAGAGGGCGACTTCGTTCATAAGGGCCAACTGCTTTTTACCATTGATCCGCGGCCTTACGAAGCTGCGCTCGCGCAAAGGCAAGCGACACTTATGCGAGACCAAGCCGTCGCCGCAAACAGGCGGGCTCAGGCGCAGCGCATTTCGAAGCTGCTCAGCGACGGAGTGGTATCCCCGTCGGATGCGGAGGCCTCTACCAGCGCGGCGGCTGCGGCCGAGGCCACGGTCGCTGCGGACGAGGCGGAGCTCAACACGGCGCAGTTGAATCTGGAGTACTGCAAGATTTACTCGCCGATGGATGGACGCACCGGCGCAGTGCTCGTTAAGCCGGGAAATCTGGTGAAGGTCGCCGACGTGCCGATTGTGGTCATCAAACGGCTCTCCCCGATCCCCGTTGACTTTACGGTGCCTCAAGAGTATCTGCCCGACATCAAAAAATATTTGACCGTGAGGCCGCTGCGCGTCGAAGCAACCGTGCCCAACAGTTCGGGCCGGCCAGAAGTAGGAAAGCTCGTGTTTGTAGACAACGCCATAGACACGACGACAGGAACGATTCGGGTGCGGGCATTATTCGAGAACTCCAGTAACACTCTCTGGCCAGGTTTGTACGTGAACACTCTAATGACGCTTGCAGAGCAATCAAACGCCATCGTGATTCCCTCTCAGGCCATCACAGCGGGCCAGCAAGGGTCCTTTGTGTACGTGGTCCAGGCGGACGGCACTGTCGCGCCTCGTGCGGTGGCGTCGAGCCGTAGCGTCGAAGGACAAGCGGTCATTGACAAGGGGCTCCAACCCGGCGAGACCGTGGTGACCGACGGTCAAGTGCGTTTGGTGCCTGGCGCCAGGGTGCAAATCAAGAATAACTTGAGCAATTAGGATTCCTCAGCCTGCTGGGCTCGCAAAAGCCAGGAAGGCGGCTGCCTCGGCCGAGGGGCATTTTCCGAAAAGCTCGATTCTCGACTCGGGCCAGTTCCTGGTAAGTCCCTCTTACCGGAAACTGACTCAGTACGGCACGGAGTTTCGTGCGCGCTGCGGATAAATCAGCTAGGATGACGGCGTGGCGAATCTCTTCGAGCTAGCCGCGCCGGCGGCGGAGTTTGGCGAGGAACTCAATATCCAGCAGCGCGCCGCCGTGCGCCATGCCGAAGGACCGCTGCTGGTGGTCGCGGGGGCGGGCACCGGCAAGACTCGCGTCATCACCGAGCGAATCCGCTACCTGCTGCAATCGAATCCGAAGCTGCCGGGCGAGGCCATTCTCGCCCTGACCTTCACGGATCGGGCCGCAGGCGAGATGAAACATCGCGTGATCCGTGCAGCCGGCGAACGCGGCCGCGGCGTTTTCGTGGGCACATTTCACGCCTTCTGCAACGCGCTGCTCGTCGAGCGCAATCCCAGCTTACAGACGCTCGACGACGTGGATCACTGGATTCTCCTGCGCCGGAATCTTTCGG
>Ga0209160_1001458_pt1 | contig 19925 bp, 18 predicted proteins | sample GraSoiAngelo_153_FD_186167 | JGI IMG/M metagenome (GOLD analysis project Ga0209160, IMG submission 186167) | Grasslands soil microbial communities from the Angelo Coastal Reserve, California, USA - 14_1009_12_40cm (SPAdes) (version 2) | ecosystem: Environmental > Terrestrial > Soil > Grasslands ... | reverse complement strand
GAAGGACGTTCGGCTGTTAGCTTGGAGAGAAATTACACTTCTGCGTGTGCCTGCGGAAGGGGAGTGATTACGGTTAGGACGCGGGGTTGCAATGGGCGGCACATCACAGGTTTTGGACGGATAGAGCACGCGTTTGGGAGTGCTGGCAGCGCACGGATTTTGGATGATGGGCGGGTGCGGTGGGGCGTTATTCACCGGTATTCACCGGCCCCGGTGACGGCCGGTGACGCCGGCCACGAACGAGCGCCGATCCATCAATCGATCACTTGGTCCCCTCGGAGCGATCCGCCGCATTGGGCACCTCGGTGAAGGATGGCTGGCGGGGAGTGTAGCCGAACGCCACGACGCGCACCAGCGCGGCGGCGCGCACAAACAGCCGGCCGCGTTGCGTGGATTGCAGCCTAATTGAACCAGCCCGCGCGCCGGATCTCGCTCCGAAGCGCGAGCGCTCTCTTGAACTCGACCCTGACCTGCGCCCACGCCTCCGCACTCCAGTGCGTATGCAGCATCACGCGCAGGACGCGGTTGATGCGGAGCCAGGGGGGCCAGCGGGCGTCGGTCTCGTTCATTTCTTCGGCCCGCGCGCCGGCGCCACGCTGATCCGCCGCCAGCCGTCGCCGTCCACCGGCCCGCCGGGCACCTTCGACCCCGGCCGGCGTCTCACCTCGACCTTCGAAGTCTCATGTAGCCGAGGTACGGTGTAAAGCCGGTCATCGTGTCCTGATTGACTTGCCACTCCTCGAAGGTCATGGTCGCGACCGATAGCTTTACGCTTGAGCCCGTAACGGTTCCCGTGACAGTGCCAGACATTTGCCTAAATCCGCCGAAGGAGATGTCGCCCGTCAGGTCAGTTCCTTTCTGGTCGAGCATCAGCGTGACGGCAGCGGTGGACGTGCCGGTCCCGGCGTACCCCGTCCACGTGCCGGCGACATCCGCGGGCGGGCCGCTCGTCAGGGTCTTCTCTTCCGTGGTGGTCGCGCATCCGAGAGCGACGGTGCAGAACAGCCCGAAAAGCACAAGCATGGCTCTCATCCCGTTCCTCCTCTCGTGGCCCTACTACTTGGTCGATCTGAACAGGTTCACGAACCCAGCGGCGATGCCAACGCCGAGACCAATCATCGCGAGCCACGGCGCCGTGCCGAGCCATCGGTCAGCGTAATAGCCGCCAGCGAGTCCGATGACGGTCGACATCACGAGCGCGATGCCGACTGATGCCGAGTTCACCGACTGCTCGTCCGCCAGATCGTGTCCCACGCCGCCCGCTGTGTCGCACGCCACGGCGTGCGCTCCCACCCGGTGCCCGTCGCACTCGTCGGGCTGTGTTCCATGCCCGTCGTGTAGAAAGTCGCGCGCCAACCGCGGTCGTCATACTGCGTCAGTTGCAGGTCGAACCCCTGGCGATGCATCCCGACGGCGACATGCCCGATCCCAGACCACGAGTCGAGCCAGGTGCGCAGTGCCCACAGGGCGCGGTCATACGAGGGCATGGAGCACCCGGCGAAGCCGACAGCCGCACGCAGGAGCTGCCCGCGCCGGTCGAGCACGGCTACTCGATCACGCGATCCGCGCGCATCAGCAGCAATGGCGGAATCGTCAGGCCGATCGCTCGGGCCTCCTTCAGATTGATGACCAGGTCGTATTTCGTGGGCTGTTCCACGGGGAGATCAGCGGGCTTTGCGCCTTTCAGAATTCTGTCGACGTAAGCGGCGATCCGCCGGTACACCTCCTCGTAATTCGTGCTGTAGGACATGAGGCCACCGACGTCCATGAACGAGCCGGTCGGATAGATCGCCGGTAGATGATTCTGTGACGCAAAGTCGAGGAAGCGCTTGATATTGACGGCCATCACGTTGGTCGTGAAGTGCGGCAGACCAGTGATATCGACGTGGCGTTCGCCCGGATCACGAAGGAGCGCTTTCAAGGTCTTGCTGTTTGGCCGTCCCGGCGCCCGGCGATGAGCACGCCAAGATGCCGGACCGTGCCCGACTGCTGCGCCTTGACTGTGAGCGGCCCAGCAACGATGCTCCCACCCACCATCGTGATGAATGCTCGCCGATTCATCATTGGATGATCTCGTCGGCTCGAACCAGCAGCGACTGTGGAATCGTCAGGCCGAGTGCTTTGGCGGTCTTGAGATTGATCACCAGCTCGAACTTCGTCGCTTGCTCCACGGGGAGGTCAGCCGGTTTAGCACCTTTCAGGATCTTGTCGACATAGATGGCGCCGCGCCTGTAGAGATCGGGAAAATCCGCGCCGTAGCTCATCAGGCCGCCCGCCTCTACGACATCCCTGATTTCGGACATCGTCGCTAGCCGGTGCTTGATGGCCAGCTCAGCCAGGCGCTGTCTCTCAGCGAAGACGATTGGGTTGCCGAGAATCAGAACGGCCTGCACGCGCAAGCGGGCCATGGCCGCGAAGGCGCCCTCCAACTCTCCCGGGCCCCGCGCGCTGACGGCGTGCAGCTGTACCCCGAGCGTACGCCCCGCCTCCTGCACCGCCTTGAGGGTGGGCGGATGAGACGGCGTGTCTGGATTCCAAAGAACCGCGACCCGCTTGGCCGACGGGACGGCCGCGCTCAGGAACTCGAGCTCTTTGGGGCCGAGGTCGGTCATCAGGTTGGCCAGTCCCGTGATGTTCCCGCCAGGCCTGGCGAGGCTCGTGACGTGGCCGGTACTTACTGGATCAGCATGCACGACGAAGACGATGGGGATCGAGGATGTCGCATCTTTGGCGGGTTGCACGAAATGGGAGCTTCGCGCCACGATCAGGTCGACCTTGAGTCGGACAAGGTCGGCCGCGAGTTCTGGGAGGCGAGCGAAGTTACCCTCAGCCTGCCGGAACTCGATGAGAATGCTCTTGCCCTCGATCCAGCCGTGTTCCTGCAGCCCTGACCGGAAGGCTTGCCACAGACGAGCTTCCGCTGGGTCTGACGCTTTGTTTGTCAAGACACCGATGCGGTACACCTTTCCCGGCTGCTGTGCCTCGACGGCGAGCGGCGCGAGCGCGAGGCAAAGCGCGAGAGCAAGCCCGATCAGCCGCATGGTCACCTCGGTGGAGGATGGCTGGCGGGGAGTCTAGCCGAACGCCGAGACCGGCACCAGCAGGTCCCAGGAGCTTCTGGGCTCCAGTTGAGGTCCTCGCGTCACGCATTTCGGGCGCAATGCCCGCACGATTCTAGGACGCCTGCCCGAAACTTCCCTGCACCCTCAGCGCAAATAGGGGCTAATCCGCGCGGAGTCACCGCGGTACGGATTTTGCGGTACCGGTGCGCCGGGTTTCGGGATCGCGCACTCGGTGAACGAAAGGGGACCGCGCGATGACGAGGAAGGCAACAGCTCAGAGACGGCGGGCGTCGAACCACTTCGGACGGCGAGTTGCCGTGGCCTAGATCCTTACCCTGGCCCTCGTAGGGCAAGGCGGTTCCCGCCTCCGCGCCGCCGACCGGCGTCGGAGTTGCGCCGCCGCCAGGCCTCGAGATCGTGGGGTGATTACGTGATCCTCTTCGTAGTAGCCCGCACTCGACTGGACCGGTACGAAGTGCTCCGTGGGCAGTTTGGGCACTCGCATGAGGTCAAGATCGTCCTAGACCGTCGTGAGGGCGAGCGACGAGCACTAGGACCAACGTTCTCAGGTGTCAACCTGCGGCGTGTGGAGCGACGCCAGGCGCCGCCCGACTTGAGGAAGCTCGGTTGGTCCGTGATTGAGACCGACGAGCTTGTGTCCTGACCCCGTGAATCGCCACGCGGAACCTTGAAGACTCAGACCGCTTCCACACTGCCCGCCTGTCATTTTTCGTGGGGTGTGTGTACTTAATCTCTCTATCCCCCTCTCATTCTGACGCTTGGCTAGGTATTATGGGTGATACGAGAGGTCTACACACCCTCCTGGACTTCTGACAGGTTCCTTCCCGGCACACAACCCCCTGGGAGTGATAGGTCTGGCGTAGGGCAGGGTGGCGCGACGGTTACTCGCCCCGATGCACCGGGATCGTGAACGTGAAGGTCGACCCGCGGCCAACTTCACTCTGCACGCGGATCCGGCCCCCGTGCAGTTCGACGAACTTGCGGCAGAGAGTCAGCCCGAGGCCCGTTCCCTCAGCCTTCTTCTCCGCAGTCCCCACCTGGCGGAACTCCTCGAACACGGCCTCTTGATCCTCCGGCGCAATGCCGACGCCGGTATCGCTGACCGATACCTCAACCGATCCATCCACCGGCACCGCCCGCAATTCGATCCGTCCGCCCTCCGGCGTGAACTTGATCGCATTCGACAACAGGTTCAGGACGACCTGCCGAATCTTCCGCTCGTCCGCCCGAACCTCGCCGAGACCCTCATCGACGCTCGTCTCCAATGTGATGCCCCTGCGTCCAGCGCGCTCGCGCACCAGGGTCAGGGCGTTGTCGAGTGCCGTGGGGAGATCGAAGTCCGTGAGTTCCAATTCCATCCGCCCGGCTTCGATCTTGGACAGGTCGAGGATGTCGTTGATTAGGGACAGGAGGTGGGTGCCTGACGCGTAGATGTCTTTGAGATACTCCGCCTGTTTGTCGTTCAGCTCCCCGAACAAGCGGTCGGTCAGGACCTCAGAGAAGCCGATGATCGCGTTGAGCGGCGTTCTCAGCTCGTGCGACATGTTGGCCAAGAACTCGGACTTGTGCTGGCTGGCGACTTCGATCTGCCGGCTCTTCTCGGCGATCTCCTGAAAAAGCCGAGCATTCTGGATCGCCAGAGCCGACTGAGTGGCGAAGGTTCGCAAGAGATCAATGACCTCCGGCCCAAAGTCCCCGGTCGCCTTCCGGATCACGGTGAGACCGCCGATCAGGTGATCCTCGCGCACGAGCGGCACCGCGAGAAGGGCCCTATATCCAGCACGCACGAGCGCGCCATGCACTCGGCTTTCGGCGGGTGCTGCCAAGATATCCGGCACTTGGATCGGCTCCTGTATCTCCGCGAGCTGTCCGGTCGCTCCCTCCCCTTTTCGGACTGGCGTGGCGAGCATCGTCTCGACGATCTCAGTCTCAAGATGCTCGGTGGCGCGTGGCACGAACACCTCGCGCTGCTCGTCGTATTCGTAGATGACGCCCGCGTCGGTGCCCGAGAGCTGCGTGGCCCGGGCCACGATCGTGCTCAGCACGGTCCGGAGATCCAGGGTGGAACTGATCGCCTGACCGACCTCGCCGAGCGCCCGAAGCTCGCCCACCGAGCGAGTGAGATCCTGGGTCCGGGCTTCGAGTTCCTTGAACAACCGCACGTTCTCGACGGCGATCACCGCTTGGTCGGCGAAGGTCTGCAGAAGCTCAATCTCCCGCTGGGAGAAAGCCCCGGCCTCGGCGCGGCTCACGCTGATGACCCCAATCGGCTGTTCCCCTCTTACCATCGGGACATTCAGCGTGGCCCGGAAGCCGCGTTGTCGCGCGATTTCGCGCGCAAGCACCGGGACGCTCGGATCGGTCTCGAAGTCGGAGATATGCACGACAGAGCGGTCGACGAGGCAGCGGCCCGCCATGAACTCGCGTGTCGGTCGCCGGGCACCTTGCTCACGCAGGTATTGATCAGACCCCGGCAATCCACCCCGCATCGCCACGACATCCACGAACTCGCCATCGAAGCGGTACACGGCGGCACTCCATGGCCGGAACAGCTGCACCGCATTGTCAGCGATCGTCTCGAACACCGGTTGTACGTCTGTTTGCGAGCGACTGATGACGCGCAGGATGTCGGCCGTCGCCGTCTGTTGCTCCAGCGTCTCGGTCAGGTCCTTGTTTCGCGCCTCCAACTCCTTGAATAGCCGCACGTTCTCAATCGCGATCACCGCCTGGTCCGCGAAGGTGCGGACGAGTCCAATTTCTGTCTCACCGAACGGTTGGACCTCGCGGCGCCACAGGGCGAGTGCACCGATGGGAATACCTTCGCGGATCATCGGCACAGCGAGAATCGTCCGAAAGCCTTGCGTCATCTGCAGGCGGGGTGTGCGGAAATCCGGATCCTCGCGGATGTCACGAATGTGGACGACTGCCCGATCGAGGATCGCGCGTCCCGTCGCACTCACCCGTGAAATCGGCAAAGGAAAGACGTCACGCTGAAGGATCGCCAGCTCATCCGGGGGGACGCCGTACTGAGCATCGAGCGTCATCTTGCCGCCAACGATCCGTTGCAAGCCTCCGAACTCCGCCCCGCACAGGCGGACGGCATTTCGCACGATGGTGTCGAACACCGGCTGAAGGTCGGTGGGCGAGCTGCTGATCACGCGTAGGATCTCTGCCGTCGCGGTCTGCTGCTCCAGGGACTCGATCACCTGCGCATGGGCCTGCGTGAGCGCCTGGTTCTTCTCCTGGAGTTCCGTGAACAGTCGGACGTTCTCGATGGCGATGACGGCCTGGTCGGCGAAGGTCTGGAGGAGCGCGATCTCCTTCGGCGTGAACAGGCGCACGTCGCTTCGGCGGATCAAGATCGCGCCAGTGGCGGCACCCTCGCGCAGGAGTGGAACGCTGAGCGTCGTCCGCCACCCCAGCCGGCGGGCGATGTCTTTCCCGACAGGGAAATCGTATGCCTCCGTCAGGTCCTCGACGTGGACGACGCGCGCCTCGCTCACCGCGCGCCCGGCCACCGAGCCCCGCACGGGTTGGCGGGAACCGATCGTCCCCGGGATGGGGCCGTGGTGGGCGCGGACCACGAGCTCGTCGCCGTCGGCGGTCCATAACAAGGCATCGACGGCTCCGCACACGCTCCCGGCGTTCCGCACGATGGAGTCGAACACCGGCTGGTAGTCCGTCGGCGAGGCCGAGATCGACCTCAATATGTCCGCCGTCGCCGTCTGCTGCGCGAGGGCCTCCGTGAGCTCAGCGTTGCGCGCCTCGAGCTCCTTGAATAGACGCACGTTCTCGATCGCAATCACGGCCTGATCGGCGAAGGTCTGGAGGAGATCGATCTGCGTGTGCGGGAACAGGCCAGGCTCGGTCCGTCCGATCCCAATCACCCCGACCGGTGCGCCATCTCTCAGCATCGGGACAGCGAGAAGACTCCGCAGGCCGCTCGCCTGCCACACGCTCGTGAACGCGTACGCCCGGTCGTCGAGCAGGTCCGGAATCTGCGTGACAGCGCACGTCGCGATGGCGCGACCCCCGGCGCTGCCGTCTCCGACCCGGAGTGGGTACACGGCACGGATCGCGTCGTCGCCCTCGGGATTGGCGCTCTCCAGCGCAGCCAGGTGGATCAGCTCGCCATCGTAGAGCTGCACCTGGGCATAGGCCGCGCCACACAGGCGGCGCGCGCTTGCCGCGATGATCTCGAACACCGGCTGCGCGTCGGTCTGAGCCTGGCTGATCGCGCGGAGCACCTCGCCGGTCGCCATCTGCCGGGCGAGGGTCTCAGTCAGCTCGGTGTTCCGCGCCGCCAGTTCCGTGAACAGGCGCACATTCTCGATCGCGATCACCGCCTGGTCGGCGAAGGTCTTGAGCAGCTCCACATGGCTCTCTGAAAACGCAGCGATTTGGCGGTGACCGACGCCAAGGACCCCGAGGACCTCGCTCTGCCGCACGAGGGGCACCAACAGCACACTATGCCCCCCGTGCCGTAGGTAGAACTCCCGAGTTCGTGACGACACGTCGGGCTCCGCCTCGATGTCCGGAATGGACACTACCGCACCTTCCAAAAACGCGCGCTGGAAGTGATGCGACTTCCCTGCCGTGGCTGGTCGCGGGAAGGCGCGCCGGACAAACTCCTGCTCGTCGGGATCGAGGCCGTAGTGGGCGACACAGTCCACCAGGTCGCCATACCGGCGATAGACTGCTCCGTAGACGCCGCCGCACAAGCGCACCGCGCTCATAACGACGGCGTCAAATACGGGTTGCACATCCGTCGGGGAGCCCGAGATGACTTTGAGGATGTCGGCCGTTGCCGTCTGCTGCTCCAAAGTCTGGGCCATCTGCGCGTGGGCTTCGGTGAGTGCCCGATTCTTCTCTTGTAGTTCCGTGAACAGTCGCGCGTTCTCGATGGCGATGACCGCCTGATCGGCAAAGGTCTGGAGAAGCGCGATCTGCTTGTCGGTGAACGCCGCCTTCTCACGGCGCGCCACCGCGAGGACACCGATGGCGCCACCCGGGCCGAGCATGGGAACGCCGAGCCACGTGCGATAGCCGGCGGCACGCGCTCGCTGCTTGCCCGCATCGTCGGCGGCGTCCTTCAGGAGGTCGAGGATGTGCACGACGCGCTGCTCGCGGACGACCTTCGCGGTCCCGACCTCGCTGCTCAGGGGCAGCGGGTACACGGCTCGCGCCCGGTTCGCCCACTCCTCCGGCAGGTTATGGATCGCCTGCAGATGCACGAGCTGGCCGTCCGACACCCCGACCAAGCTGAAATACCCGTCGCACAGCGCGACCGCGTTCCGGGCGATCACGTCGAACACGGGCTGGACGTCGGTCGGCGAGCTGGAGATCATGCGCAGGATCTCGGCGGTGGCCGTCTGCTGCTCCAGGGCCTCCTTTGTCTCGTTGAACAACCGCACGTTCTCGATGGCGATGACTGCCTGGTCCGCAAAGGTCTGCAGCAGCGCGACCTGTCGGTCCGTGAAGAGCTGCGCTTCGGTGCGGCGGAGGATGATCGCGCCGAGCGCGACGCCTTCTCGCATCAAGGGAACGCTCAGTATCGTGCGGAAGCCCAGGCGCCGCGCGTTCTCGCTGCTCTCGGGAAACTCGCCCGCCTCAGCCTGCATGTCGGCGACCTGCACAGTCCGCTCGTCCAGCACCGATCGACCTCCGGCTGTCCCGCGGCCCAGCGAGAGGGTGAACTCGCCGATTGGCCCAGCGGGGATCTGGCCGTGGTGGGCGACGAGGACTAGCCGGTCACCGTCCCGTCGCCAGATGTCGGCATCGAACGACTCGCACAGGCGCGCCGCGCTTTCCGCCACCGTGTCGAGCACGGTCCGGATCTCCGCGGGCGAGCGCGAGATCACCCTGAGGATCTGGCTTGTGGCCGCTTCCTGGTCGTTAGCCTGAGTTAAGGCGGCTTGAAGTTCCCCAATCCGACGGTGGAGCGACGCCACGCGGTCGCGCAGCGCTGTAATTTCGGCGAGCGGATCTGCATTCGCCTCGCGTGGAGTCATAAATCCGTCCTCACGCCAGCTCCATCATTTCCGCCTCCGCCTCCTCCAGCCAGAACCGCATGTCCATCTCGCGGTACATCGTCGTCGCGGTGGTGAGGTGCTCCTGCGCCTGCTCCCGCTTGCCCGTGCGTCGGTAGAGCTTGCCGAGGCCGAGGTGGCAGTGGGCGACGAGGGGGCGCATGCCGCGTGGCTCGGCGAGCGCCAACGCCTCCTGATAGTGCGCCGCGCCGTTCTCGGCGTCAAACCGGTCGGAGTAGATCGTGATGTCGCCGAGCAGCCGCAGAGCATGGTCGCGAATGCTAACTGACCCGTCGCAGCGTCGGGTTCCTGAGCTCGATGATGTCTTGGGCACGGAGCGCGGCGCCCGCTTTCACCTCGGGCTGGGCCGGCACGATGTAGAAGCGTCCCTCGCGAATACCCTGGACGACCTGCTCGGCTACCTCCGAGGGCGGGTACCCGTCGGCCAGCCGGGCCTCCAGGTTCTGTCCGAATGCTTGCGCCATCGGTCCATACTTCCCCTCTTCCGCGAGGTCCGACGGCCGATTGCGCGAGGACCGCACAATATTCGTGTTGATGAGACCTGGGCAGACCACGGATACCCCGATCGGGGCGCCGGTCGTCAGGAACTCCTTGTACATCGATTCCGACAGTGCCATCACCCCGTGCTTCGTGACGTCGTACACCGCCATGAACGGGGCGGTGGTCAGGCCGGCCATGGACGAGGTGTTGACGATGTGCGCCTCGTCGCCGCCGGCGAGCATCCGTGGCACGAAGGCCCGCACACCGTGGATGACGCCCCAGAGGTTCGCATTGATGACCCACTGCCAGTCCGCGAGCGAGTGCTCGTGCACCGCGCCGATCACGGCGACGCCGGCGTTGTTGCAGAGCACGTGGGCAGCGCCGAATGCCTCGTACGTTTCGCGCGCGAGCCGCTCAACGTCTTCGGGGCGGGACACGTCGACCTGCGTGGCCCGGACGGCCGGCGCCGTCCGCCGGAGCGCTTCGGTCGCCGACGCCAGGGCCGGGCCCTCGATGTCGGCCATCACCACCTTCATCCCCTCGGCCGCGAAGCGCTCGGTGAGCGCGAGTCCGATCCCGCTCGCTGCGCCCGTCACCACGGCGACGCGATCTCTCAGCTCCTTCACGTAGCTGCCTCCTTTTCTGCCTGCTCCCGCCAGTACGTCATGCCCATCTCGCGGTACATCGTCGTCGCCGTGGTGAGATGCTCCCGCGCCTCATCACGCTTGCCCGTGCGCCCGAACAGCTTGCCGAGGCCGAGGTGGCAGTGGGCGACGAGGGGGCGCATGCCGCGCGGCTCGGCGAGCACCAGCGCTTTCTCATAGTAGGCCTCGCCAGTCTGGGCATCGAACCGGTCGGGATGGGTAGCGATGTCGCCGAGCAGGTGCAGAGCCAGGGCCGCGAACCCAGGTTGACGTGGCGAGGATTCGACTGCGCGGTCGCCCAGGCGCCGCGCCTCATCGAGCCGGCCGAGTAGCAGACAGGTGTTTCCGAGTGCGTGATAGGCCCAGCCGCACCCGGCGCCCCATCCACTCGCCGCCTGACGCTCGAGGAGCTGCTCGCCCTCCTGCAGTCGGTTCAGCGCCTCGCTCGCCTCGCCGAGCTGCGCCGACACCCAGGCGGAGAAGGCGATCGCCCAGGGCAGATGGACGACGACATTCCCCGTCCGGGCCACCGCGATCCATTGCTCGAGCCGGGAGCGAGCCTTTGCCCAGTCGCCCTTGACGAGGTGCAGCCAGCCCGCGGCCCAGTGCGCCATACAGAGGGTGAATGCACGCTCCGTAGGCTTGGCGAGCCGGGTCGCCTCGGCTTCGTATTCGGTCGCTTCGGCGAATCTGCCCATCTGGGCGAGGCTCATGACCAGCCAGGCGCGATCGAGCACCGATACCGGTACGGGCCTTTCGAAGTAGTCGTAGACCCAGTCGGCGGGCAACGCCGCGAGATTATCGGTGGTCAGCTCGACCACTCGTTCGTACTCAGCTCCGGGGTAATGCATCTGCACGAGACCGTTCGCAATGAGGAGACGGAGTCTCAAGTCCCCGAGGCGCCCGGCGATCTCCAGCGCGCGGGTGCCAGTCAAGAGCGCCTCGTCCTGCTCGCCGAGCTGCGCGTGGCTGATCAACATGAACGCGCAGACCCGGCCTCGCCTACGGTCGTCGTTCAACCGCTCGGCGAGAGGCTCGGCTTCGCGCATGCGCTCCAGCGCCCGCCGGATTTCACCGAGCTGCAACAGCACTGGCCTCAGCTCGAGGCGGATGTCGACCCCCTGCGCCAGCGTGGACTGGCTCTCCGGTAGCGCCTCGACGACGCCGAGCGCCTGCTCGAACCACACCCTAGCGTCCGGGAGCGCCGACCGCGCGGCCGCCTTGAGCCCGGCCTGCCGGAGATAGTGCACCGCCTTCTCCCGCAACTCGGCCCGAAGAGCGTGATGGGCGAGCCGCTCGATCTGCTCGCCCAGGCGCTCCCGGTGAAGCGTCTCGATCGCGGCGACGATCCGCGCGTGCAGCTCGCGCCGCCGCTCCTGCAAGAGTCCGCCGTACGTCACCTCGTGCGTGAGCGCGTGCTTGAAGGAGTGCTCGGGATCCGGATAAAGCCCGGTCTCGTAGAGGAACTCGGCGCCCTGCAGGCGATCGAGCCCACGACGAAGGGCATCGTCCGGGAGCTCGGCAACCGCCTGGAGCAGCGCGAACGGCACGTCCTTGCCGACGACCGAGGCTACCTGCAGGAGGCGTTTGTCCTCTGGGAGCAGCCGGTCAATGCGCGCCGCCAGCACCACCTGGACCGTGGGCGGGATATGGATCGCCTGGAGCGGCTGGGTCAGCTGGTACCGTCCCGGTTCCCCGGCTAGTGCTTTCGTTTCCACCAGCGTCCGCACGGTTTCCTCCAGGAAGAACGGGTTCCCGCGCTTGACGAGGAGCTGCTTGAGTGGAACCAGCCCTGGATCCTCGCCGAGGAGCGCATCGAGCAGCTCCCCGGCGCTCCCGGCCGGGAGCGCGTCCAGCCTCATCTGGCCGTAGTACGTCTTGCTGCCCCAGGCATGCTGGTACTCGGAACGGTAGTTCACGAGCAGCAACAGGCGTGCCGAGCCCAGGCCCTCAACCAGCCCGTCGAGTAGCGCCTGCGTCTCGCTGTCGATCCAGTGGAGATCCTCGAAGATCACGAGGACGGGCTGTTCGCGCGCTTCCCGAAGCATCAGCCGCCGCACGGCGTCGAGCGTGAGCTGGCGCCGCTGACCTGGTTCGAGCGCCTGCCACGCGGCGTCGTTCACGGGCACGTCGAGCAGGGCCAGCAACGCCGGCAGCGTCGGCTTCAGCGCTTCGTCGAGGGTGAGCAGCTTGCCCATCACCTTCTCGCGGATCTCGCGGAGGTCGTCCCGGTCCTGAATCTTGAAATAACCCTTGAGGAGGTCGATTACCGGCAAGTAGCTCGTCGCCTTCCCGTACGAGACCGAAGCGCTCTCGAGCGTGAGCCAACCCTGCAGGCGATGGGAGTGGGTGAACTCGTAGACGAGGCGCGACTTGCCCACCCCCGCCTCACCGACGATCGCCGCCACCTGGCCATGCCCGGCTGCTGCGAGTTGCTGGGCGCGGCGGAGCTGTTCCAGCTCGGCATCGCGGCCCACGAATCGCGTCAGCCCGCGCCGGGCGGCCGCCTGCAGGCGGGTCCGCGCCGGGCCCGCCCCGGTCACCTCGTAAACCTCGACTGGCGCGCTCAGCCCCTTGATGTTGACAGGGCCGAGGGGCTTGACCTCGACAAAGCCTTCGGCGAGTCGGAGTGCGTCGGCCGACATGAGGATCGAGCCCGCCATCGCCATTTGCTCCATGCGCGCCGCGAGGTGCGTCGTCTGGCCAACGGCGGTGTAATCCATGTGCAGGTCACTGCCGATCGAGCGGACCACGACCTCGCCCGAGTTCAGGCCGACCCGGATCTGGATGGGGACTCCCGCCGCGCGCTGGATTACTTCCGCATAGCGCTTGACCGAGTCCTGCATCCGCAGCGCCGCATAGCAGGCGCGCACGGCGTGGTCCTCATGAGCGACCGGCGCGCCGAACAGCGCCATGATCCCGTCGCCCATCACCTGGTTGACCGTGCCCTCGTAGCGGTGGACCGCCTCCATCATTCGCTCAAGCACTGGGTCGAGGAGCTTTCGCGCCTCCTCCGGATCGCGATCGGCGAGGAGCTCCATCGAGCCCTTGAGGTCGGCGAAGAGGACGGTGACCTGCTTCCGCTCGCCCTCGAGCGCGCTCTTGGAGGTGAGGATGCGCTCGGCGAGGTGCTTGGGCGTGTAGGACTCGGGTGATCTGAACCGCGGTTCGGGTATCGCCTGTGACGCGACGGGCTCCCCGCACTCTAAGCAGAATTTCGCGCCTGCGGGCAACTCACTACGACACTTCGTGCAAGTCAGCGCTACACGGGCTCCGCACTCCAGGCAGAACTTCGCCAGTGGCGGGTTCTCGTGCTGGCACCGGGGACACTTCACACTGCGCCCTCCAGCGAGCCGGGTCGGATCGTGACGCGAGACTAGGTCGCGAGGCGGACTACGTCAAGCTGGGCACATACGGTGGCGGCCCCGTCAGTACATATGAGTCCCGGAATCGGGAAAAGCGCGCGCGGCGGTTCTTATTGTTCTGCCTGGCGTCGTGCTACTGCAGCTCGAACGTCGTCTCAGGCTTCACCAAGAATTTCGGCCAGGTATCTGTCCCCGCCTCGATCGCCGCCAGCCGACGCTGCCATGCTGCGCGCCACTGGCGAACCGACTTGCCACGGTCCGACGTCCCATTAAGGTAGTCTTCGAAGATCGCATAGAAGGCGCCAAGGCTGCGGAACCAGGGCTCCGCGGCGGCCTCAACGGCCTCATATAACGCGGGCAACGCGTCAGCTGCGATGAGCCAGCAGTCGTTGATGGAGACAATGTCACGCACTCCGGCCTCGTACAGCGCGAAGATCACGTGCCCGGCGAAGGCGCTGTCGAGCATGTGAACTAGTCCCGGCAACGTAAGCTTGTGAAGGTCGGTCCTCCGCCGCGCGGTCCCCGTGTCCACGGGGTAGTCCCCGACAGCGTTCGGCTGACCCACCGGCAGTGACACGCTGAGCGGTACTGACCCGTGCGGAAGCGCTACCGTCCGGCGAACTGGCGGGTTCCACCGAACTCGCGCGCCATCGAAGAGATCTGTGAAGATGAGTCCGTCGTAACGATTGTGTTTCAACGCTGCGTCGGCGAGCGCGTACGCCACTGGCAGGTATTCGTCTCCTAGGTCTTTAAGAAGCGCGATCTCCGCATTGATTTCCGCACCGACATTAAGGAGTGCGCCCAGGTTCTGAACACCCCCGAGTCCTGCTCCGTACGTTCCGGGATCGGTGGCCATTTCGCGGACCATCGCATCAAAGCTGGAGCCGTAGAGCACGAAACCGACTCGGCCGGCCGCCTCGCGGAGCTGCGCGCGACGAGCGGGAGAATCTACAGGGTCCGGGAGGATGAACCCGTTTGCCCTCCCGTTGCAATGGGCGTGGACCGCATAGAAGCCATCGACGAGCCCGTCCTTCCAAGCGCGCGCAGTCACCGCCCGCTCGGCCTCCCGTCGACCGAGGACGACCGACAGAAGTTGCGTCATCGACGAACAACAGTCGACGCCCACGAGCGGTCGCCGGTCACCAGCGAAGTCGTCGGTATAGCCCTGCCAGTCGTCATGCTCAATGTCCAGGGCGGTCGCATGTGTAAAGAACCAGCGACCGCGTTGCGACGTCCGCGTCATGATCTTCCCGCGGTACCGATAACGGGTATCAGATCACGGCGGCGCGCATCAGCGCGTGGAAGGCCGAGAAGCTGTCGGCGACCAACCCGCGCACAAAGCTGCCTTACGCGCCGGCCAGCATCAACCGCCCGCTAGCGGCGCTGCGCCACCTCCTCCAGCTCGCCTGCGATGAGTGGGAGGTCCTCTCAGCGGTCCCGAAGATCCGCCTCGAGAAGGAGCCACAGGGCCGGGTTCGGTGACTGGAGCCCGACGAAGAGGTACGGTTGCTGGACGCGTGCCGAGCGGGTCGGACGAAGCACCTCGCAGCCATCGTGACGGTCGCCCTCGAGACAGGCCTCCGTCGCGGCGAGCTGCTGGGGCTGACCTGGGACCGGGTCGACCTGAGCCGTGGCGTGATCCGCCTCGAGACGACTAAGTCAGGCCGACGACGGGAGGTGCCGATGCGACAGGCGGTCTACAATGTCCTGGCCGTGCTTCCCGAGCCGCACCAGGGACGCGTGTGGCCGTACCGCAGCATTCGCAACGCCTTCGAGGCAGCGGTCGAGACGGCCGGCCTCGACAACTTCAGGTTCCATGACACCCGTCATCACTTCGCGAGCTGGTTCATGATGTGGGGCGGCAGTCTCCCGGCATTGAAGGAGCTGTTCGGTTACTCCGACATCAAGACCACGCTGATCTATGCCCACCTGAGCCCGGCCCACTTGCGGAGCGAGGTCGCCAAAACCGAGCGCACAGTCAAACCCGCCTCGATTTCAGCGCAAGGCTCAGCGCAAGAGGTCGCTGAGCTGGAGGGCGTGTCTCCTAAGTAGTGTAGTTGGTGCCGAAGCGGGGACTCGAACCCCGACACCCTTGCGGGCACTAGACCCTGAATCTAGCGCGTCTGCCAATTCCGCCACTTCGGCCCGGGCACATTCTACACCAGTCATCGCAGCCACTTAGCCCTCACTGACGGGCACCACTTTTTGTGTGTTCTCACTCACGCCAGCCGGGGATCATGTTGCGGACGGCTGACAGGCGCAGATCGTGGAAGAGAAGTGTGGGCCGCCCGATGGGCCTTGATTGTCTTCGCCCAGGCGCCCCGAAAATCACGGATGGGCTCACCGAGACGATGGAACATGCCGCCCGACGTGAAGCGGTTCCCCGCCGGCAAGCCGGTGACGTTCTTCTATGCCGTCAACCAGGTCGGGCGTGTGCTCCCGGTGCAGGCCCGCTGGATCGGCTCTGATGGCAAGGTGGCGACGACAGTTGGGCGGTACGAGTTCGTGCGGGTGCGGTGATGGACCGATATGACTTTTGATGACTTTCTTAGGTTTGTCTGGCGGGCAGCCGTCGCCCACACCCTCGGAATCGTCATCGGGATCGTGCTATTCATCGCACTCGTGCTGATCGTGTGGCGGATGAAGCGGAAGACGCTGGGTGAGGCGCTGGAGGTGGTGGTCGACCGGCACTGGTTCGAGCGCATCTTTTACGGAGCCCTCGCACTCGTCATGCTAGTGTTCGCGGTTCTTGCCGTCATCAACAACTGGCCACGCGAGGTACACTGACTGTCGGGCTGGACGCCCACGCATCAAGTAGGCCCCTGAGCCTCTCCTGCCATCAGGGCGATGCCCGCAGGAGCGTGGCCACCGTCCAGTCCTTCGTAGAAAGCCGGTAGCAGCTCTGGGATACCTTTTGTGAACTTGCCGATCCGCGTCATGCTCGCACTATTCGTCATCGGAGCATTCGGCGGAATCGCCGTGTGGGGACTGGTCGCGGTCCTTCGGGCCGAGAGGTTGACTGAAGCACAACGGATGATCGCGGCGGGCGGAATCGTGCTCGTGATAGCACTGCTAACCATGTGGGTGATCTTCGTCTGGCCCGCGTACTGGGACTAGGTCGCGATCACTTGCCCTGCGGCCCACGCGGGTCCACGGTGGCGGGTAGTGTTTGGCTGGCGCGCCGCCGTACCGCAGCGATGACCGCGTAGACAAGAAAGAGTCCAAAGGCGGCATCATCTCCTACCCCGCCTTCTTCAGCGCCTCCCACGCCGCGCGCTGCGTCGCCGGCCGCATGTCAGGAGTCGCGGTCAAGGATGGGCGCGTTCATCGCCTTCGCCGCCCGGGTGGGATCGAAGTACTCGCGCAGGAACGCAATCTTGCCCTCAACTGCACGCAGGAACACGACGTACTCCTGACGGTAGGACCGCCCGGTTGCCTTGATCCGGCCCTCGCCCTTAACCTCCGCGACGGCCTCCTCCGGGTTGGCGAAGGCCTGGACCCTCACGTCGAAAAAGCGGAAGTTCTCGACGGCTCCGACGAACCAAGCCGCGAACTGCACGACCTCCGCGCGTCCCGACACGCGCGCCGGATGGCCGATGGCCGGCGCGAACGGCAGTTCCCACACGACATCATCGGCGAGCATCGTCTGCCAACGCGCGTTGTCGGCGACGAGCGTCTCGATGTGTCGGTGCAACAGGTCTTCGGCGACGGTCATGCTGCCCCCCTGGACGCTCCTGACGTACCACTCCCCACGCCGCCCGCTGTGTCACGTGCCACGGCGTCCGTTGCCACCCTGTGCCCGTCGCGCTGGTCGGCAAGTGCTCCATCCCGGTCGTATAGAAAGTGGCTCTCGAGCCCCGTTCATCATACCGAGTCATTTGCAGGTCGTAGCCTTGGCGGTACATGCCGACGGCGACGTGGCCGATCCCGGCCCACGAGTCCATCCAGGTGTGAAGGGTGTGGAGCAGCACGTAGGAGCTGGCCGCGTTGGTCGAGCACTTGCTCAAATTAGATGCGGGAGTGGCCAGTCGTCGCGGCTCGTAGATGACCCTGAATCTCGCGCGTCTGCCAATTCCGCCGCTTCGGCGCGAAAAGCGTGAGTCATAATACCTTTCGGGCATGGCAAGTCAAGCGAGAGAGGCGTCCGGCGATCGTCCCATCGCGACCAACCGTCGCGCTCGTCACGAATACGAGATTCTCGAGACGGTCGAGGCTGGGCTCGTGCTCCGGGGTACTGAGGTCAAGTCCCTGCGAGCGGGCCTGGTCAACTTCAAGGATAGCTACGCATCCGTCCGAAACGGAGAAGGCTGGCTCCTCGGCTGCCACATCAGTCCTTATAGTCACGGGACGGACGCCAACCACGACCCCGAAAGGGATCGGAAGCTCCTCCTTCATAAGAGGGAGATCGCCCGTCTCGGCGGCAAGATCAGCGAGAAAGGCCTGACCCTGGTTCCGCTCCGTCTGTATTTCAAGGAAGGCCGGGCGAAGCTGGAAATCGGCCTGGCGCGCGGCAAGAAGCTTCATGACAAGCGAGCCGCTCTGCGTGAACGGGAGGTTCGCCGGGAGATGGACAAGACGGCCCGTGCCGCGCGACGCGGCGCGTGGTAGTGCTACACTGGTGAGCGATCGAGTCGTCTCAGGGGGGCGACAGGTTTCGACGGGGATCAGTGAGGTCCAGGCTGCGTCTCGAGGTTTCTCTCCCCTCGTTAATAAGAGAGAACGGTATAGCTGCCGACACTCAGCTAGCTCTGGCGGCTTAACACCCGTCAGCGTCCGCCGGATCGAGTCATCAGGGTCCGGGAACGGGCGTCATATTCTGGTGGCTGGCTCCAAACCTGGCCTCAGGGGAGGGGCGAGACTTTTGAGGCTGGCCGCGCGGTGATCCGGCCGATCGGAGTGCCGCGTGGCGAGAAGCAGTAGAGTAGATCGGCTATCGACGTAGACGCCTGCGGCTGAGGGTTTCCGGACGTGGGTTCGATTCCCACCGCCTCCACCAATTCTCTCCCTTCTAGATCCTCGCCCAAGGGCAGGCGCGCGCGCGCGCGGATCCGGCTGATCGCCGCAATTGGCCTGCGTTCTCAGCGATTTACAGGCAGATAAACAGTGGTAGAGTATGGGTGGATTGGGACGTTAGGGAACCCTGGGCGACGGCACGAATAGGCTGCGGCCGCGTCCAACCAATCTCGACACACGCGCGCCGCATTGACCGCGAACGACCGGGCAATACTGTTCGACTTCGGGGGAACGCTCGACGCCGATGGGCTCCCTTGGAAGGAACGGGTGTATCGCCTGTTCCGCGACGAGGGGACCGTCATCGCCCGCGACCGGTTCGACCCTGCCTTCTACTCGGCCGATGACGCGCTCGTCGGCACCCTACCGGCGACGACCTCGCTCCAGGAAACCGTCGAGCGGCTCGTCATCGGCGTCGTGGCCCGACTCGAGTTGTCCGATCGCGCGATCGGTCGGCGTGTGGCGAGCCGCTTCCTTGCCGACTCGCTGGAGATGCTGGCCGGCAACACGCCGCTTCTGCGCCGGATAGGCCGACATTACCGGCTCGGCATCGTCTCCAACTTCTACGGAAACCTGGCGCGGGTGTGCGACGATGCCGGTATTCGTTCCTTCTTCAGCGTCCTCGTCGATTCAGCCGAGGTCGGGTGCACGAAGCCAGCCCCGCGGATCTTCCAGCATGCGCTCGACGCGCTCGGCGTCTCGGCGGCGAAGGCGACCTTTGTCGGCGACTCCTTGCCTCGGGACATGGCTGGCGCGCGCGACGTCGGCATGCGTCACATCTGGCTCGTCGGCGCGGATGTGTCGGCCGCGAGCCCGTGCTGCCGCGACGACCGACAGATCCGCTCACTTCGGGAGCTGGAGTCGATCTTGTTATGAGCGCGCCGTTCGCGGGCGGCATCATCGCGGCGGGTGAGGGCAGCCGGCTGCGCCAGGGCGGCTTCGCGATGCCCAAGCCGATGGTGCCGATCGCCGGCATCCCGCTGATCGAGTCGGTCATCCGGAACTTCCGCGCCGCGCGCATCGGTCCCCTCGCGATCATCGTGAACGAGCAAGAGCGGCCCTGTGTCGACTGGGTGCGCCGCCGCTTCCCCGATCTCGACGTCGAGTTCATCGTCAAGACGACGGCGTCCTCGCTCGAGAGCTTCGGTGAGGTGATCCGACGGCAGCCCGGCGGCCGGATGCTCGTCTCGACCGTCGATGCGTGGTGCGTCGAGGCGGACTTCGTGCGCTTCGTGGAGGCTGCGGCCCGGCGTCCCGTCGAGGCCACGGTGCTGGCCGTGACGCCCCTGGTCG
>Ga0209160_1001456_pt1 | contig 19959 bp, 16 predicted proteins | sample GraSoiAngelo_153_FD_186167 | JGI IMG/M metagenome (GOLD analysis project Ga0209160, IMG submission 186167) | Grasslands soil microbial communities from the Angelo Coastal Reserve, California, USA - 14_1009_12_40cm (SPAdes) (version 2) | ecosystem: Environmental > Terrestrial > Soil > Grasslands ... | reverse complement strand
TGAGACGATCGAATCGGACGCACACGAGCTCTTCGTGCTCGGCCAGCGGCCGAAGCTTCACCGTCGCCTCGACGATCACGCCGAGCGTGCCGTACGAGCCGATGAAGAGCTTGGGCAGATCGTAGCCAGCCACGTTCTTCACGACCTTGCCGCCGCCCTTCACGATCGAGCCGTCGGCCGTCACGACCGTCACGCCGATCAGGAGGTCACGCGCCGTTCCGTAGAGGTGCCGCCGCGGCCCGTACGCGTTCGTCGCGATAACGCCGCCGACGCTCGCGCGGTTGGCGTCGGCGGGATCGAGGGACAGCCACTGCCCGCAGCTGCGAAGAGCCGTCTGGAACGCCTCGACGGTCATGCCGGCCTCGACCGTCGCCGTCAGGTCGCCGGGCTCGTGATCCAGAAGCCGCGCCATCCGGCGCAGGCCCATGATGAGCCCGGCGCCCGCGGTCGGCATGCCGACGCTCGCGGCCGTGCCGCCACCCCACGGCGTGACCGACCGTCCGACCTCACAGGCCAGTGCCATCACCGCGGCGACTTCCTCGATCGATCCGGGAAACACCGCGGCCTCGGGCGTGCGCCCCTCGACGACGTACGGCGAGAGCTCGATACCGGTGAGGACGTTCAAGGGACCGACGGCCGTGCGGAGCTTTTCGAGCAGCGCGTCAGGCAACGGCAGCTGCGACCGCCCGCGCTAGAAGCGCTGGGCGAGGCCCTTTTCTTCGATCGCGTGCGGCCGGTAGGCGACGGGCCCGACCTCGACGCAGGACTTCTTCGTCGGGAAGACCTTGCCCGGATTGCAGAGCCCGCGAGGATTGAACGCGTTCTTCAATCGCTGCATGAGCGAGAGATCGGCGACCGAGAAGATAAACGGCATGAAGTCGGCCTTCTCGAGGCCGATGCCGTGCTCGCCGGAGATCGAGCCGCCAACGTCAGCGCACACCTTCATGATCTCGGCGCCGGCCGCCACCACGCGCGCCTCTTCGCCCGGCTTGCGCGGATCGTAGAGGATGTTGGGATGGAGATTGCCGTCGCCGGCGTGGAACACGTTCCCGACGCGCAGACCCGCGGCCGCGACGATCTCGTTCACGCGGCGGAGCACGTACGGAAGCTTCGTGCGCGGGATGACGCCGTCCATCACCATGTAGGCCGGCGACACGCGGCCGTACGCGCCGAAGGCGGATTTGCGGCCCTTCCAGAGGAGCTGTCGCTCGGCCTCGGTCCGCGCGGTGCGAACCTCGCGCGCGCCCGATTCCCGGCACGCCGCGACGATGTGCTCGGCCTGGACGTCCATGCCGACCGCGAGCCCATCGAGCTCGATGAGCAGCGCCGCGTCGGCGTCCCGTGGATAGCCGCAGTTGAACGCGTCCTCGACCGCCTGGATCGTCAGGTGGTCGATCATCTCCATCGCCGCCGGCACGAGCCCGCGGGCGATGATCGCCGACACCGCGGCCGAGGCCTGGTCGATCGCGTCGAAGACCGCGAGCACGGTCTTGACGGCCTGCGGCTTCTTGAGGATGCGGACGACGATCCGCGTGGCGATGCCGAAGGTGCCCTCGGAGCCGACGAAGACGCCCGCCAGGTCGTAGCCGCACGCCTCGCGCGTCTTGCCGCCGAGCCAGACGATCTCGCCGTCGGGCATGACGACTTCGAGCCCGAGGACGTGATTGGTCGTGACGCCGTACTTCAGGGTGTGCGGGCCGCCGGAGTTGTTGGCGATGTTGCCGCCGATCGTGCACGCCTGCTGGCTCGAAGGATCGGGCGCGTAGTAGTAGCCGCGCGGGCCGACCTTCCACGAGAGGTGCAGGTTGACGAGCCCGGGCTCGACGACCGCGATCTGGTTCTCGTAGTCGACCTCGAGCACCTTGTTCATCCGCATCAGCGAGATCACGACGCCGCCCTCGGCCGGCAAGCACCCGCCCGAGAGGCCCGTGCCGGCGCCGCGGGCGACGAACGGAAGGTTCTCGCGATTCGCGAGCTTGACGACCGCCGAGACCTGTTGGGCCGAGGTGGGGAAGACGATGAAGTCGGCGAGCGCGCGGAACAGGGTGAGACCGTCTGACTCGTACACCATCAGCTCGTCCGGGTCCGAGAGGACGGCGCCCCGGCCGACGAGCGTCTCGAGCTCGCGTCGGAGCTCGAGCTTTCTGGAATCCGTCAGGTTTGGCATGGGGTTGAGCGAATTATACCTGACCCGTCAGCACGCGCGCCGCTCGCTCGATGGCGGCGGCGTCGATCCCGTAGTGCCGATAGAGATCGGCCCGCGAGCCCGATTGCCCGAAGTCGTCCACGCCGAGCGCCTGCTGGGGCACGCCGAGCGCCGCCCCCACGAACGCGAGCGCGTGCGAGTGGCCGTCGAGCACGGAGACCACGGGCACGCCCTCTTCCTCGGCGCTCACGAGATCCTCGACGTATGGACGCGGTTCGCGGAGGCCGCGATAGAGGCGGTCGGCGCTGGTGACCGCGAACACGCTCGCGAGGACGCCGCGTTCGCGTAGCGCACGACCGGCCTGGACCGCTTCGGGGACGGTGACCCCGGCGGCGAAGATACTCACCGCGTTCGTTTCGGGATCCCAGCCCGGCTCACCGCGCGCGTCGACGAGCCGGTAGGCACCGCGCAAAACATCCGCGCGATACGCCGGGCTCGGCGGCAGCGTGAGCGACTGGTCGATCGGGCGGGTCGAGAGCCTCAGATAGGCCGCCTCCCCTCGGCCGTCGGCGAGACCACGCAGCGCGTCGAGCAGGATCCACTCGACCTCACGGGCGAACGTCGGATCCCAGAAGACGATCCCCGGAAGCGCGACACCGATCCCCGGCGTGATCACCGACTGATGCGCGCCGCCTTCAGGCGAGAGCGTGACGCCCGACGGCGTCGCCGCCACGACGAAGCGCGAGCCCGAGTAGAGGGCGTGATAGAGCGCGTCGAGCCCGCGGGTGACGAATGGATCGTAGAGCGTGCCGATCGGCAGCAAGGTCTCGCCGAGGATCTCGCGCGAGAGACCGAGGGCACCCAGGAGGAGAAACAGGTTGTGCTCGGCGATACCGAGCTCGATGTGCTGGCCGGCCGGCGACTCCTTCCACTGAACGGCCTGTGGCACGTCGGCGAACGGGTTGCGCCGCGCCTCGGGATAGTAAACACCCTTCCGGTTGATCCACCCCGCCAGGTGCGTGGTGACCGCGACGTCGGCCGACGCCGTCACGACGCGATCCGCGAGCGGCAGCCGGCTCAGCGCGCCGAGCACGCGGCCGAATGCCTCCTGGGTCGAGCACTCCGGTGGATAGCTCTCGTCGAGCTCGGCGGGGATCTCGAGCCGCGCCGTGCTCGGCGACGGCGGCGTGAAGAGCGGCGAAAGCTTGCCCACGAGCTCGGCTTCCTCGCTGCCGGGCGCGAACCCGTCCCACTCCGCGCCTTCGCGGACGCCAAGCGAGGCGCGCAGCTCGTCGATCTGACCCTGCGTGAGGAGCATCGTGTGGTTGAGCGGATCGCCAGCGAGCGGGAGCCCCCACCCTTTGATCGTGTGGGCGAAGATGACCGAGGGCCGGTCGCGCACCTGCCCGGCCGAGTCGAGCGCCTCGCCGAGCAAGCGCAAATCGTGGCCTCCGAGATCGGCGACGAGCTCGGCGAGCGCCGCGTCGCTCGTGTCGGAGAGCACCCGGTCGAGCGTCCGGTCGATTCCGCCGCCGTCGGTCGTGACGAGCGCCTTGCGCACGGCGCCGGGCGGCAGTCGGAGGAGCCGCTGATACTCGGTGTTGGGCATGATCTGCAACCGTTCGCGCAGTCGCTCGCCTCCGCGTTTGCCGAAGAAGCTCTGAAGCTTGCGACCCCACCGAAGCTCGCTGACGCGCCAGCCGCCGGCTTCGAACATCGCGCGCATCTGGCGCAGCCGGCCGTCGGGGACGATCCGATCCAGGGACTGACGATTCACGTCCACGATCCAGAGGACGTTCGCGAGCCGCGCCACGACTTCCTCGGCCAGCGCCTCGGCCACGTTGCCCTCGTCGAGCTCGGCGTCGCCGACGATGACGACAACCCGCCCGCGCTGCTCGCCGCCGAAATGATCGGCGACGTAGCGCGCCGCCAGCGCCCCGAACGTCGCCTGCACCGCGCCCAGCCCCATCGATCCCGTCGAGAGGTCGACGACCTCCGCGTTCTTGCGGCGGCTCGGATAGGCCTGGAGCCCGCCGAAGGTGCGCAGCTCGCGCAGCGCTTCGGCCGTGAGGCGGCCGCGCAGGTACTGGATCGCGTAGAAGGCCGGCGAGGCGTGGGCCTTCACCGCCACGAGATCGTCGGGACGGAGCGCGCCGAAATAGAGCACGGTCAGGAGGCTGACGATCGAGGACGACGAGGCCTGGTGGCCGCCGACTTTCACCCCGTCCGGGTTCGGACGCGCGGAGTTGGCATGATGCACCATGTAGGTGCCGAGCCACAGCACCTTCTTCTGAATCCGGTCGAGGACGTCGAGACGGCTCACGGCGGCTCGAAGGGTAACATGGCGTGGCCGTTGAAGAGCCGCCCCTTCGCGTGTACATTCCGCTCCATGTCGGAACGCACCCGCGATCTTCGGATCGAGAGCTTCCGCCCGCTCCTGCCGCCGGCGATCCTGCTCGAGGAGCAGCCGCTCAACGAGCGCGGCTCCGAGACGGTCACCCGCGCGCGCCGCGACATCAGCCGCATCCTCCGAGGCGAGGACGACCGGCTCGTCGTGATCGTCGGACCGTGCTCGATCCACGACCCGGCCGCCGCGCTCGACTACGGGCGGCGCCTGCGCGTCCTGGCCGACGAGCACGCGCGCGATCTCTGTATCGTGATGCGCGTCTATTTCGAGAAGCCGCGCACCACGGTGGGCTGGAAGGGTCTCATCAACGATCCGCATCTCGACGGAAGCTTCGTGATCAACGAGGGCCTCCGGCGGGCGCGTCGGGTGCTGCTCGACCTGGCGGACCTCGGGCTCCCTTCGGGCTGCGAGTTCCTCGATCCGATCTCACCGCAGTTCACCTCGGACCTCGTCTCGTGGGGCGCGATCGGCGCGCGGACGACCGAGAGCCAGGTGCATCGCGAGCTCGCGTCGGGTCTCTCGATGCCGGTCGGCTTCAAGAACGGGACCGACGGCGGCGTCCAGATCGCCATCGATGCCGTGCGCGCCGCCGCGCACCCGCACCAGTTCCTCGGCGTGACCGAGCAGGGGCTCTGCGCGATCGTCGCCACCCGCGGCAACCCCGACTGCCACGTCATCCTTCGCGGCGGCGCGAGCGGATCGAACTACGACGCGGTGAGCGTGCAGAAGACCGCCGGCGCCCTCGTCGACGCCGGCCTCGCGCCGCGGCTCATGGTCGACACGAGCCACGGCAACAGCGACAAGGACTACCGACGGCAGCCGGTCGCGGCGCACGACCTCGCCGAGCAGATCGCCCACGGAGAGACCGCGATCGTCGGCGTGATGATGGAGAGCTTCCTCATCGACGGACGACAGGACCTGAAAAACCCGGCCGCGCTCCGCTACGGTCAGAGCATCACCGACGCCTGCATGGGCTGGGAGATGACGGTACCCGTCCTCGCCGATCTCGCCCGAGCCGTGCACGCGCGCCGAACCGCGAGCTAGCGCGGCATTCGAGCACGCCGTCCGACGTTCCCATGGCCATCTCCATCCCGGCGGATCTCACCATCGTCACCCTCCGGAGCGACGGCCGGGAGCTGACTCAGCGCTGGACGGCGGCATACGCCGCCTCGGTTCTGCAGCAGGCGAGCGACCTCCTGAAATCGCGCGCGAACATCGAGTTCTCGCGCGCATCGTGCGAGCGGGTCGTCGAAGCGATGCCGTTGGGCGCGGCGACCGACACCGTCGATGAGGCGGGCTATCACTTCCTCACCGCGGCGCACAAGGCCGGCCACGGCGTACGGGTGCTCCTGGTCGACCAGGTATCGCGGCCGGAGCTCGGTGGGCAGTCGCGACAGCAGACCCAGGTTTGCCTGATCGCCTACGGCTCAGATCTGGGCGCGACGTCCCGGATGATGGCCCACGAGCTCGGCCATCTCCTGGCGCTGCCTCATGTCGACAGCGGCCGGCGATCGGGCCCCGGCCAGGAGAATCAGATCGCGGCGTGGATGCGCAACCTCATGTACTCCGGCGCGCTCAATCCCGCGGCCGAGCTCACGCAGAGCCAGGTGCAGGCGGCGCGCTCGTCGCCGCTCGCGCGACGCTTCGGGGGCCGCTGAGACCACCGACCCCGGCGCGAATCCGATACCGCGCGAGGACGTGACTGCCCGATGAGCGGTGACCGGCCACGCCGGTTACTGTCCGCGAAAGGTGGGCTTGCGATGCTCGAGCATCGCCCGGACGCCTTCGCGCGCGTCCGTGCTGGCGCGCGCGCGCCGGGCGATCTCGTCCAGATCCTTGTGCTCCACCCGCTCGCGCAGCGACAGCGCGCGTCGGATCGTCGACTTCATCCCCGCGAGCGAGAGCGGCGCGTTGTCGGCGATCGTCTTCGCCAGATCGTAGGTCGCGCGCTCCAGGTCGGCGGCCGGGACGACCGCGTGCACCATCCCCATCTCGTAGGCGCGCCCGGCATCGACCGGCTGACCGGTGAGGAGGATCTGCCGTGTGAAGGCCGGGCCGATGATCTCGACGAGCTTCTGGCCGAGCGCGAAGGGCACGACGAGGCCGATCCGGGCCAGCGGCATCGCGAAGCGCGCCACGTCGGCGGCGACGCGGAAATCGCAGTGCAGCGCCAGCTCGCACCCGCCTGCGTAGGCCGCGCCGTGGACCATCGCGATCGTCGGATGGCGTGAGGCTTCGATCTGCTGGAACAGCGCAATCGCGTCGGCCTCGGGCTCGAGCCTGTCGTCCTGTCGCCGGCTCATCTCATTGAGATCTCGGCCCGAGCAGAACGCCTGGCCGGCGCCCCGGATCACGACGGCCCGGACGCTCGTATCGCTCTCGAGCGCGTCGAAGCGATGGGCCAACGCGTCCATGAGCGCGGTATTCAGCGCGTTCCGGCGCTCGGGGCGATTGAGCGTGATGGTCGCGATGGAGTCGGCGACCGCGTACAGGATTTCATCGGCCATGGCGGTGCCCTCGGGTCTAGCGGAAGAGCGAGCGCGCGATCACCATGCGGTGGACCTCGGACGGCCCCTCGCCGATGCGGCGCACGCGCGCTTCGCGGTACCAGCGCTCGAGCGGGAATTCCTTCGAGACGCCGTAGGCGCCGTGGATCTGCACGGCGGAATCGATGACGCGCCCGAGCACCTCGCTCGAGTAGAGCTTGGCGATCGAGGCCTCGACCCGCGCGTCCTCACCGCGGTCGGCCTTCCAGGCGCCCTCCCAGATGATCCAGCGGCACGCGCGCAGCTCGACCTCGGCGTCGGCGAGCATCCACTGGATGGCCTGGCGCTGGGAGAGCGGCGCGCCGAAGGTCGAGCGCTGCTTGGCATGCGCGATCGCCATGCGATGCGCGGCAACGGCCACGCCCAGGTTGCACGCCGAGTACGGGAAGCGGTTCTTCACGAGCAGATCGAAGGCGAGGTCGAGCCCCTGCCCCTCGGCGCCGACGAGGTTCTCGGCGGGAACTTCGCAGTCTTCCAAGGTCACGTCGTTCGGGATCGCGGAGGTCCTGATGACCTTGATCGGCCGCGCCGTGAAGCCCGGCGTGCCTCGCTCGAGGATGAAGCACGAGATGCCGCCGCGGCCCTTCGCCTTGTCGGTGCGCGCCCACACCAGGCCCCACGGCGCGTCGTGGGCGCGCGAGGTGAACACCTTGCGCCCGTTCAGCACCCAGCGATCGCCGCGCTTCTCGGCGCGCGTCTGGATCGCCCCGGCGGGATCAGAGCCGCCGGAGGGCTCCGTGATCGCGAAGAACGTCTTCAGGCCGTCGCGGATGGTCGGGACGGCGTACTTGGCGATCTGCTCCTTGCTGCCGGCCCAGATCGCCGGAGGCGGATAGCGCCCGAAGACGCCGCAGCCCGGATTGTAGAGACCCATCCGGTGCCGCGACATCTCCTCGAGCGCGACGCACATCGAGAACGTGTCCAGGCCGCCGCCGCCGTACTGCTCGGGGGCGCCGAGCGCCCAGAGACCCGCGGCCTTCGTCTTGGCCGCGATCTTCTGGTAGTCGTCATCCGGAAGCTCGGGCGCGTCGGGGTCGATCCGCTGCTCGACGGGGATGACCTCGTCGCGCACGACCCGTCGGATCTGCTCGCGTAGGGCGAGCAGCTCATCCGGCAGCCGGAAGCCGGGAAAAGTCATGGGTTATGGGCGCGCCTCGGCCGGCGGGGCCCCAGCCCCGCGACGGCCTACAGCGCGCACTTCCACTAGACCCTCACGGGCCGATAGGTCGGGGTCCGCCACTCCGGGAACCGCGTGTCGACACCGCGGACGATGTCCATGTACGCGCGCGTCAGGCGGGCCGTGATCGGGCCGACCTTGCCGTCGCCGAGTGGGAACCTGTCGATCGACAGGATCGGCGTGATCTCGTAGCCGCTGCCGCAGAGGAACGCCTCGTCGGCCACGTAGAGCTCGGTGCGATCGATCTCGCGCTCGACCACGCCCATGCCGAGCAGCTCGGGGCAGATCGCGTCCATCAGGGTCGTGCGCGTGATGCTCTCGAGGATGTCTGCGGTGACGGGCGGCGTGACGAGCCGGCCCTTGCGTACCATGAAGAACGTCGCGCCCGTGCCCTCGGCGACGTGGCCTTCCTTGTTCAGGAGGAGCGGCTGATCGTAGCCGTCGGCGTTCGCCTGCAAGGTGGCCAGCCGGCCGTTCTGGTAGTTGGCGCCGCACTTCAGGCGAATGGGGATCGCGTTGTCCGACGTGCGAGCCCAGGAGCTCACGCAGCACTTGAGCCCGTTGCCTTCCTCGACGCGCGGCCGGCGGCGTGGGTTGATGTACATCCCGGTCGGCGTCGTCGCGTTGAGCCCGGTGCCGGTCACGTACGCGCACATGTGCATGTGCACGTCTTCGCGGATCTCGTTTCCGGAAAGCACCTGGCGCACGGCCTCGTAGAGGTCGAGATCGCTGTAGGGAATCGTGAAGCGCATCATCTTCATCGACTCCCGGAAGCGCTGGAAGTGCTCGGCCAGGCGGAAGCAATAGAGCTCGTCGTCGCCGGCGTTCCAGTAGGCGCGCAGCCCCTCGAACACGTTGGTGGCGTAGAAAACGGCCGCGCTGTTTACGGGCAGGACGGCCTGCGCCTGGGGCACGAGCTTACCGTTCATCCAGATGTTGAGCTCTTTCATTGGACCGGCTCCTTTGTGGGTGCACGCTGGGCCGTGGCGGGGCTCCCGCCCCGGCGGCCGAGACGTGACTATACAACGTCGGATGCAGCGAGAATACAGGATCGAGGCGTTTGGCGAAACTGGCTCGCGGCTGGCGTGCGCGACCCTGTGCGAGAGTCCTCGCGCCGCTACCGGTCGCCCGTGATCTCGTCGATGAGGCCGTAGTCGAGCGCTTCCCGCGCGGCGAGGTAACGCCCGCGCCGCATATCCTCTGCGATCTCTTCGGCGGGGCGGCCGGTGCGCCGGGCGAGGCGCCCGTAGAGCTTCCACAGCAGCTCCTGCTGCTGACGACTCTGCGCGGCGATCTCCTCCGGGGTGCCGGTGAACCGCGCCTTCGGCTGGGCGAGGTGGAAGCGCGCATGCGGCGTGGCGGTGCGGTGATCCGCGGCCGCGACCACGGCCACGACCGGCCCGCCCACTTGACCCCGGCAATGAACGCGGAGCGCCGAGCGTAGCGCGTCGGCCGTGTCGATCAGGACGAGCGCCGCCCCGAGCTCGCCATCGGGGCTGCTGAGGTGAAGCTCGATGGGCCGGCTCCCACCGGCGTCCAGCGCCAGCAGAGCGGCCGCCGCCCGCGCCGCCACGCCATCGTCGAGCCGACCGGAGACGAGCACGATACGGCGCTCGAAGAGCTGCTCATGCAGCCAGTCCCCGCGGCTCATGCCCCGAGCGTACAACCGGGGGACGTCGCTCAGTCACGCCGCTCCGGAGCCAGCCCGGCGATGAGCGCCGTCAGCTCGAGAGGATCGACTGGCTTGGCGATGTGTGTGTGAAAGCCAGCTTCGAGCGCGAGGGCTCGGTCCTCGGACCGCGCATATGCCGTCAGCGCCAGGGCACGGACCTGGCCTCCCTCCGCGGTACCGAGCGCCCGCACCTTGCGAATCAGGACGTATCCGTCGTCGCCCGGCATCCCGATGTCGCTGACCAGCACATCCGGCCGCCAGCGCCGCAAGGTCTCGAGTGCTTCATCGGCCGAGCCCACCACGATGACGTCCGCTCCGGCCTGGCCCAGAATCTGCGCGAGGAGGTCCCGCGCATCGGCTTCGTCGTCCACGACCAGAATCCGTCGCCCAGCCAGATTGATCAGGCGAGAAGAGGCGCTCTCGAGCCTTCGGTAGACGATTGCGGGTTTCGCGGCCGGGCTGACGTCCTCGATGGGGAGTGGGAGCTCGACCACCAACGTCGCTCCGCGGCCCTCCCCGTCGCTCTCGGCCCACACGTTGCCCTCATGGAGTTTCACGATATGGCGCACGATCGCGAGACCGAGCCCCAGGCCGCCATGCTGTCTCGTCCGCTCGTCCTGTCGGAAGCGGTCGAAGATGTGCGGCAGAAGCTCAGGGCTGATGCCACGACCGGTGTCGCGGACCGTGAGGCGTGCGTGCGAGCCAGCCCTTTCCAGACGGAGGTCGATGCGTCCTCGGTTGGGGGTGAACTTGATCGCATTGGCGAGGAGGTTCCACACCACCTGCTGCAGGCGGCCCGGGTCGCCCGCGACCGACCCGGCCGACGGATCGAGCACGGCCTTGAGGCCAATGCTCTTCGCGTCCGCAAGACCCTGGACGGCCTCGATCGCCGACTCGATGACGGCGACGAGGTCAACGGGGCCCACCTCGAGCCGAAGCTTGCCGGCTATGATCCCGGATACATCCAGAAGGTCGTCGATGAGCTGGGCCAGGAGCTTCGTGTTCCGCTCGATCACCGGCAGCGCGCGGGCGGATGTCGCGTCGTCCAGCCTGCCGGTGGTGAGAAGCCGTACCCAGCCGAGCATGGCGGTCAGAGGCGTGCGCAGCTCGTGCGAGACGATGGCGAGGAATCGGTCCTTGGCCTGGTCCGCGTCACGGAGCTCGCGCCGCGAATCCTCGAGGTCATGAAGAACCTGTTCATAGGCTCGCATGTCGCGGAGGATGCCGATCGCACCGATGACGTTGCCGTCGGCGTCCCGTAGTGCCGAAGCGTTCAAGGTCGTCGAGATGACCTCGCCGGAGGCGCTCCGCGGGTGGAGCCGGACGTTTCGGCTCACCCCGTGCTCGACCACCTCCCTGAGGGCGGCGACGAACTCACGCGTCTCGTCGGCGCCGAGGAACCGTGACACGGACTGCTCGACGACCTCGTCCTGCCGGAAGCCGAGGAGGTGTGACACGGCGTCATTGGCTTGTAAGATTTTCCCTTCGAGATCGGACACGAAGACGGGATCCGGCGCGTTCTTGATGAGGCTCTCGGCGTAGGCGCGCGCCTTGTCGAGCTCTCGCATGTCGCGCAGGATGCCGATGGCACCGATGACCCTGCCCTCTGTGTCCCTCAACGCCGAGGCGTTCAGCGTGGTCGGGATCACGTCGCCGGATGCGCTGCGGGGGTGGAGCCTGGCATTCCGCGTCACCCCGCGATCGACGACCTCGCGGAGCGCGACCATGAACTCCCACGTCTCCTCCGGCGAAATGATCCGGGAGAGAGATTGCTCGATCAGCTCGTCCGGACGGAACCCGAGGAGGGAGAACACGGCATCGTTCGCCTGGTGGATCTTTCCCTCGAGATCCGACACGAATACCGGATCCGGCGCGTTCTTGATGAGGCTCTCGGCGTAGGCGCGGGCATGGTCCAGCTCCCTCATGTCGCGCAAGATGCCGATCGCTCCAATGATGTTGCCGTCCGTGTCTCGCAAGGCCGAAGCGTTGAGCGTGGTCGGGATCATTTCTCCCGACGCGCTCCGCGGCTGGAGCCGGACGTTGCGGGTGACGTCCCGCTCGACCACCTCGCGGAGGGCCACCACGAACTCCCGCGCCTCGTCCTGACCGAGGAACCGGGAGATGGATTGCTCGAGCACCTCGTCACGGCGCAGACCCAGCAAGCGTGAGACCGCTTCGTTTGCTTCGAGGATCTTGCCTTCCAGATCGCAGACGAAGACCGGATCCGGAGCATTCGCGATGATGATGTCCGCCGCCAGGGTCGGTCTTGCCGTGAGCACGGCAACGGGTGAGAGGGCTTCAGGCATGTCGCTCCCCTTCAGCCGGTTGTCCCGGCCTATCCAAGCGGGTCCACCTGGGGTCGGATTCTTGAGCGCGACACGGTTGGTTGTCTATCAGGTGATTACCTTTGGGGGACATCAGGATATCGACTAGGCGGTGGTCTGCCACCGAGGCTCGGAAACCCGCGCCGGCCTGTGATCCGGGTCGCCGGAAGCGCTCGATGAACGGGCGTTTCGAGAGGACGTTGATGGGCTGATAATCTGGGGCGCGATGGCGACGGTGGTGGAGCTCCAGGGGGCGCGCAAGCGCTTTGGCCAGGTCGAGGCGCTGAAGGGCGTCGATCTCACGATCGGCGCGGGCGAGCTGGTCGCGCTACTCGGGCCCAACGGGGCGGGAAAGACGACGTCGATCGCCTTGATGCTCGGTCTGCGGCGCCCGACCGCCGGCCAGGCGCTCCTCTTCGGCCTCGATCCCAACGACCGGCGCGCCCGGAGCCGATGCGGGGTGATGCTCCAGGAGTCCGGAACGACGGGGATGCTCACCGTCCAGGAGATCGTGGACCTGTTCCGCGCCTATTACCCGTCGCCGCTGCCGGCCGCCCGCGCGATCACCCTGGCCGGGCTCGACGCCAAGGCCGGCGCGAGAGCCGGCACACTCTCCGGAGGAGAGCGCCAGCGGCTCTACTTCGCGCTCGCCGTCTGCGGCAACCCCGAAGCGCTCTTCCTCGACGAGCCGACCGTCGGGATGGACGTCGAGACTCGCCGCAGCGTGCTCGAGAGTATCCGCTCGCTCTCCGCCGCCGGCAAGACGATCGTGCTCACCACCCACTATCTGGAGGAGGCCGATCAACTGGCGCATCGTATCGTCGTGATCGATCGGGGCGTCGTGATCGCCGACGCGACACCGCGCGAGATCAAGGCGCGGATCCCGAGCAAGCGCATCAACTTCAGACCCGAGACGGCGGTCGGCGACGCGACCTTCCGTGGGCTTCCGGTCCAGAACCTCGAGATCGCCGACCATCGGGTGCACCTGCTCAGCAACGAACCCGAGGTGGTGCTCCGAGCGCTCTTCGAGCGCGGCGTGGTCGTGCGCGACCTCGAGGTCACTGGCGCCGACCTCGAGGAGGCGTTCCTCAGCCTGACGAGCCGCGCATGACGACGACTCCGGCGGCCGCGCCGTTGCTGAAGATGCTCCTCGCCCAGACCAGGAGCGAGCTCCTGATTCGCTGGCGGGTTCCCGCCTTCAGCGTCACCAACCTCGTCTTGCCGATCGTGTTCTTCATCTTCTTCGGCCTGCCGATCGCGCATCTCCGGAGCGCAGACGGCGTGAGCATCGGCGCGTACCTCCTGGCCTCGTTCGGCGCGTACGCCGTCGGCAACGTCATGGTCTATGGATTCGGGATCGGCGTCGCCAACGAGCGCGGGATGAAGATCGACCGCCTGATGCGGGCGAGCCCGCTTCCGCCGTACGTGTTCATGCTGGCCAAGGTGCTGACCGCGCTGCTGTTCGCCCTCCTGGCCCTGGTCCTCCTGATCGGCTTCGGGATCGTCGCGGGCGGAATCCGCGAGACCCCAGCCGTGTGGGCGACGATCATCACCCGGCTGCTCGCCGGCTCACTGCCCTTCATCGGGCTGGGCTTCGCGATCGGGTACTGGTCCGGGCCCAACGCGGCACCGGCGGTCGCGAACCTGATCTACCTGCCGCTGTCCTTCGCCTCCGGGCTCTTCGTCCCACTCAGCCAGCTCCCGGATTTCGTCCAGAGGCTCGCGCCCTACCTGCCGAGCTACCACTACGCGCAGCTCGCGTGGAGCGCGCTGGGCGCGGGACACGAGTCGCTCGGCGTGAGCTTGCTGTGGCTCGGGGGCTACTCGGCGCTCTTCCTCGCGCTCGCCGTGAGGTTCTATCGCCGCGAAGAGCGCGCGAAGTTCGCGTGAGCTCTCCACCAGCGTTCGAAGTGAGCGGCGGGCCGTAGACGAGCTGGGCGAAGCGCAGACAAGTGAAGATCGTCATACCCGGCGGCACCGGTCAGGTCGGAACGATCTTGGCCCGAGCCTTTCACCGGGATGGCCACGAGGCCATCGTCCTCGGCCGGTCACCGACCCCGGCGCCTTGGCGCGTCGTCCGCTGGGACCCTGAACGGATCGCCGAGTGGGCGCACGAGATCGATGGCGCCGATGTGGTGATCAACCTCGCAGGCCGATCGGTGAACTGCCGCTACAACACGAGAAATCGTGGAGAGATACTCCGCTCTCGGATCGCTGCGACACGGACCGTTGGAGAGGCGATTGCCCGAGCCAATCGCCCTCCGCTGACGTGGCTGCAGGCGAGCACCGCGACGATCTACGCACACCGCCATGATGCATCGAACGATGAGGACTCCGGGGTCCTCGGAGGAACCGAGCCCGATGCGCCCACTCCGTGGCGGTTCAGCGTCGAGGTCGCCATGGCTTGGGAGAGAACCCTCGACGAGGCAGTCGTCCCGGCTACGAGGAGAGTCAAACTTCGAGCGGCAGTCATCCTGAGCCCGGATCGAGGAGGAATCTTCGATACGATGCTGGCGCTCGTCCGACGAGGACTCGGCGGAACAGCCGGGGATGGGAGACAGTACATCTCGTGGATCCACGAAGAAGACTTCGTTCGGGCGATCTACTGGCTGGTCGATCGACGCGATATCAGCGGCCCCGTGAATCTCGCATCACCCAATCCACTCCCGAACCGTGACTTCATGGCCGCATTGCGGCGCGCGTGGGGAACCCCAGTGGGGCTACCGGCGACGCGATGGATGCTCGAAGTAGGAGCCCTCATCATGGGGACCGAGACCGAGCTCGTTTTGAAGAGCCGGAGGGTGGTACCCGGCCGACTGATCAGTCAGGGATTCAAGTTCAGGTTCCCAGACTGGCCCAACGCGGCCCAGGATCTTTGCACCCGCTGGAGGGCCGAGCGCGTGGGCGCATAGGCGGGGCGGTCGACACCGTGCCGACGAAGGACCCGAGCCTCTTGAGAGCAGTCGTGGCCGACGGTCGGCCGCTACTCCAGTTCACCGCCTTTGCGTTGTTCTTCTCCGGCTGCTTCGCGCTTTTCGTCTCGATCAGGCGAGAGTTCCTGCCCCACGACATCAGCTTTCTTGAGATGACGCCGGAGCAGTTGTGCGCCATCGCCGAGTGCCGGGTCGTCGCCTTCATGTTTCACGATCGCGTCGCCTTCGGCGGTGTGCTCGTCGCCATCGCTATTCTCTACTTTTGGCTGTCCGCGGTCCCGCTCAGCGAAGGGGCGGCGTGGGCGTGGTGGACCATCGCCATGAGTGGCGCAGGAGGATTTCTCAGCTTCTTGTCCTATCTCGGCCACGGGTATCTCGACACGTGGCACGGCGTCGGCTCCGTCGCGCTCGTGCCGGTCTTCGTCGCGGGCCTTCTCCGATCACGCGCGGTCGTACGCAGCGCTCCGCGCCGTCGGACCAGCGTGGTCCTTGGCCGTCTCGAGGGTCGCCAGAGGCTGGGTCACTTCGCGCTCCTGGGTACCGGCCTCGGCATGCTACTCGCCGGCGCCACGATTCTCACGGTAGGCATGACTCGCGTATTCGTTCCGCAGGATCTCGAATTCATGCGGGTCACGGTTGCTGATCTTTACGCGGTCAATCCCCGGCTCGTTCCTCTGATCGCCCACGATCGCGCCGGCTTCGGCGGTGGCCTCCTCTCGGCGGGCCTCACCGTGGCGGCGTGTGCACTGTTCGCCACTCCTTCCCGTAGCTTGTGGCAAGCGCTGGCTGGAGCCGGCGTCGCGGGATTTGGTGCTGCCATCGGCGTACATCCGGCGGTAGGCTACACGGACGCCATGCATCTTGCGCCCGCGGTTGCTGGGGGCGCTCTCTTCGTAGTTGCTCTGGTCCTGGCGCGGCCCACCACTCGGGCGAGCCGCTAGTTGACCTTCCGCTCGCGCCCGGCCCAGTAGGGCTCGCGGAGCTTGAACTTCTGGAGCTTGCCGGTGGCCGTACGGGCCAGCGCGTCGCGCAGCTCGACCGACGTCGGGCACTTGTAATGCGCCATGCGCGAGCGACAGAACGCGATCAGGTCGGCCGCGCTCGCCTGGGTGCCCGGGCGTAGCACCACCAGCGCCTTGATGGTCTCCCCCCACTTCTCGTCCGGGACGCCGATCACCGCGGTCTCGGCCACGGCCGGGTGCTGGTAGAGGCAGTCCTCGACCTCGATCGAGGAGACGTTCTCGCCGCCGGTGATGATCACGTCCTTCTTCCGATCGGCGATCACGACGTACGCGTCCTCGGTGTGGCCGCCGTCGCCGGTGTGGAACCAGCCGTCGGCCAGCGCCTTGGCGGTCTCCTCGGGCTGGTTCCAGTAGCCCTCGAAGACGTTGTTGGTGCGCGTGAGGATCTCACCGTTCTCGTCGACCGCCATGCGCACGCCGACGGCGGGCACGCCGGCGCGCGAGAGGCGCCGGGCACGCTCGCTCCGGTCGAATCCCTCCCACTCCTGGGGAGCGCGGTTGATCGTGAGCAGCGGCGAGGTCTCGGTGAGGCCGTAGATCTGGATGAACTCCCAGCCCAGCTCGGCGTCGATGCGCTCGATCGTCTTCGACGGCGGCGGGGCACCGGCGACCACGACGCGCACGCGCCCAGCGCCAGGAACGTCCTCGCCGCGCTGGCGCCGCGCCGTGGCCGCGTCGAGCACCGCGGCGATCACCGCCGGCGCGCAGTTGAACAGCGTCACCCCGTGGGTGTCGACGCGGCGGAGGATCTCCTCACCGTCGATCTTGCGGATGATCACCTGACGCGCGCCGATCGCGGTCACGGCGTAGGGCATGCCCCAGCCGTTGCAGTGAAACGTCGGCAGGGTGTGCAGGTAGACGTCACGATCGGAGAGACCCAGGTGCCAGCCGAACGTCACCGCGTTCAGCCAGCAGCCTCGGTGGGTCAGCTGCACGCCCTTGGGCCGCGCGGTCGTGCCCGACGTGTAGTTGATCGACACCGTGGCGTTTTCGTCGGTCACCCGACCCCGCGGCGCGGCATTCCTCCGGAGGAAGAGCTGCTGGTCCGTCGCGGGTCCGAGCACGAAACGATGCTTGACCTTCAGCTCCTGGAGCGACTCGTCGAGCTCTGGATCGATCAGCGCGACGGTGGAGCCGGAGTGCTCCACGATGTACCGGACCTCCTCGGCATTCAGCCGGAAGTTCACCGGAACGATGACGCGCCCGAAGACGCTCACACCGAACAGGCTCACCAGGAAGCGCGCGGCGTTGGGCGAGACGATCGCGATCCGCTCGCCGTCGCCCACACCCATCTCGTCGAGCGCGGCCGCGAGGCTCCGCGACATCGCCGCGAACTCTCCATAGGTGATGCGGCCCAGACCGCCGCCGGGCGGGTTCGGCTCGTCGACGATCGCCTCGCGATCGCCGTAGACCTGCTCGGCGCGCTCCAGGAAATCTGCCAGGGTGAGGGGCACGATCATGATGGTGGCTCCCGGCCTTCGCGGCCGTACGGCTCAGGAAAGATGGTGGCGGAGCGTCGCGACGATGTCCGCGTACTCATCGGGGCTCGGCAGGCTCGGTGGATGATTCGTCTCCCAGGTCGGCCGCTTGGGGTTCGGGTCCCACTCGTACCGCGGGAACAGATGCCAGTGCAGATGGCCGACGGTGTTGCCGAGCACCTCGTAGTTCATCTTGCGCGGCTTGAAGGCGGTCGCGATCGCCCGCGCCACCGCGACCATGTCCTGGAAGTATTGCGTGCTCTGACGCTCGGGCAGCTCGTAGAGCTCGATGGCGTGCGTCTTCGACCCGACCATCGTGTAGCCCTTGTAGTACTGGTCGGGCGCCAGGATCGCGATCGACGCGGGCAGGTCCCGGACTTTCCTGAGCACCTGCCCGGCTTCGCCGGCCGGGCAGGTGTCCGATCGCTCGAGCGCCGCGACAACCCGACAGAAGATGCAATCTGCTTCGCTCATCGCAGGCACCAGTCGAGCTCGCCGCCGGCTACTTGGCCTTGGCCGCCCAGTCCGCGTGATACTCGATGCCGAGCTGCTTCATCTCTGCGAGCTTCTCGCCCCACGCAGCCTTCTGCTTGTCCGGTCCCCGCCGCTCGGTGATCTTGTCCCATTCCTTGACGGCCGAATCCAGCGCGTCCTTCGGCGATTTACGTTTGGCCAGTGCCTCGGTGATCTCGAACGAGAGCTTGCGCTGGTACTCGTCGGCGGCCGGAATGACCGGATCCGGGACGAGATACGGGAAGCTCTGCTGGATGGCGTCGAGATACTTGTCGGCGTCCGGGAACAGCTTGCGGAATTTTTCTGAGCGGAGATGACTCACCCGCCAGGGATCCATGATCGTCTTGGCGTCCATCACGATCTTGAGGCTCTGGTCGGGATTGGAGATGAACTCCAGGACCTTCATCGTGACTTCTTTCTTCTTCGAGTACTTCGAGACCGCCATGCCGCGGCCGGGCGTGATGGCCGGGCGGTTGACGATCTTGCCGTCGATGTCGGCGCCGGGCACCAGGCCGAAGCCGGCCTTGCCGACGATGACGGACTCGGCGGGATTACCCACGCGCTTGCCGGTCGAGGTCCATGAATAGAGCAGCGGGACCTCGCCCTTGACCAGCATCGTCTTGGGCTCCTCGGACTCGAAGAGGAGCACGCCCGGCGGATAGAACGGCATCGTCTTGACCATCTCCTCGAGCGCGCGCACACCCGCCGCCGTGGCGATCAGCGGCTTCATGTTCGCGTCGAAGTAGTTGCCGCCGTAGGAGAAGAATCGGGAGCGCCACCAGTGATACGAGTACCCGCTGCCGGACGGCTTGTACGAGGCGCCGGCACCGAAGAGCTTCGCCTGGCTGCCGTCCCAGCCCCAGCCGTGGAAGAACTCGGCGGCCTCGTCCCACTGCTTCCACGTCTTCGGCGGCTGCAGATCGTACTTGTACTTGGCCTTGAATTTCGCCCTGTTCTCCGGACGCTCGAAGGCGGGTTTGTTCCAGTACATGATGTGGATGTCGCCGTCGTACGGCATGCTCACCAGCTTGCCCTGATAGCGCAGCATCACCTTGGCGAACACCGGGACGATGTCGTCCATCGCGAAATCGAGCTTCATCTTCTCGATCCAGGGCTCGAGCGGCTCGAAGTGCCGGCCGTAGTCGGGCATGTTGGAGGGCCCGAACATCACGAGGTCCCACGGGCTCCCGCCGCCGTTGAACTCGAGCAGCGTCTTGGCGACGAAGGCGTCGGCGGGAATCACCTCGGTCTCGAGCTTGACGCCGAGCTTGTCGTACAAGTCTTGCTCGATCAGGGTGAGCGAGTACTTCACGAACTCCGCGTTCACCACCGCGCGAATCGTCTGTCCTTCGTACGGCCGCGCGGCCGGCGCGCGGTCGGGCCACGTCAGCCAGCCGATCGTGACGAAGCCACCCAGCAGCAAGGCGACCGAGGTCGCGGACCAGAACCGTCTCATGGGGATCTCCCTTGTCTTCGTTTCTTCAGCCCTTCGTCCCGCCGAGCGCCAGGCCCTTGACCAGATAGCGCTGGAGCATGAAGGCGACCGCGAACGCGGGCAGGACGCCGAGCACGACCGAGGCCGACGCCTCGCCATAGAACATGTCGGTGCCGCCCGACGTGAACGAGGTCACCAGGACCATCATGGTCTTGGTCTCGATACCGGTGAGCACGATCGCGAACAGAAACTCGTTCCAGGTGGCGATGAACGCGAACAGCGCGACGACGGCCATGCCCGGCGCGA